>Ga0080013_1004675_pt1 | contig 13286 bp, 14 predicted proteins | sample ETNvirenome_6_85_FD_69236 | JGI IMG/M metagenome (GOLD analysis project Ga0080013, IMG submission 69236) | Marine viral communities from the Pacific Ocean - ETNP_6_85 (SPADES assembly) (version 2) | ecosystem: Environmental > Aquatic > Marine > Oceanic | place: Pacific Ocean | collected 2013-06-19 | reverse complement strand
TGTTTCTGGTTTATGTGGTTTGTTGTTATGTGATGTGGAATAGTAAACACATGCAATTATCTATAATCTATTCCTATGCGTCTAATAAGCCGGTCAGCAGCATCCAGACCTCGAGGGCTATATCCACACCAGTTAAAGACGTTAAGAGCTTACAGAGGCTTTATAAGGCGTAATATAAGGCCTTGTAAAAAAGTAAAAGAATTAAAGTTTTTTGATGTCGGCCCATTGGCAAAGCGAAGCGATCAGGCGGGCCTGGAAAGAGAAACGAACCCGTATATACTCACAGACACGCGGCCCTGTATTTCACCATTTTGGAATTGCGGAACTTGGGAAGTAGTTGCTCTGTATAATTTAGGAATGGATGGAATTGATTAGAGCGTTAGATTCTTTGGAAGTTACACCGGTAGCTTACCCCAGGAGATTGTTCCTGTGGTTTATGTGTGTTAGCTGTAGACGGAGGAGGCGGTTAGCCTCTCTCCTGTCTTACGCTTTTCCCTCTTATGACTTGATCGTCACGTTGAGTTCCTCGTATAGCTGCCGAAAGAGCGGTGTGTCGTTCCGGCTTGCAGGCTACTTGTCGGTTCTACACCGAACCGTAGGTCACCTCTCCCTGCTTTCACCCAAGGTTTGCCGCTGTTGACCTACCCCCTGGTAGCGGCTGTATCACGGTTTGTAGAGCCAGTGGGGTAGCATCGCTACACTCGTTCTCTACAGATCCGAATTGTGGGTGGAAGATAGGGGGGTGGGTTTTATTTGTCAACGAGTTTTATTTTTGAGAATCCCACGCTTTTGCTATAATATTTTTTTTATATTGCGTAGATTTCTGTTTTTGCTACATTTACGTTAATGATAAGAGAATACAAAGAAAGTGAATGGCCTAAAGACCGCTGGCCCAACTTTTCGCATTCTGAGCTGCGTTGTTCACAAACGGGTATGTGCCGAATGGACGATGAGTTTATGAATAAGTTGCAGCGATTGCGCGAAGTGGTGGGTAGGCCGTTGGTAATTACTTCGGGTTATCGGTCTATAGATCATACGATTGAGGCAGATAAGATCGCGGATGGTAAGTCTGGTGGCTCTCATACTAAGGGTAAGGCGGTGGATGTGGCGTGTGAAAGGGCATTTGCCTATCAGGTTCTTTTTGCTGCTATAAAGTTGGGGTTTACGGGTATTGGGGTTCAGCAAAGTGGATCGAGGCGTTTTTTGCATCTGGACACGGTAGGGGCAGAGGATAACTTTCATATTCCTCGTCCTATGTTGTGGAGTTATTGATGGCGTTAAGTGATTTACAGCAGCAGGCCGTTCAGTTGATTGTTTTGGATAGGTGGAATCCTTCCAAGGCAAACGATAAGGTGGCTCGAACACTGGATGTTAATAAGTCTACGGTGTTTCGCTGGCGAAAGGATGCGGAGTTTGACAAGGCGTTAAAGAAGGAAATTGAACGGGACAGGTCTAATTTTGATGATGTCCCTTTAGCTTTTCGCAAGAACAGGGTGCTGGCTTTAGAAGATTTGTATAACAAGATTGAGGATAGGCGAGTAGCACTTAAGTTGAAGGTTTTAAAGGAGATACGTGAAGAAGTGGGTGATCACCGGATACAGGTTGAGCATACCGTTGAGGTGAAGGGGTTGAATGTACCTCCAAGGGCTGACAGTTACGAGGAATGGTTAAAACAGAACAACAAGATGGATCAGGCGGTAGAGGCTGATTTTACAGTTAAGGAGCAGGCAACATGAACGAAGATCAATTAACAAGAGCTTTAACTGAAAACTTTTTACGAGATCGACAACAGCCTATGCCGTCTTTGTCACCGGAACAGCAAGAGGCTTTAGCCAAATTAGTGCAGGGTTCTATGAGTCATAAAACGCGAGTTGATCCGGATGCGCCAACTTTACCGTTGCCGTTGTTACGTAAAAAATTATCGGGCTATGGTCACGGTGCGCCTATCTTCAATCTTCCGTATTCTGATAAAATCCAAAAAGCCTCAATTTATGGGCAAATGGATCAAGTAAGCGATGAGTCAGAACAAGAATGGATAGAAAACAACCCAAGATACCGTTCTGTAAGCAGAAATCTTCCGTTTAACCAAAGATAAATGTCGAATGGTACTTGAAGAGCAATTATACAGGCCGAAAATCTACCCTACGGACTCTCGATGTGAGAAGATTGTGGATAATTGGGGTAGTTTACACCGTGAAAACAAGCATTGGAAGAATATTCCGGTGGAAAAGCCTAAAAGACGCAAGGTTAAAGACAAATGACTTGGATGCCGCAACCAGGACCGCAAGAAAAAGCAATTCGGGCATCTTTTGTCGATGAATTGTTCTTTGGCGGTGCGCGTGGTGGTGGAAAATCGGAATTTTTGCTTGGAGACTTCCTTGCAGACGTAGATACCTACGGTGAACACTGGAAAGGGGTGCTGATTAGGCGCACTTACCCTGAGTTGGACGAGATTATTGACCGTTCGCGCCAGATTTTTCGTGCCGCATACCCTGATGCGGAATATAAGGTGGGTACACACCAGTGGAATTTTAAAAATGGGTCTACATTAAAGCTCCGGCACTTGGAAAATGAAGCGGATGCAGACCATTTTCAAGGTCAGCAGTATACCTGGATTGGATGGGACGAGCTTACCAGTTGGAACGACATGAAGGCGTATCACAAACTAAAAGCCTGTTTACGCACTGGTGCCGCAGAGGTTCCGACAAAACGCATACGTGCATCGGGCAACCCCGGTGGCCCAAACCATAACAACGTAAAAGATTATTACATTGATGCCGGAGAAGAGTCTTCTATTGTAGAAGGCGATGACGGTATGAATCGTATGTATATCCGCAGCTTGGTTACGGACAACAAAATATTACTGGATCGAGATCCTGGCTATATTAAGCGGTTGGAAGGTGTGGGCGATGAGCAGTTAGTCAAAGCATGGCTGGAGGGCGATTGGGATAGTTTCGTAGGTCAGTATTTCACTAACTGGCATGAAAAACAAGTACTTGTGAATAGTTTTGAAATACCCGAACACTGGCCTTTATTCGGAGGGATGGATTATGGTGAAGCCGCTCCAACTTCTTATGGCCTGTATACGGTAGACTATGATGGGAACATATATCGCATTAGTGAGTATTATCAAGCGAACGCTACGGCTTCGCAACATGCCGATAATATTGCCAGAATGATAGAAAGCTGCCCGTTTACAAAGGGCCGTTATCCGCAGGCAACGTATTGCGATCCAAGTATGTTTGTTAAAAGAAGGTTAAGTGAAGTCATCAACCATTCGCCTGCGGATGTGTTTGCCGAACGTGGAATATACTTGACAAGAGCAAATAATGATCGTATTACTGGATGGAGAGTAGTTAATGATGCGTTGATTAAAGAACGCTTTTACTGCTTTAATGGGTGGAACGATGCTTTGGTTAGGACGATGCCTTCTTTGCCAAGAAGCTCAAAGAACCCAGAGGATCTGGACACTCACGCAGAAGACCATGCAGCAGATGAATTACGTTATGCGATGATGCACGTTTATAAACCGCATAAGCCGGAAGAAGAAAAACCTTACGAAGGAACCGGACAGGAAGTTATTGATATGATGGAGCAAGGCTGGGGCGTACGCAAAGGTCGATACGCAACAGCATAACAAGGAGACAGGACTATGCAGGGGTTTAACGGAACGCCAACAACGACTAAACCAAATCGCAGTAAAAAAGGCACTCGCGTAAAGCCGAAGCCAGCAGGGTCGGACAACTTGAAAAAAGGTGGCAAGGGCAAATAGTTTGAAAGAAAAACAGATCGAATACTGGCGCGGAGCCATAGAGGACGGTCGAAAATATATGAAGACTCGCCACAAAACGTGGCGTAGACTTCTCAAGACGTATGAGCTTGACTTTGACGTTCCAAACCTCGACGAGGATAAAGTTGTTAAAATATCCCGTATGTATCCGCTTGCCCGTCAGATCATAGCCAGCGTCTCTTTTAATTATCCTCATGTTTTTTTTAAAGTTGAGGAACCTGGGAGAGATTTTGCGGCTGAGATACTGGAACGTGTGGCTAATGCTACATTGGAACAGATGGATGCCAAGCGTGAAGTGCAACAGGTTATCTTTGATGCGTTGTTTTGTAGTGTGGGTTGGTTAAAGTTTGGCTATAACCCTCCAGGCGATGAAGATATTGTTGCGCCTTATACGATTAACGATGCTCAGGAAAATGACTTCCCGTATGTGCATCGCGTTTCACCTTTTAACGTATACGTTGATCCGCTATGTCCACCACATAAACTTTCCGGTGCAAGATATATTATCGAGAAAATGATTGTGCCGTTGGAGTTTGTTAAAGAGGACGATAGGTTTCAGAACAGACGGCAGATAAAAGCGATGTCCGATGAAGATCAGGCTGATGCTTTTATTTACGATATGCAAGATGCTGCTCATAGCGATGAGTATGATGCGGTGCAAAACGCTAAACAAGGTCAGATGGTCTGTTTGTATGAAGTCCATGACCGCTTGCATAAAAAACGTATTACTTTTGCTGAAGGGGTGAACGAGCCTATTGAAGAGGTCGATCATCCGTTCCTGGCGATGAAGCCTATCACACAGACCGATCCTTTCACTGGCGAAGAAATGATGACGGGCGAGTTTGAGCCTGCCGGTGGATATTTAATGGATGGTGGATTTCCTTATCATGCGATGCGTTTTGACCAGACCGAACGCTCGTTTTATGGTGAGCCTCCGATGGCGTATGTTGAGGATACACAATCACTTATCGTAGAATCGGTGTCGCGCAGAGCCGATCTTTTGAAGCGTTTTCAGCGTGTGGTCTTAGCCTCTCGCAGGGAACGCGAAGCAAATCAGGATATTGGCGATACACTGGAGAATGGTCGTGACGGTGAGATCATCTGGGTGGAAGACCCGAGCACCTCGATGCGCGAAATGAACTTTGGAAATCCTCCACCGGATCAGTTGGGTCTGGAGTCGGATGCACAAAGTTACGAGGAGCAAAGTTTAAACGTATCGCAGATGGCGATGGGCGGTGGCCCGAAAGTCACAGCCACGCAAGCCAGTTTGTCTGCAAGTTTTGCACAAGTTAACCGCGAGTGGATGCAGTTACGTGTAGCGGATGCGTATCGGTCTATTGTTCGCAACTCATTACGTATGATGGCTGACGAAAGATATTTGCCTGAGAACTTTTTGGTTAACGTAGCACAAGACACGGAAGATCCTGTTTTTGAAGCAGTTACAGCAGATCTTTTGCGTATACGTTACAAGATAGAGATACAGGCAGGCAGTATGCAGCCGTTGACCGAACAGTTGGAACGTCAGGATGCACTACAGCTTTTTAACATGACAATTAATTTACCGGAGATTAACCGCATCGAGGCGATTAAGGGGTTACTGGCCTCGTTTCGAGTACAAGATCCCGATAAATATTTGGGTAACGCTGAAGATGGCGATGCGGTAAAAGCGGCTCAGTTAGAAAATGTAGCTTACTTAATTAATGGTGGTGATCCTGGGGTTACACCGTTTGAAGATCATCAGTTACATATACAGTATCATCAACAAATACAACAACTTCCGCAATTTCAACAACTACTTCCACAGCAACAGCAACAGGTTATGGGCGTAGTGCAGAACCATGTTCAGCAACATCAGCAGATGCTGAACCAGATGGCGCAAGGCCAAGCACCTCAAGCCGCTGGTGGAACAAATGCCGGAGTAGCTGAAGGAAACATCATGTCACTTGTACGTAGCCAGGCACAGGAAGTTAGCCAAGCCGTACAGAATGCACCGGGACAAGGATAATGTTAGTATTTCACGATTACGAATGTAAAGATGGACATCGTCAACTTGACATACAGAACGATTCCAATAATATTAAACGTAAGATCAAATGTGACCAGTGTAAAAAAGATGCTAACATGTTGTTTATAAAGAGCAACTTCATACACAACTCACACAGTGGGATGTATGGTAAGTTTCATGCAGGCTTTGGTCAGGTTGTAGAGTCATACAGCCATAAACAGGAATTATTGAAGAAGTATAACGTGACAGAGAGTGCCGACAGAGTTGGCGGTTCGACTTGTCACATAACCTCCGATGTAACGGACTCTGCCCCGTCAGACACCCCAACGCCTTCTTTTGGTAATACACCCGAAGAGGCAGTGGCTCTCGCGGAGAAGAGGTATAACGAAGGAGATTAGTAAATGTCCGAATCAGCACTAGCTTTGGACTCCGGTGCAGAAGACTCGTCACCCGATGTGGAATCATCTCAGGATCAGTCAACAGAATCTTCTCTTGAACTGTTCACGGATGACACTTCAGAATCGGCACAGTCGGAAACATCTGGACACTCTGATGCAACGTCAGATTTTGACCCACAAAGGCATGATTGGTTGCGTGGAAACGCAGACAGTGTGCCGGAGCAGTACCAGCCGTTAGTTCCGCTTGCAAAAAACATGCAGGCGCAATTCACAAGGACTCAACAGGATCTTGCAGAACAGCGCAGACGAATTGAGGCAGATCGCAGTGAATGGGCCGATAGGGTTCAAGCTGTAGCTGCGCCTCAACAACAGCAGATAGATCCTGTAGATGCAATGAGGGCCAACCTGAGTGAAGATGAAGCGCGAGGCGTAGATGCCGTCGAGCAGATTATTCAACACAGGGTAGGTAATGTTGTTAATAACCTAAATAGTCAGGTTCAGCAGTTACAACAACAGCTTTCTACGGCTAATAATTACGTGCAGGGTCAGCAAACTGCGTATATCGCTTCTCAGGTAGGCGAAGCAAGAGAGGCGTATGGCGGTGATCTGGATGCTTATACCGATCAGATTGTTGCCACTACAAAGATTACTAACCCTGTTACGGGTAGTCCGTATACAGTGCGCGAGGCGTATGAGTTACATGCAGGTATTACTGCCCAAAAGGCGGCTGATCTGCGTGGAGCTAATACTTCAGCGCGAAGGTCTTCAAAGCGATCAGTTCGTGGAACGCAGGGTGTGGATGCAACGGAAGGAAGCGGCCCACTTAGCGACTCTGATGTTTTATCAGGTCTTTCCAAGTTAGGCTTTGAATAAGGACGAATAAATCATGGCAGCAACATCAACAACAGAAACCTGGGATGCAGCCTGGACGCTTACGATGCGTGCCAAGCGCAAAGAGTTGACCGATAACTTCTTTGACGCATACCCAACACTGGATATGTTCCGTAAAGGAAAAGCTCTCGTCACTGATAATGGTGGCAAAGAGATCCAGGCCGACATCATGTATGCCGGTAATTCAGCGCAATATTTCTCGGGCTATGACGTACTTAACACGGATGCGGTCGATGGTGTAACCGCAGCATTTTATCCGTTTCGGTATGCCGCAGTGCCGATCACGATTAATTTTACCGAGGAGCAAGAGAACCGCAAACGCGATTCAGCGATGTCCCTTTTGGAAGCGAAAACTCGTCAGAGTATGTTGACGTTACGCGACCAGATCAACACTTCGCTCTACTCTGCTCAGACAGGTAAAGCTCCATTAGGATTCCAAGACATCATTGCCGATGCGCCAGGAACTACTCCAACTACGTTGGGCGGTATCACAGTATCTGGTAATAGCTGGTGGCAGAACAAGGCCAACAACGCTACGGCTGATACTTCGTTTACAACGATTGTCAATACGAACTTTTATGAAGGTATGATTCGTATGTCAACGCTTTGGAACGATGTGTCGGAAGGCAATGAACAGCCAACAAACATCTTCACAACCAACAGTATTTATGCTGATTTTGAAGAGATTTTTGAAGGCACAGGCTATCAGCGTTTGTCTGGTAAAGATTCACCAGGCGTAGATGGTCGTTTGCCATCATTCCGTGGTATTCCGGTTCAGTATGACCGCGATTGCGGAACGGGTCGTATGTATTTCTTCAACACGAATTACTTGAAGATGCACATGCAATCGGGTATGAATTTTAGCAAGACTCCATTCCGCGAAAATTCAAATCAGTTGGCAAAGGTAGCCTTCATAACCGTTGGCCTGCAAGTAGTTACGAACAATCGTCGTCGTCAGGGTGTTATCTACAACTTGAACGATTAATAACTTCCAAGACGCAAGCCAATGCGTCTTTTGAGTCCGAAGAAAAGGACAAAGGAGAATAGTAAATGAGTACAATAAAAAACGCCAACTACGGGCTGGATCGAATCGGAGGAGATGGCGGTCAAGGCATCTTTGATGAATCGTCTACGCCCAAGCACAGACTTGGTGAAAAGTTAGAGTTATCCGATGGTCGTATTTTTCGGTATGCAAGTTTTGCGGCTGCAACGGGCGCAGGTCTTTTGGTTTCTCAGGATATAAGCGCAACGGCTATAGCTGTTACAGACGGCAAGCTCACCGCAGCATCCGCTGGTGCTACTGAGGTAACGTATACTGATTCGGGTACTGTTGGATCAGCTACGTTAGATCAATATGCCGGTGGTTATCTGCATACTGAAGACGATGCGGGTGAAGGTTACTGTTATCGCATTAAGAGTAATACTGCTGCATCTTCTAATGCAGTAACATTTACTTTGTATGACGGTTTGCAGGTGGCCGTAACTACCGCTACTGATACGGTGTTTACAGGAAACTTATACAACCAAGTACGTGCGGCAATAGGTTCTGCTGATTGTATTCCAGCCGGTATAACTCCAATTTCATTTACAGCGGATTATTATGGATGGATACAGGTTCGCGGTATTGCAACAGCCTTATCGGACGGTACTCCTCCAGCAGGTGGAGACGTAATGATGTCTGATGCTACGGCTGGTGCAGTAGAGGTCGCAGATGCGTCTCACGCACAAGTTGGCTATGCTACGTCATTGGGTACTGATACTGGCTACATTGGTATTAATATTCAGTTAAACTGATTAAACATTTCGTGTGGCAGTGGGTAAAACTACTGCTGCACGTCTTTAAAAGAAAGTAGAAAACAATGGCAAAACGTATGCCTACAGCAAAACAGCAAGAGCATACCCTGCCTGATGAAATTGCAGAAGTAACGTCCACTACACCTGTTGAAGCTCCAACAGCCAGTGTTACGCCAGATCAAATTGCTGACCTCATACTAAAGGGAAGCGATGAGACTAAAAATGCTATTCGTAAGGCGTTAGACTTGGACAAAACGCACACTCGTCAGCGCAAATCACCAATTACCAACAGCCAAGTGCGGAATCATGTTCGCGCTGTTGGTGAGGTCACTCACGAACCTGGCTTTGTGCCTGCACCTCCATCGCGTATTGCAGATCGTGGTGAAGAAGCTGTTCGTATCTGGCAAGATCGCTGGTTGGACAATAATGGCGATAACCTGTCAGAATACGATCTCGATCAGTTGGCGGCTACGGCACATCAGTAGATGTCAGAAACTTTTGGACAGGTCAATGCAGCTTCATTTTTTGGAGATTCTGCGTTGATTGGGGCAGTAGAAGCAGATACCGTTAAAGCGGCTGAGTCGTTTACCCTTCCAAGTCTTACGACAACGGAACGCAACGCACTCACCGCTGTTAACGGGATGCTTATCTACAACTCTACGGACAATAAGTTTCAAGGCTACGAAGGCGGTTCCTGGGCTAACCTGATATAGAGTTAGCGGATGACAAATTTGCAGATTCTTCAGATCGCTCTGAGAAGGGTTGGTCTGAATACAGGTAGTTCGACATTTAAGGATAGTGCGCGTGACTATTTAAATCTGGTCACTCAGGATATAGCCTCGCGTGAAAAATGGAACTGGTTATTTAAAAGCTCGACGTTCAATACAACAAACGGTACTCGTACGTATTCGTTGGCGAGTGATGTAGTAGCCCCTCTTTCATTTAGAAATACCACTGAAGATCATGTTATCCTCATCATGTCTACTCAGGATATTGATGCGGCTGATCCAGATGCCAGTATTAATGGCGATCCTCGATGGGCAGCTATTGATGGCGTGGATGGCAGTGGGAATGTTGAGGTGACGCTATATCCAGAGCCAGATAGTACAGATACGATTGCTTACAGATATTATTCTTCTATACCTACTTTTACTTCTTCTGAAGATAACGATTCAATTACGCCTTATGTAGCGGCCGTATGTCAGCCTGCGCTAATACACGGCATTTCTGCTTTATATAAACAGGAAAAAGGTGACGATCAGGGCGCACTGTCAGATAAACAGGAGATGGAGCGCGTCATTGCTATAGCAGGCAGACAAAATATGAATGTGCAGGGAAACAGGACATACCGTATGCGTAGAGCGGATGACCATATTTCCGGTAAGTTTAGCTTTCAGCCTACGGAAGGAAGTATAGGATAATGCCTATTACCGCTGAATCGCTCCGTCTTGGCCCTTGGCGCAGTGGGGTAAACTATAGCCTTCCGGCTGAAGATATGCCACCAGACGGGCTGTATGACATGGAGAACTGCACTGTAGGGTTAGCTGGTGAGGTATCCAAGCGCAACGGATTTGCAAAATACAACTCCAGTGCCATGAACAGCGGTGCTACAGTTACGGCATGTGGTCAGGTGGTTCTGGCCGGAACAGAAAAGACTTTTGCTTTTGCCGGAAACAAATTTTATGACGTAACGGACGGTACGGCTACAGATCGAACAGGCAGTGTGACGATAACGGCTGGCAATGACTATACGTGGGATTGGGTATTGGCCGGAAGCACCTTGATCGCAGTAAACGGTCAGGACACAGACGGCATCAAGTGGACGGGTGGGTCAGCCAACGCAGCAACGCTCGACGATGACTCGCGGTTCACCACGCCTAAATGGGTAACCTTTTGGGAAAATCGTGCATGGGTAGGCAATATTAATGGAGCCGCTGATCGGGTATGGCGAAGCGACCCAGGTGATATTGAAACGTGGGATTCGTTAGGTTTTTACTCATTAGGGTTTGATATCACTGGGTTACGCCCTTTTCAGAATGTATTGTCCATTCATACAGAGCAGGGTATCCACACTCTTACGCCCACTGGTAATTCAACAATTCCCTTCCAGCAACAGCAGAGAACACAACGTGGAACGGTTGCAGGTAAAAGTATTGTTACGGTTCCTGGTGAGCGTCAATTATTTGTTCGCAATGACGGCATCTACCAATGGTCAGGCGGTTCTTCTGTAGAGAAGATTTCTTTGGCACTCGATGACAGATACTGGTCAAACCTAAACGTGTCTCGTTTGCCGTATTCATTTTCGCTCTATTATCCGGCCCAAGAACAGGTCTGGTTCTTCTTGCCCTATGGTGCATCGCAAACAACGATGAACAGTGTGGTGATTTACTCCGCACGACTCAATGCGTGGTTTGGGCCGTATAACGGCTTTTCGCGTGACAGTGCAGCGTTGATAGATGATTTACCACAGGCCGGAGACTTTGCCGGACATATTATGAAGCATGACTCCGGCACAAATGACGATGGGTCGGCCATACGGGGCAGTTTTGAAACGGCTGCTATTGCACCGTTTGGTGATGCGATAGAGTGTCGCTGGTTGTATAACCGCCTACTCTACGATAACGAAGGGGCGCATGACCTTGATATAGCTCAGATCAGTGCAGGTATTGTCAGTAACTTCCAAACGGTTCAGATGGGCCAGACGGGTGCGTTACTAAACAGCACGTTTGTTTTAAATACTTCAACGCTGGAGTCTAACGTATCGGGCCTGACGAGCGACAGTGATCTGTTTGGCTACGATGCAAGAACTCGATTACGTATTTCCAATTACAACACAGATGAAACATTCACGATAAGACGTACGTCATTGCAATACAAGCCTATCGGCAACGTACGCCAACGCAAAACTGGAATAGAATAACATGGCATATCAAGATCCATACGCAGGGGCAATGGCTGGTCGATCCGCGCAAAAGAAGAAAAAGAAACAGCCGTCTATGGCACAGGCGCAAGGTGCCGGTGTCCAACAGCCACAGACGTATGGTCAGCCTTCAATGGCACAAGCACAAGGCCAAGATCCATTGGTGAGTGCAATAGCTGCTGGTAGTCAGGCTCAGAATCAACAACCATCAATGGCGCAAGCGCAGGGTGGAATACAGCCAGAACAGCAACAGCCAACAATGCAACAGGCGCAAGGTGGAGCTACGCCACCACCTCCTCCACCTCCACCACCGCCACCCCCAGCCCCATCAATGGCGCAGGCTCAAGCGCAAGCTCCATCTGCACCGCAACCAACGATGGCGCAAGCTCAACAGCCGATAACTCAGCCTTCGATGGCTGATGCCCAAGCCCCTGCGGTACCAGTTCAGCAAAACATGCCAGGTACGGTGCAAGGCGGTAACACACAAGTTCAGCAAAACATACCAGGAAGTGTTCAAGGCACACCGCAAGTACAACAGAATATGGCTGGTGCGGTGCAGGGTGCGCCACAGGTACAACAGAACATACCTGGATCAGTTCAAGGCACTCCACAGGTTCAACAGAATATGGCTGGTGCTGTTCAAGGTACACCGCAAGTACAACAAAACATGGCTGGTAGCGTTCAAGGTACGCCACAAGTTCAGCAAAACATGGCCGGAACAGTGCAGGGCGATGACCTTACTACTGCATTACGCGATGACATCAATAAACAGTACACCGAAGGCATGTTACCAGCTACCACTCAAGCTGAAGACATAAACAAGCAGTATCAAGATGCTTTTGGCGGTACCACCACTCAAGCCGAAGACATTAATAAGCAATACACCGAAGGTATGCTACCAGCTACAACTCAAGCTGAAGATATAAACAAGCAATATCAAGATGCATTTGGCGATACTACGACTCAAGCCGAAGATATAAACAGGCAATACACTGAAGGTATGTTGCCAGCTACGACTCAGCGCGAAGACATTAATAAGCAATACGAAGAAGCCTTTGGTGGTACTACAACTCAAGCTGATGACATTAATAAGCAGTACGAAGATGCATTTGGCGGTGCGCCTGTACAGACTACGCCAACTGACATTGCAGGGGCCGGTGCTGATATGGCTGCCGCACAGAATGTGGTAACGCCCGAAGCCGAACCGATGCCTGGCACGTTAGAGGATGCACTACGGCAACAATACATGAGCAGAGTCGGTGGTGCTGATGATCCTATTTTGGCCTCTCAGTTAGCCGATCAGCAACTACGCCAGAACGAGCAACGTAAAGCAATGGTTGAGCAATTAGGTCGTTATGGGGTATTGCGAGGTGGTGGTGATACAGCGGCTGCTTTAACGCGCATGGGTGAAGGCGATGAGCGTAACCGATTAGCATTGGAAGCTCAAGCGGCACAACGCAGACAACAGGATCTACGTGATGCTCAAGG
>Ga0080013_1004674_pt1 | contig 13290 bp, 10 predicted proteins | sample ETNvirenome_6_85_FD_69236 | JGI IMG/M metagenome (GOLD analysis project Ga0080013, IMG submission 69236) | Marine viral communities from the Pacific Ocean - ETNP_6_85 (SPADES assembly) (version 2) | ecosystem: Environmental > Aquatic > Marine > Oceanic | place: Pacific Ocean | collected 2013-06-19 | reverse complement strand
GGTTCTGGTTTTATATTAACAGCTGCTGAGGGTGGTTATTTAGAAGTTGAAAATGCTAAAATACGTGGTACAATGGCCACCACTACTTTTGAAAAAGAGAGTGTAAATGCTGTGGGCGGACAATTATATGTTGCTAACTCCACCACATTAACTTCATCTGCCGCACATATTGATGGAAATTATCCAGCAACTGAAACTACTATGTCTGTAATGAATGTTTCAGGATTTGCTGCAAATGAAATATTAGTATTGAAGAAAATAACAGATACAGGATTTAATACCGAGTATGTAAAGGTTATATCATCTTCAATAAACAATCCAGGAGATGATAATGATTTAACAGGCAATCTTTATTTAGCAAGGGGATATTCAGGCTCTACACCATCTGGTCAAAGTAGTAGTTCGTTAGGAGACTCAGCTGGTAATGCGACATTTTATTCTGGTAGTCAAGTAATAGTATCAACTGGTAAAATTGGAACTGGGTTTATAAGATTAAATGCAAATCCAAACGACACTTCGACACCATATATGGATATCGTTGAAAGAACTGGTTCTGCAATTTACGATACTGAACTAAAAGTAAGACTTGGTGATTTGAGTGGGGTTGCTGGTACTAGAAATGTTCCAGCAGGCTTTACAGGATTTGGATTAATGAGTGAAGTGGCATTTCTATCTGGTTCAAATATTAAATTAGAAGCTCCAACATTTTTACTTGGTGATTTAAATAGGAATTTTGTTAGTGGTAGTAGTGGCAATATACAAATTTCTTCTTCTAAATTTCATTTAGATAGTAAAAATGAACTTTTCTTTGTAGGTCAGCCAACTGGTAGTAAAATAGAATTTGATGGGAATGAACTTATAATGAGCTCTTCCGCTTTTTCATTGGGATCTGAGGCTAGTGCATTTGTTAGTGGTTCAAATGGAAACTTAGTATTAAGTGCTTCCAACTTTAGAGTTGACGGTGGCAACTTAATGGTAGGCTCTAATACTGGCAGTAGATTAGAATTTAGTGATAATCAATTAACAGTAAGTGCTTCCAAATTTTTTATAGGTAGTGTGGGGAACTCTATAAGTGGAAGTAATGGAACTCTTGAAATAAGTTCATCTAATTTTAATTTGACTCCTAGCGGCGATGTTACTATGAAAGGTGATGTAAAGGCTACTGCTGGATTTATGCAAGATATTACTGTAACAGGTTTAAGAGTGAAACCTAAAATTTATCAATTTCATAATGTTGGTTCAAGTCAGACTGCAGATCAGTTAGAAAATACAAGTAGTCTTGAACCTTTTTCAGGTTCTATTGTTGAAACGTGGTGGTCAGATCCTAACTTAACAGCTATGACTCAATCTAGACTTATTGCACATCCAGATTTTCCAAATAGCGGTGGTGGTGCGGCTCAAGTGACTGCTAGTTTAATGGATAATAATTTTACTTGTTGGGGCTGGAAATTTTTTGTTAATTCAGGTTCTAATACTGATGATCATTGGGCTTTTGGTGGTTCTGCTGGCGAGTGGTTGAAAAAAAATCCTCTTGGATTAGAAGCTTATTATGGTCATAGATTAGATGGTCATAATTTTCTTGGTATAAAATCTTTAGATACAGGTACGCGAATAGACGATATAAATACGCAGTTTGGTCAGCATGATGGATATCCTGGTCCTAAAGAGAAAATTTATTGGGGATATACAAGGCCTGCGCCAGCAGACAACACAGGTACAACTAAATTAGCTGATTTGGTTGATCCTGATAGTGTATTTAGTGGTTACGATAACTATCCACAATCAGAATTTACTATAGTGGGTACAAATGCTAATACAGCATCAGTCGCTCAATCAATTTATTCAGGTACGACTGGTTATAGTGAAGCAGCGGCTAATCAATTAGATGCAGGTCAATTTTCGCCAGTATTTGCTTTTTATACAGCAAGTGGACTTCAAGCATCTGCTCCAGCCGGAAGCACTCATGATACAATGTATTATAATATAGTTAGTCCAATGATGACAAGAGAAGATGATGGTGGTAAGAATCGTGGACCACTAGGTGATTGGGATCAAGAAGAAGCTTTTGTTGAATTTTATACCAAAGCTTTAACTGGATTGGCATACAACCAAGATGCATCTGGATCCTTAGTAAGAAATGGTTCTGAAGTTTCTTGTAAATTTATGATTCAGTTGTTGAATGCAAATGGTGGTGGTTTCGATGGTATAGAAACTGCATATGAACAAACAGCTCTTTTGGTGAATAATCCCGATACCTCTGGTATAAACAAACGTAAAAGATGGCATAAATTTTCAGCACCATTAAGTGAGATTGTGGAATCTGCCGGGTCGGATGGTACTTATAATGATGGATTTAGATTTGTTATACAATATAAACATACACGTACTAATTCATCGTGGACTAGAGCTCATGGTGGTGCAGTTCAATCTACACATCCTATAACTGGTCATTTAAAAGGATTCGCATTAACAGAACTTAGAATTACAAAAGGACTTACAGTAAATACGGCTATAAAATCAATCGCCGATGTAAGTACAGTAACTAAAATGGTAACTCCTCAAATAACTGGTCATGGTACGGATAGTTTAGTTATCGGTAAAACTGGTGTTAATACAACTGTATCTGGTTCTATAACACATCTTGAACAACCATGTTTTAATGTAATGATGGATGGCGACCAAAACAATTTAACACAGAATACTAATGTGACTTTATTATTTAACGATGAAATATATGACGTAGGTGGTAATTTTGATATAAGTACATATACATTTACTGCGCCAATAACTGGAAAATATCTTTTGAGTGTTAATGTTGCGATGAAAGCTGCTGGTCAGACTGCCGATAGAGAAGCAATACTTAAAATAGTTACATCAAATAGAACTTATATAACTATAAAGAAACAAACAGCTGGTGAAGAGAATCACATCAAGTATGCTCCTGTAGTTGATATGGATGCAAATGATACTGCATATGTAACATTAAAATTAGAAAATACAACGGGTGATACGGTGGATATAGAAGATGGAACTTCGGCGTCTACAAAGACGCTTTTTATGGGATATTTATTAGGATAAAAATTAATAGGAGAATAATAAAATGAGTTTAACAGTTTCACAATCAATATCAGATGTAGATGTATTGATTTTACAAAATGATTTAAGAGATATAGATGATTGGGTGTCTAAAGCGGTTGTAGGAAAAACAAATAATTGTTATAAGAGAATGGAAAAACAATGGATACCTAAATTAATAGCTGACCCAAATGTCTCTGCAATTTCTGCTAGTAGAGAAGATTTTGTAAATCAGGTAGTTAATCAACCTTCATATGTAAATGCTGTTTCAAGATCTTTGTCTGAATAGTATCAATTTTAGTATTTTAGATATTTATATATGAATAACTATATTTAGGAATATATGAACAAACTTACTCAATATCTAACAGAACCATTTTTGATTGGAGAGGGTGTAAAAGACCCTGGCATTCTTAAAGCTGTATTCCTTGCTGGTGGACCTGGAAGTGGTAAAAGTTATGTTGCTTCAGGTCTTTTTGGTATTCCAAAGAGTGTAGGTGTTTCTGCTTATGGATTAAAATTAGTAAATCAAGATAGAGCTCTTGAATCTATGTTAAAGAAATATGGATTTGGTACGGATTTAGATGATATGGATGACGAGTTGTTCAGACAATTAACAGATCCTGATTATGATGATTATAGTGGAATGAGAAGTTATGCAAAAGATATAACAAAAACACAACAAAAAAAGTATGAAAGTGGTAGATTAGGAATGATCATCGATGGTACTGGTCATAGGTATGGTAAATTAAGAGATAAGAAAATGAAATTGGAAGAAATTGGCTATGATTGTTATATGGTTTTTGTAGACACTTCATTAGAAGTTGCGCAAGCTCGTAATATGGAAAGACCAAGAAAATTAAAGCCTCAAATTGTAGAAACTTCTTGGAAAGAAGTTCAAAAGAATAAAGAATCTTTTAAAGCTTTATTTGGTAGTAATTTTATATTAGTAAATAACAATGATACTTTAAAACCAGAAGCTGCTGAAAAGAAATTTGAAACTTTAATGAAACAAGGAATTGCTAAATTTATAAGTAGACCCATAAAAAATCCACAAGGTAAAAAGTGGATTAGAAAACAACAGATAATGAAAGAAAATGTAGACTTGCCAATAAAAGTTGGTGATACAGTTAAAATGGGTAAATTTAAAAATAAAAAGGTTGTTGTTAAATCTATCGATTGGAATGAGAAGGGTGATTTGCTCATCAATGGTAGACCCGCATTAAAATTTAGATTGGTTAAGAAGGCAAATGTTTTTGATGAAGAATTTGGAGCGCCTTCTGGCACATTACCATCACCAAGTCGTAAGGGGATTAATAAAAATAAATCCAAAAACAAAGTGATGATGAATAAGAAAAAAGTTAAAAAAACCCTTGACAAATACATGAAAGAAGTTGTATATTCTATTGTTGAGAATGGGGAAAATACGACCATTTTGAAAGAACAAAAAATTAAAAAAGTAGTTGGAGTATTCGGTGGCAGATTCCAACCATTTCATCCAGGTCATTTAGCTACATATAAATGGTTGAAGGGAAAGGTGGATGATGCTTATATAACTACGTCTGATTTAAAAATGCCACCAAGACACCCAATGAACTTCAGAGAGAAAATTCGTCACATGGTTAAAATGGGCGTACCATCAAACCGCATTGTTAAGGAAAAATCACCTTATGTCGCAAAGAATTTATTACAAAAGTATAATCCCGAAACTACAGCAGTTGTTTATGTGGTTGGAACTAAGGATGCTGGTAGATTGGGTGGCAAATACTTTAAACCATATACAAAGGATATGAAAGGATTTGATGAACACGGTTATATTTTAACTGCGCCTCAAGTTGGTAGTATTAGTGGAACTAAGGTTAGGAACTTACTCGGAAATCCCAAGATTGATGATAGTGAAAGAGAAAAACTTTTCAAAAAAACATTTGGATATTTTGATAAAGGTGTTTATAATATGATGAGAAATAAATTCAAAAAGTTATTTGAATCATATGAACTTACAGATGAATTAATAAAAGATTTTCTATTAGAGGTTACTGGAACACCAGCTGGAAATTTAGATGACGGTCCTTCAACTTATTATAAGAGTTTGGGTGCTTATAAGAAAACATCTAAAGAATGGCTGGATTCTATTTATAAAGACGCTGGTTGGAAAGTTGTAGACTACGTTTATAGAGATGGTATAATAGCACCAGAGGATAATGTTGCTAAAGCTGATAGAATGTATACAAGAAGAAAAGATAACAAAGATCACTATACATCTGTAGCATTAACTTATTTAGATCATGGTCAAAACGCGGGCTCTACTAGAGCAGTAAACAAATATAAAGATTGGATGGAAAATGTTGTAAAACCGCTAGGGTGGCAAATAGTAGATTGGATGGGTACTGAAGCTGCTATAGATAACATGATTGGTTCATTATTTGCAGCTGGTGCTTCCGCACAAAGTTATGATATAAATGATAATTTTTCTGATGTAGTAAATAATGTTATTGAACCAGTTAATGAACAAATTAATTCAAAAAATCAATTAAGACAAAGAAGTAAAGAAAAGGAGTTATTACTTATGGGTGGAGCTTATGGACACCTAAATCATCCTTTTGATGATAAAAATTTATCGTTTGGGGACTTTAAGACACTAATTATTAATACACTACAAGGTAATCTTAGTAGTGAGGGAACTGTTACTGAAAAGACAGATGGCCAGAATATTATGATTACTTGGAAAGATGGTAAGCTTAGAGCGGCAAGAAATAAAGGTCATATAAAGAATTATGGTGCTGGCGCATTAGATATTAATGGTGTAAAGAATATGTTTTCTGGTAGAGGTGATATTGAGAAAGCATTTGTTTTTGCTATGAGAGATTTACAAAAAGCAATTGGTGGGTTGAATCAAAAACAAAAAGATAAAATATTTGCAGAAGGCAAAAAGTTTATGTCGTTGGAAGTGATATATCCAAAAACAGCAAATGTGATACCTTACGATAAAGCACTTTTACAATTCCATGGAACAATGGAGTATGATGCAAATGGTACACCCATCGGTTCAGATAGAGGAAGTGCGGGAATGTTGGCTGGTATGATAAAACAAATAAATCAAAATGTACAAAAAACATTTACTGTTAAGGGTCCATTTATTACGAATTTGCCAAAGGTTAAAAACTTTTCACAAAGACAAAGTTACTTTTTAGGTAAGTTGGTTAAGTTACAGAATCAATTTAGATTAAAGGATAGTGATACATTGGCTGATTATCACCAAGCTTATTGGACGGAGTATATTTATAATGGCGCTAAACAAACTGATTATCCTAACCCAAATAATGATATTCTTGTAAAACTCGTAAGACGGTGGGCGTTTTTGGATAAGTCGTATAAAGTGCCACAAATAAGAAAAGATTTAAAAGATTATCCTACATTTTTAAATTGGGTGTTGAGTACAGATAAAATAGATTTACAGAGATTACAGAAACAGCATATCAGAGATTGGGAAGTTCTTTTCTTTGAGTTAGGTGCTGAGATATTATCCAATCTTAAAGACTTTATTGCTGCTAATCCAAGTAAATCTGCACAAAAAATAAAGAAAGATTTGACTAGTGCTATTGGTAAGGTTAAAACGTCTACGGATCCAAAAGTATTAAACACCTTAAAGGTCCAATTGGATAGATTAAATGCTATAGGTGGCTTAAAATCTGTAGTTCCAAGTGAGGGTATTACATTTATGTTTAAGGGTAAATTATATAAATATACTGGAGCATTTGCACCAGCAAATCAAATATTAGGAATGTTAAAATTCGTATAGGAGTTACAATGGGATATAGTAAAGAATCAGAGAGACAAAATGAAGTATTAGGTGATTTATTAGCTGGAAGAGAACCTGAAAAACGAATAATGGTAGGTTACGGGGGCGCTAAAGAAAAAGGTGGTGATAAGATTAGTCATTTAACCGATATTATGAAAGAAGCTAGAATGCCATGGTTTTGTCCAGAATGTAAAAAGGTGATGAAGCAAAAACTTGATGATAAGTTTTGGAGAATGTTTAACCATTGTTTTGACTGTCAAATACAATTTGAAAATAAACTTCGTATTGCTGGAACATATAAAGAATGGGAAGAAAACAAAATAAGAGAAAATAAAATTGCTTATATTAAAGATCAAATTGAAGCTATTAAGGAATGGAGAAATATGAAAGGTCCTGAATTTTATAATAATGTTGGTGTTAATTTTCCTGAATTAGAGAAGGAAAAATGGGATGTTGATATGGATAAAGTTCATAGAGAAGCAGATGAAGCTATAAAAAAATTTACAGAAGTTTTAGATGAATTGGAGAACATGGAATGAAAATTTGGAAATTAATACTTGGATTTTTTGGTTTAGTTGGTGGACTTTTTGCAGTTAATGCTACGAAAAGTAAAAAAGTAAAAGAACTTAAAAAGGTCATCAAAGAAAATAAAAAAGAAGAAAAGAAAGTTGAAAAACAAATTAAAGAATTAGAGGTTGCAAAAACTGCTTCTAAAAAAGAAGTTGGTAATTTAAAAAGAAAATTAACTAATAGCAAAAAGAAAACTCAAAAAATGGAAGAGGCTTATGAAAACGATGAAGTCGAATCAGCTGAAGATTTTTTGAGACAATTTGCTAAAAAATAGGGAGAAATAAAATGTCAGATATGCATGAATCACCGTCAAATTACGATGACTTTCAAAAGAGAGGGCATCCAGGTAAATTTTATGCTACTACAACTGTAGCAGATGGAATGACTGCTTATACAGGTTCAGCTTATGGTTGGAATGCTGCGATAGTAAAAACTCATGGTAGCGCAGTATTTCATTTATCAGGGGGTGGAACGATACCAGCCGAAAATTTAACTGCTGGTGTAGTATACGAATTTTCTTTACAGAAAATAACTGCTGCTTCTAGTGCTACAATTTACCTTTTAAAGACAAAAGAGTAAATGGGGATTAGTATGAAAATATTAAAATATTTCTTGATATTCTTTTTTGCTTTATCAATGGCAGATGGGCAAGATATAAAGAAAGATGGAAAGACACCAAAAACATTTACTTATGATGAAGCATTAGAAATGTTGAAAGCTCGTGATGCTCAATGGGAAGGTAAATTAGCTAAAGCAGATTCACTAATAGAATCTCAGAAAGTTGTTATTGCTGATGGTGAAAAGTTGATAACGGAATTAGAAGAATATTCTAAAGTAGAATCAATTTTATCAGAAGCAAAAAGTAAGCAGATTCAATTATTACAAGCACGTGATAAGTCAAACGAAGAACTTATAAAAACACTTCAACCCAAGTGGTATCAGAATCAGTATCTTTGGTTAGGGATAGGATTTATTTTAGGAAAGATATAATGAAACCTGCACCACTAAAAGAAGTCATTAAAAAAGAGTATGTGAAATGCGCTCAAGATCCAACATACTTTATGAAAAAGTATTGTGTTGTTCAACATCCGATGAAAGGTAAAGTTCCTTTTCATCTTTATGAATACCAAGAAAAATCATTAGAGATTTTTGAAGAACATAGATTTAATGTCATACTCAAAGCTCGACAATTAGGGCTGTCCACGTTAACTGCTGGATACTCTTTATGGATGATGACTTTTCATGGTGATAAAAATATATTGGTAATTGCCACTAAACAGGATACTGCTAAGAATTTGGTTACTAAGGTTCGAGTAATGCATGCTAATTTACCAAATTGGTTAAAGCAGAAGTGTGTTGAGGATAACAAACTGTCGTTGAGATATATAAATGGTTCTCAAGTAAAAGCAGTTGCTAGTGGTGAGGAAGCTGGTAGGTCAGAAGCTCTATCATTACTAATATTGGATGAGGCTGCTTTTATTGATAAGATTGAAACGATATGGGCTGCTGCTTCACAGACACTATCTACTGGTGGTCAATGTATTGCACTTTCTACACCCAATGGTGTTGGTAATTGGTTTCACAAAACTTGGGAAGGTGCTGAAAATGGAACAAATGATTGGAACTTTATCAGATTACATTGGAATTTACATCCCGAAAGAGATGATGAGTGGAGAGCCGAACAAGATAAATTATTAGGTCCGTCACTAGCTGCACAGGAATGTGATTGTGACTTTATTACTTCTGGACAATCTGTTATTGATGGTGTTATATTAGAGGAGTATAGAGAAACGCATGTACAAGATCCATTAGAAAAAAGAGGAATAGATAGTAACCTTTGGGTATGGCAACCGCCAAACTATACAAAAGATTATGTATTGAGTGCTGACGTTAGTAGAGGAGATGGTACAGATTATTCTGCTTTTCACGTTATGGAAATAGAGTCTATGGAACAAGTTGCAGAATATAAGGGTAGAATATCTACTAAAGATTTTGGTAACTTATGTGTAAATGTTGCCACAGAATATAATAATGCTTTATTGGTAGTGGAGAATAACAATATAGGTTGGGCAGCTCTCCAACAATGTATTGATAGGGGTTATGAGAACTTATTTTATATGAGTAAAGATTTAAAGTATGTAGATACAGAACATCAGATGTCTAATAAATATAGAATATCAGATAGGAATATGGTGGCTGGATTTAGTATGACAATGAAAACAAGACCATTAGTTATATCTAAATTAGAGGAATATTTCAGAGAAAAGTCAGTAATTGTTCGTTCAAATAGATTAATTGATGAACTTTTTGTATTTATATATAACAATAATAAAGCTGAAGCGATGCAGGGATATAATGATGACTTAGTAATGAGTTTTGCTTTGACTCTTTGGGTAAGAGATACTGCATTAAGGTTAAGAGCAGAGGGTATAGAATTAACTAAGAGAACTTTAAGTGGTGTATCATCGCAAATGATACCAATAAAACCAAACTATGAAAATGATTCTTGGGATTGGGATATAGGTCCTAATGGAGAAAAAGAATCATTAGATTGGTTAATTAAATAAGAGGTAAAAAATGGCACAAAAAGACATATTTTCAAGACTAAAACGGTTATTTTCTACAAATACAATTGTTAGAAACATTGGTGGTAGAAAACTCAAAGTTGTAGATACGGGAAAATTACAAGGCTATGTCCAAACTAATTTAGTTGATAGATACCAAAAAATATATGGTAGCGGAGGCTCTGCCGGACAATGGGGATATGGTGATCAATTATATCAACAACAATTAAGATTGGGATTATTTAAAGATTATGAATCAATGGATTCTGATGCTATAGTTGCTTCAGCATTGGATATATATTCAGACGAATCCACTATGAAAAATGAGTATGGTGAGATATTATCTATAAAAACTGATAATGATAATATCTATGATATTTTACATAATCTTTTTTATGATGTTATAAATATCGAATTTAACCTTTGGCCTTGGATTCGTAATATGAATAAGTATGGTGATTTCTTTTTACAATTAGAGATTGCTGATAAGTATGGTATTGTTAATGTAGCGCCATTGTCTGCCTATGATATAGCTAGGCTTGAAGGGCATGATGAAGATAATCCACAAAATGTTCAATTTTTACTAACACCAAATACAGATGCGAATCGTCATACTGTAAGAAAACAAAAAGAGTTGACATTTGAGAATTATGAAATAGCACACTTTAGACTACTTTCAGATGCTAATTTAGTACCTTATGGTCGTTCTATGATGGAAGCTGGAAGAAAAGTTTGGAAGCAATTAATGTTGATGGAAGATGCTATGTTAATTCATAGAATCATGAGGGCTCCAGAAAAAAGAATTTTTAAATTAGATATTGGAAACATACCACCTGCTGAGGTTGACAATTATATGCAACAAGTAGTTAATAAGATGAAGAAGGCTCCTGTTATTGACGAGCAGACGGGTGATTATAATTTACGTTATAATATACAAAACTTAACAGAAGATTTCTTCTTACCAGTTCGTGGTGGTGATAGTGGAACTGCTATCGAATCTTTATCAGGTTTAACTTATGAAGCGGTTGAAGATATTGAATATTTGAAAAATAAACTACTAGCATCTCTCAGGGTTCCAAAGGCTTTCTTAGGATATGAGGAAGGATTGGGTTCTAAAGCTACGTTAGCTGCTGAGGATGTTAGGTTTGCCAGAACAATCGAAAGAATACAAAGAATCGTAGTTAGTGAATTAACTAAGATTGCTGTAGTTCATTTGTATGCTCAAGGATATAGAGATCAAGAGTTAGTTAATTTTGATTTACAATTAACAAATCCATCTACAATTTACGAACAAGAAAAAATTGAGTTGTGGAATGAAAAAACCTCTTTAGCTTCATCTATGATAAGTGACGGGATACTTTCTTCGGAATGGATTTATAAAAATGTTTACAATTTTACAGAAGAAGAAATTAAAGAAATGGATGAACAGGTGACATTTGATTATAAAACTAAGTTTAGACGTTCACAAATTGAAATGGAAGGTAACGATCCTGCTAAAAGTGGTCAATCGCAAGGAACACCATCAGATCAAGCTATGGGAAGAACTGGTCACGAGTTAGATGATGAGGGCGGTTCGGAAGAAGGTGGACAGCCAGGTGCTGGTCGTCCTAAAGAAGCTAATAAATATAGTAAGGATAGTGGTGCGAGGGGCAGAGATCCACTAGGCGCACATGATAAAAAGACATCATATGGGGCTGTTGCTTCTGCGCACTATGAAACATTATTTAAACACATGGGTACAGGGGCTAAATCTTTATTATCTGAATCCAGTGAGGTTGAAGAAGAGTATAATACTGAAGTATCTACTGTTAATACTAACAAAAATTGATTAATCATATATTTATATATGAAGAATTGTATAAATGATTGGAGTTTAATATGAGTTCAAACAAAAAGCACTCTAAAATCCGTAATACTGGAATTTTATTTGAGTTGCTGACAAGACAAATTACGGTTGATGTACTGAATAACAATAAAAAAGCTCAGGCAGCTAATATTCTTAAAGAATTTTTTAATAAGAAAACCCAATTGGGCAGGGAATACGAATTATATAAAGTATTGACTACCGAAAATTATAAATCTGAAAATAAGGCTAATCATTTAGTGGATGCGGTTGTAGATGCTCGTAAAAAATTAAAAGAAACTTCTTTAAAAAGAGAGAAATATAATTTAATTAAAGAAATTAAGAAAAATTATGACGTGACCGATTTTTTCATGGCTAGAATTCCAAACTATAAAGTAAATGCTTCAATTTTTAAGCTTTTTAATTCCAATCTAAATGAAAGCCCAGCTCAAAAAACTGAAAATCGTTTTACGATAGTGGAGCATATTACAAGAAAGACAATTTCTAATAAAAAGAAAGAAAAAGCTATTACCGAAGGCTATAAAAAACAAGAAAAAGACTTGAGATTACTGGCATATGGTATTTTAGTCGAAAAATTCAATAAAAAATACAGTTCTTTAAGTAAAGAACAAAAAACATTACTCAGAGAGTATATAAACAACATTTCTAACACAAATTCTTTGAAAGAATTCATTGAATCGGAAACTGTAAAGGTAAAATCTAAACTCCAATCATTTTTACCTTCAGTTGATGATAAAGTTACAAAAATAAAGCTAAACGAAGCTGTAAATCAAGCAGATACCCTTATGAAAGGTAGAATCGTTGAGGACAAGCAAGTAGTTACACTAATGCGCTATTATCAATTAGTTAAGGAGCTTAAAAATGTCAAAAATGGATAAACTCAAAGAGATTATTCGCGAATTAGTCCGTAAAGAGCTTGAAGAGGCTACCGTTACTGGTAATATGGAAGGTGGGGAAGGTTCACCGAAAACTCCATATGCCTTTGGAAATAAAAAGAAGAAAAAGAAGGAAATTTCTACTAATTCTACGGGATATAATGTAGTTAAGGAAGGAAGGTATCATGATTATAGAAATGATGAGTCATTGACACCTAAACAAAAAATTGGACACTCAATGAGAGAAGTTCGTGACGGGTTGAATAGTTTGGAAGGGCTTGTCAAAATGAATGTTAAACTAAAAAATGAATTGAATGTCAATTCACAGTCATATTGGAAAAATACACATAAGGCTTTAAATAAAATAAGTGAGAGGTTAGTTAAGCTAGCAAACAAAGTTGGTCAGTTACAATAAGTACTCGCTATGGCATTTAAAGATAAAAAGAAATCCTATATGGATACTCTTTTCAGTATATCTACATTGTTAAAACGGTGGCAAATAGAGATACAGAGTAAAGAGGTAACAAAGAATTATATGTTAAG
>Ga0080013_1004673_pt1 | contig 13290 bp, 16 predicted proteins | sample ETNvirenome_6_85_FD_69236 | JGI IMG/M metagenome (GOLD analysis project Ga0080013, IMG submission 69236) | Marine viral communities from the Pacific Ocean - ETNP_6_85 (SPADES assembly) (version 2) | ecosystem: Environmental > Aquatic > Marine > Oceanic | place: Pacific Ocean | collected 2013-06-19 | reverse complement strand
ACACCTGTGGTGCCGAGATCATCTGTGGAGTCTAAATCACTAACAATGTTAGAACCAGATGTAATACCACCCGTATGCACAGATGCTGCTGTAAAGGTCGCCACGCCCGTAACACCCAATGTCCCATCAAGCCTTGTAGCACCCGCATCCACCCATAAGGCATAGGCGTTTGTAAGGGTGACATTCGTCCCTGCGGTCGGTGCCCCGGCGATATACATTGTTGCGGCATTTGTCATCGTGACACTGGCATTTGTCGCGGCAAAGGTCGGCACGGCAATAGACCGTGACACTGCATTTGTCGCAGTGCCTGACCCTGCCGTTGAAGAGTCTGTAAATGTAGAGGCGTTTACTCTGAAGTCTACACCGTTCAATCCCCAGGCATCCTTGCTATAACTGCCACCAAAGTCTATGGTCCCCGAGTCTCCCCAGGTCAATGACGTTGTCCCGTCAATACCATCGGCTATCGCGTAGGGATTGGCGTCTACCTCTGCGCCGCCAATATCGTCGCCCGTGTCGTCCTTGAGCGAATTGTCTGTCTGTGAGTCTTTAAAATCAGCCATTTTATGTCCTTATGCCGTTTTGTTAGAACGCACTACACTCGCGGTAACAATACCACTCAAAGTAAACTGGTTCTGCGTGGTGATCACGTGCGACATACCAAAAGCTCTTCGGGCGCCATCCGGGCGTATCCGCTCACCTGCTGTTCCGGAGCCACCCCACTGTGCGACGCCCCACTCTCCTACTCCCCATCCATCTGCTGTGCCCTGCAAGGTGCTGTTGTTCTGTGCCGCTAACCCATTCATCCCTTGTCGCAGCAGGCGCTGCCGCACCGTTATCGTCCCACCCGTAGATCCTACAGCGCGGACATACGACCATCCGAACTTCTTCATACGGTTGGGCGCCTGGTGCGTAGAATACTTGGTCTGCAGTGTCTTGGTAAAAGCGACGCCATCCCAATCTTCTACAGACGTGTCGTGCATCTTATATACCTTGCCACCACTGTCTGCGACATATTGGTCATACCCCGTATTGCTGGTATTGAAGGTCACCCCAGCCGTAAGGTTGAGCTTGTCGGCACGTGTCCACCGCGGCCGTGTGCTCCCCTTGCCGAAGTTGCCGATCACGCTCTCTTTGGGGATCGTCCCCGTCCCTGATGGGAAGCTGGTAAAATACTCCATACGTGGCAGGTTATACAATGCCCACGCCTTGGCCATCTCGTCGGTGTTCCGTCTGTCCAGAATCGGCTGCACCCACCGGCCGATATTCCGCGTGGTAAACCCTACAGAGACATCTGTGGGCTCTATCGCCTCTATGCCGTGCTCTGACCACCACACCATCTTATTGGCATCGCTACCGCCAATTCTCTGGATGGTATGGTGCGACACCGTGCCTACCGATGTGTCGATATTCTTTACTGCGTTATTAGATATCTGCCCGGGACCTATACGGTATAATGTCGATCGCTTGAAGATGAACAGGCTGTCACCAAAAAATGCTGCCCCGGTGATGTCGCCATCTTGGCCGCGGTATATCGCCACCTGGCCACCACCACCCGCCGTGGTAAAATCTTCTGCATTGTCGGGAGCGGAGTAATATGCGATGTCGCCGGCAAACAGCCACAGGCGCCCCTGCCACACCACGGGATAATTTCCTGTGCTGGGCGACGACCCTCCCAATGCGACGGCACCATTGGCGGTGTCGTATTTTATTGGGGCGTCTACACCATTTGCCAATATCAGCAGGTTCTTCGCCGTTGTAGACCCGTAGAACATCACCCCGGACCACCGAATCCCTGCTGTGGTGGTATTCCCCGTGGCGCGCGCTCCCGAGCTGGCTGCCCAATCGGCACCGTATTCCCATACCTTGCCATCTTCAGCTGTCGCCACCAGCTTGTCACCATTATTATAGTCAAATAATCCGCTGACTGTCCCGCCAATATCTGTAGACCCCAGCCGCGACGCGCCATACATAGCACTCGGATCGGCACTGTCTTTGACGTATACGATGTTCATCGCCTGGAACAAGGCACTGTCCGGGAACTTGGGATCCGTATTGCTGGTCACCAGATACAGCCCATCACCATAGTTGTATTGGGGCACTTCTTTCCACGCCGTTGCCATATCCCTACCTTAGCGATGTATGGGTACTGTGTCGAAGGCCTGCTGGCTGCGGACCTCTATGCCTTGGCCGTATGATCGCCGGCCCGTATACACCTTCATACTCTTCTCGGACATATCCTGGCGGTTCTCTCTCGACTTCACGCGCCCGATCGCCCACTCCTTCTTCTGCCCCCACATAGACGCTTTTTGGAAGTCCTCATCCCACAGACACGCATATTCCCGGCATCCATATTCCACTGCCAGGTATGCCATATCTGGTGCGTCTGTGCCGAACACCGCACCGGCAAAGGTGCTCAGGTCCGTGAACAGTCGCTTATACCATATCTGCATAACATATATGCTGTCGGGGTATGGCCAGAACACGATCTGTGGTTGGTCGGAGCTGTTGTGTTCGCGCATCGCCACGGCCTGTGGCTTGCCAGACGTGTCTCTGTGGAGATCGGCACCAGAGATGCGTAGCAAGTCGTCTACGCTGTTATATTTCGCCAATGGCCGACCGTTATACTGGCCCTGAAGGGCGTGGACCCACGACCTGCTGTCGCCATACGAGATGGTCTTGAGCTCGTCGAAGTCGCTATCGGTAATGGCATATGTGTCTTGGAAGATGGTATATGATGCCGCCGTCGCTGTCGCCCCGGCATATGCTGTTTCTACGGTCACCGTATTGGGTGTCGAGGCACTGTCCACCGACGATATCAGATACGACGGCTTATCCGTCCCCACGCGGATATACATACCTGCGCTTACGCCAGACGTCCAATTCGTCGCGTTGGCGCCCGCACTGGTAACGCTCGACATCGTCGTAGACCCCAATGTCACTGCTACGTTCTCTGTGGTAACATCTGCCACTGTCGGCAATACTGTGCGGCCATATGTCCACGAATACTCTTCGGCATCGTTGATCTCTGTGATCGTATTGTTGATCGACTCTATCAGCGACAGCTCTAAGATATTCGTCGTCGTCAGCGCCGTTATGGCGGGCTCGCCAATCTCTCGCAGCCCTGCATTCAATATCGTTCCCAGTGTCTTATTCGGCATCGTTTTCTCCTTTATCTACATAGACAGCCATCTACCCCACCCCCCACCAGGCATCTACAACAGCACCTGTGCTGTTATTATGTGCCGTTGTGGAAAACACGCAGATCCCTAAACTGAACTTTATCGGTATGGATATTGGGACACTGTCTGTCTCGTTGGCATCGCAGGGGATAACATAGTCGGCAGTCGTTGTTCCCAGTGTGACATCGCTAAGTTGCACAGCATTGAATATCTGGATATAGGCATCTGCTGCTGTGGTATTGTGATATGAACATGACAGCAGATACGCCTCGCCTGCTTTAAGCAAGACACCTGGGCTATCGTCCAGAGCAGGCGTGCCGATATGATCCCCCGACTTGGGGATATCAATCCCTGTTGTGTCGATATAGGCAACAGGCATTAGGTGTCATCCTCTTCCCAGTATCTAACATTTACCGTGCCGGAAGCGACAATGCCGAAGATTGCTCCGGTATAGATATGCTCATCCTGGCGATTTGGCGGCGTTTCTCTGGTGACTACCCGTCGCTCTCCCTGCTTTAAGGCCATACCGTTGGATGTCGTCACCGAGTTGTTGCTGCCCCAAAACACGGTCGCTGTACCATTGTTGTATAGCTCATAGGCTGTCCTGCGCTTGTTCGCCGCAAGGATACTTGTTGCAGACGTCCCAACAGATACCGCATTGTAAGCTGCTCCCACCAGCGCCTCCGCTTAGTTGGCGTACCACCATATATGTAAAATGACCTCATCGGCAGAGGCTGCGCTGTCGGTGCTCAGGATAATATCTCCCGTTGCACCAGAGGCAGTTTTGACAAGGCCATAGTCTGAGTTTTCTGTAAAGTCAAGAGATACTATCGAGCTGTTGCCAACAGGAGAACGGGCAACCAGCTGGTCTGTCGACGCGTCGAACTCCAATGTTACACCAATACCTGTCGTGGATTCAAGCGACAGCTTCTTTATCTTTACAGCATTATTATATGCCGTTAATCCTGATACGTCAACAATGACTGTATCGGTAAAATTGTCCGTGTTCGCCCACAGGGCCGTCCACGCAGTATATCCGTGATGGCCGACTTGGCGCGAGTAGGTCGTAGGTGTCGGTGCTGCCATATTCTACCTCGTTAGTTAGTGTTTTGTCCGGTAGAGTGCAACTACTTTTTTGCCTTCTTTGTCTTCTTTGTCTTCTTTGCTTTTTTAGCTGCACTAACTGGCTCCAAGCCCACAGCTTTTTGAGCCTCAGAGAGGTCAATATCCTCTCTGAGGCGATAGGCTGCGTTGGCAACGAGAACATCAAAAGCCTTTTCTGTCGTCGCCATATTATGCTTGATAAGAGTCACGGCTTCCTGAGAAATTGCCATGTCTTTATCCTCTGTTTATGATGCGACAGTAGCAGGGAACAGCCTCGCTGTCTGGTCGATGGCATCTGCCTCGTAGTTCTCACTGCACATGCAAGAGCCAGGATCAAGCATCGAACCCAGGGTGCCTTCACCCATGGAGTTCAAAGAGATCAGACCCTTTGCCGCGGCTGAGAAGATGATAGCCGGGCCAAAACTGGATCGGTTGCCTTCTACCAAACAAGAGAGATGGGCGACACCCGAGTTGATTGCTCCAGTATCCCATGCGTTGGTATCGTTCATGCCGTTGAACTCGTTGTTGCGAATTACGATGTAATGAGCGGCCGCGTCTTCTATTTCAATCGCCGCATCGGGACCGTTGGCTGTAACATAGAAGCGATTGCCTTCGATCTGTGTGTGGAGGCCTGCGGCGGCAATGGTGATGGTTTCGAGGTCGCTGGCACCGCACTCGAAAGTGCAGTTGCGTACTACAACCCCTGCGGCCCCTACATTGATGCGCGAGGTCGTCGTCGCTGAAGAGGCTGAAAAGTGCAAGTCTTCAATCACCACATTGGCCCCTGTTACATCTATAAGGTCGTCAGACGACCCCAGATTGGACGCTAATATAGACGGCTTGATAGGAGAATCGCCTCCAAGGCCAGTAATGGTAACGTCGTCTTTCGACGCTGTCAAACCTGAAGTGTGCGTAATTGACCCTGGCAAGATGACGATAGTGTCTCCCCTTGCCGTGACACAGTTAGTAATTGCTTGAGACACTGTAGACAGGGGCTCTTCAGGGGTTAGTCCTTTGTAACTGTCAGAGGCGCCTACACCATGTAGAGCAGGAGTGCCCCCACCAACAAAGAATACTGCTCCGCCGGGTTTTTCCAAGTTCATCCAGCGCCCACGTGCGTATGATAGTGTAGCCATAATATTTTTTCCTTATATGTTGGGGGTTTGGCCGAAGCTACTCCCCCCCCACTGTTTATCCCGCCACCTGCACGGGCCGTAGTTTATGCACCAGGTGAGCCGAAGACGCCACGGGGATCTTGCCAGCCGGAAGACTGGGCAAAGAGACCGGAAATCTTATAGTCCTTGGTGTCGAAGTCATAGATATGCTCAGATGTGAAAGCCTCACGATCATACAGCACCATCTTATGATCCGACTTATCGGCCAGCAAGAACCACGCATCTGTATCTGTCAAGTAGTCCCATACTTCTAAGTCGAGGATACCGTTGACGGGCTGGATGGCGTTGGTGTCATCTTCCGGGCGATGGCTCGAGCCGAGGATACGGCTGGCGTGCCATTGGTTGTCGGGAGATACCAGCAAGCATTTGGGTTTGATCTGGAGCCGTTTGCCGCCGCCATCGCGGAAGTCACGGAAGTCGATCAAGGCCTGCTCGAGGCTGGACGTCGAAAGGTCTGCGGCGGTAGACAGCTCATTGGCATATGTGTCGCCATTTTCTCTTACGTGTGCTGTAGAGAAGAGCTCCAAACCATCGGGACCGGTATAGGTGTTGTCGAAGCCATTGTTGAAATGGTTCGCCAGCAGTGTTTCCTCTGTGGCGTGTGCCGATGAGGCGAGCTCTACGCCCATCTCATCCATAATGCCATAGAGTTCATCGCGCATCATCTCACGTGTCGCCCGCATACCCAAGGCGTAGTCTACGTGTGTAAAGGTCTGGTTGTGTCCTTCGACCATTGCCACGTAGTTGATGGGCTCGCCCTCTGCCTTTGTTTCCATCAGGCCGATGCCGCCCACGGTCTGTGAGTGCTCACGAAACTGATTCGAGTCGTATACGTTGAAGAAATTCCTACCAACTGGATTGCGATCTTCCCACGCATTGAGGATAACAGTATGTATTCCTCGCAGGGTTACCAGATTGGTATAATTAGTTGTCAATGCTGTTGCTGGCATTGTATGCCTTCCTTTCTAATTATAATGATTATATGCCAACCTGGCCGTGTGTGATATGACCGACAAGCTCGACAACCCATTCTGCTTGGTCGCCGACGAGGTTGTCGGGACGGTTTAATAGATCGACAATCAATACCTGATCATCACCAGAGGCGTCTACAGTAGAACTGTCGATTTCGTGCGCCGACAGTCCTGTAGTCGTAGACCCGGCACCGGCGATATGATCGCCCGTTGCGCCGCGCTCTGTCAATGCCAAGGTGCTACCAACGCTATCTTCTTGTGCCTGATACAGCTGACCAGGAGCCATACATACGGCGATGTCGCCAGCCGTAGATGCTGCCGAGCCCGTCAATGCAGAACCGCGCATTACGAGGTTATCAGCAGCTGCTGATGCTTGCACACCGCCACCTGCTGTATGGGAGATCAAGTCGTTGATAAATATTTCCGTGCCATATCCTACCAGCACGCCAAGAGCGTGTACTACGCCCACAGGACCGTAAGGCTTAAAACCATAAGGCCTGTCGCTATTAGCTGGAGATGCTGCTGCCATAGTAGTCTACCTTCCTCGACGAACATCCAGGCGGCTGTCTCCCAATCCCTTCGCTGCACTGCGTGCCAGGTTCTGCGCTTGATCGCGTGACAACCCTTTCCGCAGGGCGGCATCATACACGCTCTTGGCCGCGCCTTCCTGCCGGCGCTCCATCTCTTCTTTGCGTGCATAGAGGTGATCGGCTACCGCCTGTTTCTTCATCGCTTCACGTTTTTCTTTAAGACGCCCAGGCACTTCCATTAATGTCAGGTCGCCTGTGCGTACACGAGAATCCTCACGGGACGACTGATCGACCATCCAATCGTCGCCCTCTTTGCGTTCTACCGGCTTCATACCGTTGTTTTTGTGACGGTTGATTTGCCGCTCGGAGGCCCAGTGCAGCTTGCCCCCTCTGCCCTCTACTTCTGCTTTTAGTTTTGGATCAACATACAGGGCATCGTATTTGTCCATTGTCTCGCCTACGTGAACACCGGCATCTTCATACACCGTACTTGTGGTGTCTGCTGCCTCTATTGCCTGGTCTACCTTGGATTTTGCCATCTCTTATTTCTCCATACGATATGAGCCGCGTAATATCTCGCTCTCTGTGTCATCGGGGACGCGGAACAAGTCGTCGCCAACGGTTTTCTTCACGTCGTCGAGGCTCTTGCCCTTCAAAGAGCGGAACCGATTTTGGATGTCTACTGCCAGGTCTTGCTCTGGCGTAGCTGATGGGGGTGCACCACCGCCCGGCTGTAGTGGCGGGCCATTGGGCTGCACACGTCCTTTGATCTCTCCCTGGCTGGACAGCTCACCAAAGACATATTTTAACAATAGATCTTGCTGGTTGCCCCACTGTGGAGTGTCTACCATCATCTGGTCCATCTTATCGGATATCCGCTTCTCATCTTCGCCGGTAATAAGGCCGGCACTCTTCCAAGCACCCAGCGTTTTCTCCGTCTGCATACCAGATGTCAGCGAGGCCACTTTCTGGTTCGCTATCTGGTCTGCTATCTGGTACATATTCTGCTGCTGGGCAGCTGTGGCATTGTTGGCACGCATCGTCGCCAGCTTGTCGATGGCTTCATATGCTTTTTGCCCGGTTTCGTCATTCCCCAGCATTTGCCGAACCATTTCTTCGTTGGGATCGGGCTGGGGGTCCATATTCTGCTGTGGCGGTGCGCTTACCTGCTGGACAGCCTGCTGTGCCAACGTCCTGTAAGCCTCTTGCGTGCTGTTGAGCTGGTCTTGCATCGCCTTCAACTGGTCCTCGGCTGCTTTTTTTGCTTCGTTGGTCTCTTTAAACCGCTCATAAGAGACACTTTCTTCGTGCCCTGGCTCTGATCCACCATTTAACGGTTGGCCACCGACATTTGGATCGTTGACAGATGGGTTTTGTGAGGTCGACGATCCCTCACCGGGCCCTGCACCGTTCATATTAACGTCTGGATTGGCATTCATAGGTATTTTCTCCGTTTGTTACCACATTTTACGTGCGGATGCTGCTTTGTTGTTGCCACTTTTGGCTTTTGTCATACCACCCTTGTTCACCTTAGAGGCGCGCTTGGGCATTTTGCCTGAACTTGCTCCATCGTGCTTCTTCATACCTACCTCCGGGTTAGTAGATGTGGGGATTTGCCTTATTGGCGCGTTTCAGCTCTCTGCCGATTGCGTCATAGACTTGCCGCATCTTCTGGATTTTCATATCCCGATACCACAGGGACGGTTCATTGCTGTTTGGGGGGTAAAAAGCGAACAGATATGTGCCTCCTTTTACATTATTGGCGACCACCGTGTCTATGATCTCGTAGGGTTGGTCATTTATCTTCGCCACGGAGCTTTCCTTCCATACGCTTGGTAAGGACGATCACTTTCTGTATTCCATCTATCACGCCTGCCTGCTTTTTTATCAAGTCGATCTGGTCGGTACGTGCTACGTCTACCAATTTGTTTATCTCCTGCGCTTCTAACTGTCCCAACTGCTCATTATACACCCGCCAGGAGTCCGATGTTATCAGATCACGGAATGTGCGCGTATCTTGTGCCTCTTTTAATGATAATGCGTTCATTTCTTCTTCTTTAGCATTTTTCGTTTGAATGCAGCAGTTTGTGGCTTTTTCTTCTTAACAACCTGCCCCTCAATGGCTTTTAGGCGGATCAACTTTGCCTTGGCCCCTCGACCAGTTGCGTCACCAGAGTGGATAATGCCCGTAGACATATTCCGCAAAAAATTTTTGTGCTTCCTGTAGCGTTCTCGCTCCTTGTTCCCTTTTATTTCAGATATTGCCATATCTTCACGCTGCTTGTCCGTGAAACCTTTTTTCGGCTTTGTCTTTGTCTTATCACGGTGGGTCGTCTTAAATTGTCCTTCTTTAATAGTTCTCGTAGCCATTATTGCATACCTCCGCTATTGCCGAAAGGGGGGACATTTGCCATCTGCCCATTGGCACCGGGGGCTTGTGATCCATTTGGCTGGCCACCACCCATCTGTGGCGGCACGGGCGTCTGCTGCTGTGGCACTGGCGGCTGGGCGGGTGCACCGGGTTGCTGACCACCTCCTTGCTGCCCACCACCCATCATTGCCTGCTGCTGGGCCATCTGCTGTTGCTGCATCTTTTGCATCTTTTGTCTCTGGTGCGCCATTATATGGTTCATATGTGCTTCTTCATTGGGCCTGCCAAGAGCACCATATACCTCGCTCTGCATATATTGCATCTCGAACTGGATATGTTCGTCGTCATTATCGCCGGGATGCACAGGCGCGGGTACGTTGACACCAAAGGTATACTGGTCCATCTGTGCGGCTTCTTCGTCGGGCTTTTTGGGCTGCCCGACCGGCAAGGCCTCTTTGGGCCCGATAAATATCTCGGGGCGCCGTATGCCGATGCTCCGTAGATAGAACGCCTCTGCTTCCCACCGCCTGAGCGGATCTTGGTTGATAAGCGGGCTCGTCCCTGCCAGCTGCAGCACCGCCTGGGACTGTTGCTGCTTCTGCATCTGGCTATACGACCCGTAGTTTGCTCCCAGCGTGAAGTCGTATTCCCCACGAAACCATAGATCTTCGCGCTTCAGTGTAAGGCCCGCCGGCTCGTCGACACCTTCGCCTTGTAATCTGAATGTCCGCTCCGGGGGGCCATATTGCAATTCCATATTGTATATCATCTTGCTCAGAAAACCAAAAGCCTCTGCATCTTGATTAGATATCTCGCTCATCCGCGCTTCGGCCTCTTGCTGTGTCCCCACAAAACCTGTGGCGTGGCGTGCAGATGCTCCCGTGGTGGGGTTCATACCCAAGAACAGGTCTGTAACACCCATTACCCGCTCAATAAGCGTATACAGCAGTGTCTCTTCCGCATTGTAAAAAGATGTAACATTCTGCATCTGCGGGAATACGAAGTCTCGCGGATCATCGACGGGTACGCCCTTCAAGGGTCGCAGCTCTATCTCGTCGGGATCGAAACCCGACGCGGCACGATAAAAGAAATAGGGCATATTCGTGGCAAAGCCCACGTCGATACGCATATTATGTATGGTGTCTATCTCTGCGGACAGGTGCTGGACGATCTCCATAACACCCATACTGTAAAAGCGTGTGCCCACCTTCTGGTAGTGCAGCTCCAAAAGCGGCCTCTCGCCCTTCCAATAGTAGTCCGACAAATAAAAACCGCCCAAATAGATCTCTGGATGGCGACATACGAAGAATACCATCTCTTCATCTTCACCGGTAATGGGATCGGGATACGTGCCAAACCGTGTCAAGATCTCGAATTCGGGGTTGTCGCGCTTTTGCTGCTGCGACCTGTTCATCCCTTCCCGATCATCTTGCTGTCTGGCGCGCCGGTCATTCTCCGTATTCGATATCCGATCCTGGGACGGCGCATTGGCCAGCCACCACTCCTTACCCTCATCACCATCTGTATTCGGCATATCGCTATATGCGGGGACACCACCAAAGCCACGCAAGGCCTTCGCCATCATCAGGCTCAGCACCTCATATTGCCGCACGGTCGCCCATTCGGCACCGCCCGGATTCGATGGTCGCTTCGGCTGGGCATTCATAGCACCAATGGGCACAACGAAATCATCAAATTCCAACGGCTGGATAACGGGGCCCTGATAATACACCCCTTCTTCCATCACCTCGTCATCTTGCGTCCGAAACTTGGGATTGCCCTCGACATCCAACTCCAGAGCACCATCAGCACCAATAACCGGCATATCGACGTTCTCACCGACCAGGCGATACCGATAAGTGTCCAGTACATAAGAAATCAGGCTCACACTTGCTCCGTGTATCAGCCTGATCTTAGATGCTCTGCCCCACCGCTCTCTCGCATTCATACGGTTGGGACCCAAATGCCACTCCACCAGCTTGGCAGCACGGTCCGCAACCCCTATATCATCTTCCTCTTCGACATTCGCCGTCACCATCGGCACCTGATTCCATACCGACAGCATAAGACGCACATTGATACTATCCACCAGCCAATACGGCGCCTGGACGTGTAAGTCTGCACTCCCTTCCCACGGACCTTCCCGCGGCGGCAGCTTACCACGAAACATATCTTCATACAGCTGGTGCTTGTTGTTCCACTCCGTACGCGCACGCACAGACTCTTCATACTGACGAACAGTCTCCCGAGCGATCCCCTCCATCTCCTCGTCATCAAACTCCAACGGACGTGGCACCGCAAATGCCGGCATCTATACCTCCACCACTTTCAAGGTGTATGTCCGATTATCCCACGGCATCTTTTCCACCGGCTCCCATATATGACTCGACCGGCACGCCTGTGCAAGCTCGCGGCTGCTGTGCAACCGCTTACACTCACCACATCGGTAGTGCGTCACCTGGATGTCATTGTCTAATACCTGGCTCATTGCATCACCCAAAGTCAAAGGCGTCGGTAAGAAAACCACCAAACGCTACCGAACTTCAACCCAAAGTATAACACATTGTCACACCATCCGTCAAGACCTTTGTCAACTGTAACATAACAGTAACAAGACCTTTGTCAACTGTAACATAACAGTAACAGGTGACAAAACACACAAAAAAACACCCACTTTCAACACACTCTTGTCACCAATCGGCGAGCGAGCAGATAATAATAGCGAGCCAACTATACTCCCACTTTATCACTCAAACTTATTAAAAGACGTTTATCCGAGCATTTTAAGCTGACACACGAACAAAAACGATTAGACACACTACTCAAAATAACTCAATATGGCCCATATTACCCCTTTTTACATAAGGGCGCATATATCTGGCGGAAAAAAAAGGGACGACGCATAGTTGTAGCGGGAAAAAAAGGGCTTTTTTTGAAATCGTTCTCGCATTGGTGGCCCCCGTTTTGGGGGGGGGAGACCCTCTCATAATGTTTCACGTGTAACATATGTGCACCATATGGAACGAAACGTTATACACATTATATGGTAGCTCAATATGTGATTATATTTTCAGAATTAGATCCCAAACGCGCCGAAGCGGTGCCGAAGCGGTGCTGGAAATGGTTCCACGCTTTGGTCAGGTGGTGTTGACTTCGGCGCGTGATCCCGATTTGGATTTTGAAGCGAAGGAAGAGTGGTGTTTACAGACATCGGATGGTGAAAACGTCGTCTGAACCCGTTTCGGTAGGTGAAGCCATTCGGCAGCCATTCGGCAGGCGATGGATGGTTTGGGAATAACTGAAAAGTTAAGGGAACAACGCGTGATCTTCGCTGCGAATAATGGAACGCCGCCCAATTATTGCAAAGGATATTTTGGAGCGATGCGAAGATGTGGGTATTTATTGGTTTGAGGAGCCATTTCCAGAAGATCGGGCGTTTAATGAGGCGTTTAAAGCCTTTATTGATTGATGTGATAAGTGCTTATAGTTGCAGGCATTTATAGGTGTAATGTTTATAGGTGTAATGTTTTGAGGTGAAACCCTACACAATTTTTAATGTGTGTGCTTTGCCCGTCCCTTCAACCCCTAAAGCCTAATGATATGTGTTGTTGATATGCTTACACCTATACACCCTACAACCTTTATAAACAATAAGGAGTTAAAGATATATATTGTTGTTGTTGTCGTTTAAGATCCGCGCAGACAAAAAAGCCCCCGATCATTTAAGACCGAAGGCCACATCGATCATTTTTCTTGCGTTAGACAATACTCCATATAACATCCATATTGTTATCCCTTATCTTTAAATTCAATTTCGATGCCTAAACGGCTCGCATCGCCAACAGTGATTACGATGCCCCCTGGATGTTCGTATTTTGTCGAAACATCTGCATCTATTGGATAAATTCCGTCAGAATCGAGCCGTGTTACATGTTCTCCCGATTCGATAAAAAACAGGCC
>Ga0080013_1004672_pt1 | contig 13292 bp, 14 predicted proteins | sample ETNvirenome_6_85_FD_69236 | JGI IMG/M metagenome (GOLD analysis project Ga0080013, IMG submission 69236) | Marine viral communities from the Pacific Ocean - ETNP_6_85 (SPADES assembly) (version 2) | ecosystem: Environmental > Aquatic > Marine > Oceanic | place: Pacific Ocean | collected 2013-06-19 | reverse complement strand
AACAGTTCCCGCACTTGTTCACGGGTGATATCCTGGATTGCTATTTCGGTATTGGCTACGGACTTCTGAAGCTGCTCATTTGCCCATTGCCACGACTTGTCAGGGTACTCACCGAGGATGTATGGGATCGCCCATTCTGGCGGGTTGAGTATTACGTGTTCGCCCGTGTCTATTGCTGCCCAGATGCGCTTTGCCATTTCGCTTGGCGTGTAATCCTCTAGGCTTCCGAAGTTGGCCGATCCTAGATGTGTCTCATCCTGCTCATTTGATATATCCATCCCGACGTTCGGCTCATCGGCTGCGCCTACAAAGTAAGTGAACCCCTGATGCGCCACATAGATACCGTGTAGTCCACCGCCAGAGTGCCACCATTCGGGCTTGCAGTCGGTGTTACCCGACAGACTCGCCAGAACTTGTGCCCCGTAGCCGTTAGTCCACGGCCAACAGTCGTAGCAATCAAATTGCGGGTCACTGTCATGCGTCCCCTGTGCGTGGTTGTCCGCAAGCTGGTGTATTCGTTCTGAGTTGGTCATCATTTTCTCCGATCTAGTTTGGTTGGTTAGATATTTAGGCGGACGCTTGTGATTTTGGTTGGTTTGCAGGAACTCGTTAGCAAATGCTCGTGCGTGTCGCCGTCGTAGTCATCAGGCATTTTTGTCCCGTAGATATACGGCACATCCATTGATGCATCGTACCCCTTGCAGGTCACGTAGATCGTGAGTCCTAACTCTTGAAGCTGCATGATTGTGTCGGTCATTATTTTCTCCGATCTAGTTTGTTTGGCAGAGGGTGTAGGAATCGAACCTACTCCGCAAGGTTTGGAATCTTGCTGACTGCCATAGCCCACCCTCTATTGGTGGAGGCGGGGAGAATCGAACTCCCGTACAGCAGCTTCCGACTAGCGGTTTTAACTGCTGGCTAAACCAATCGCCCCCGTTCCAGATAACGTCATCTAGCGGTGTACCACCTGCTAACTACTCAAGTCTTTGTCGCCCTTTACATTCGGGCTGTGGCTTTGATGGTGAGTTATCTGTTCATGCTATCCGCATGAGTGACAGAGCCAACCTGATTGGAAGGGGAATCAAGTGCAGCACTACCTAATTGCGGCTGCGTTTATTTAGCTGCTTGATTCTGTATCCCCTTCTCAAGTTGGCCCTGCGGCTCATGCTTGAGCCTGATTACCTATTCCGTTACTTCTAGAGTGTGATTGTGAAAATTGCTACGCGGTTACCGTTTGAGTCATGGCTGTATCCGTCGCCAGTGTGACCCTGATCGAACGTTTGCGTTTCTTCAAAGTGGTTTGCAATGTTTCGCAAGATTCGTGCTATTTCATGCGATCCGTTACCGTCCGCAAACGAATCATTGTCCGTCTGGATTTCTAAAGTAAACATTATTTTCTCCGACTCCTGGATTGTTAGATTGAGTTAGCTGGCGAACAGTTTGCGATACATGCGCGAGTTAGGATGACGTTTCCAGAATTGCTCGCGTGTTTCAATAGGTTGATCGCATGGGTTGGTGCCATCAGTACGCCACGACTGGCCCATAGGTTGCCACGTAACGCCAGTTGAGTTTCCCGTTATGTGATCGCCGCATGCTCTAAATCCGGCTGGAGTAGCGATCATTGTGGCTGGTTTGTTGCATCTAAGCATTTCGTATTATCTCCGGTCTAGTTTGTTGTTAGCTTTCCGAGCGAGGATTCGGGTATGATTTCGACACGCCACTGTCGGTGTTCTTTACGATGACTCGTGGCTTAGTTGTCGCCCTGCTCATCGCTCGGTTGTCATCGTAGTTCAGCCCGCTGCCCTCACCATCCCCCCATTTCTCATACGCATCGTCATGGTCGGTAGCTGTGCCAGAGTAGAACCTGCGAGTGCCATCCAGACCCCATGAGAAGTACTCGTTACCGATTTCAGTTACTTTAAAATTTGCCATTCGTATTATCTCCGTACTAGTTGGTTTGTTTCAGTGATAGTTCACTGTCACATCATGCAAACCGTTGCCAGCTTGCACGATGTAGCCGTGTGCTATCGGTTTCGTTTGTAGTAGTCAGCTGTTTTGAACCTTGCCGTTTGTGAAAGGTTCAAAGACTACAGTTTCAGCATTCGAGTTAGCCTGTTTATCTTCCCATAGTGCGAACAGGCCGTACCCTGCCGAATGTGCGACACAGTAGCGAATAAACAGGGGCTTATCTGCTGACCCATCGCCATCTATTGAGCAGTCACAATTATTCGATTTTACGGCATGATTATTCGTTACTGGCAACGTAACGTGCCCGCGGTATTCGATGTTCGGCATAGGTGATTATCTCCGTACTACATGTTTCGACGGTTACTGCCGTCAGACTTTGTTACAAGTCCTTGATCATCAGTAGCACCAAACAGTGCTAGACATGGGCATATTTTTAGGCATATGCCAGACCGTGATTACTAGGGCATGGTGTAGTTTTCTCCTGATTGGTATTTTCTCCGGTCTAGTTTGCGTAACGTTGTGTTAGCTTGCGAGGACGGCGAAAGTGCCGACGGCCTTGTTGTAATTCTTGACCGGGTATCCGATAGTCCACGACTCCCCATCGCTGAGAACTTGGATTCGGAAGTCGCCTGACACTGCGTCCCATACGAGCCTGATCTCGTTCGTCTGCTGTACGTCCTCGACGGTCGTGCAGTCGGCGCAGAGAGCGTCGAGCCAACCGTCGGGTCGGATAATACTGTAAGTGGCGTGACCGAGAGCGGTGGAGTGTCGCTTTATGTCGGATTCTGCGTCGTGAGTATTGACTTTATTTGTGATCGTTGCGGTCATTATCGTATTATCTCCGGTCTAGTTGGTTTATATTCGATAGGTGCTAACTAGCACGCCAGCCGGTCGACTGGCGCACTGTAGCTGTGTTATTAGATCGGTCGGATTACGATGTTCTTGGCCTGTACTCGATTACCTGCACACAATCCGCAATCTTTGCAGTTTGCGCCTGATGTAATCTCAGGGCATAGAATCTCGTCCGATTCAAGCTCGCCCTCGGTTACTCGGTACGTTCGGTATCCCATAGCGTTAGCAGCATTTTTCTCGTCGACCGTTTGAACGGATGCCATGGAATAATCGCTGGCGTTTGGGTCGATCCATGGTTCGTTCCACTGGTGAGTGTATGACGTGCCACGGCCGCGGTTAAGTTCTCTGCGAATCCAGTTTGGGATCATAGCAGGGTCGCCATACGCGCCCTCTCGTAACTCTAACTTACTAGATTCGAGCCAGTCGCCCACTGCTACAGGGTTTAACCGTGGTAGGTTTGGGATCGAATCCCAAAGTTTACCGAGCCATCCGGTATTCACGTAACATTTTGCGCCAGTCGCTAGGGTTGGGCGTAGTGGACAATTACCGCACGTTGAAACATCTGCGCCAGATGTTACAGCTTCAACAGGCCGAACATCAGCGCGCAGAATGTAGACTTGCGCCATATCGCCCGTCTTGCGATTCTCGCTAGCACGGTTAAGGTTTGTGATAATCCCGACAATTGGCATATTGTCGACTGGTGATAATCCCTCGTATATTACGCCAGATGTAACCGCGAATTTTTGATCATTCTGGGTTCTAGCTTGACGTATGTTTGCACGATGCGTTTTAGCATCTAGCGTGATCATGCGTATTTACTCCGGTCTAGTGATTGACTATTGTTCCAATATCGTGCCTATGTACCTCTCTCTCTCGCTATGTTTTGCGTTCTAGTGTGATTGCAATATTTATTGTTGCCCTTGTGTTTTGTGGGCGAAACCTACGCATCACTGTTTCCGCTCGCATATCTGCGGAAATCGTTTAGTGGTAGCTGGAGCAATCTGCAATCTGCGGTTGTATCCCCGGTTGTCGCTTGCGTTCGTAAATCGATTGATCCTCAATATCATCACCAACCGTTGCTATCCGGTTTATTGAGTTATTACGAATTACTAGAGAGAATACACGCTGTACATACATCTGTCAAGCACCAATCTCAATCAATCTCGCCAATGTACATTCATTCCCTGATTTATGCGCCAGTGATTGCCCAATGCTTACGGCCTACCGGATACCAGCGCGCCACTTGTACTCGCGGCAATGTGGACTAGCTGCGCGGAATTGCTAGGGCTGCCGTGTTGGAGCGCGTTTGAAGTGCTCTCCAGTGCTCTCCGGCCTACTGTTACCGGTCACTTGTTGCCCGTGTCGCTAGCTGGCCTACTGGCTACTGTGACCTGCCGTGGCCGCTGGCTTGCTGGCTTGCTGGCCGTGGTGATCCGGCCTACTGGCTTGCTGGCTTGCTGCTGCTGATGTTGCTCAGTGCCGCCAGAAGGAGCGTGCGCGAGGCTGTGGCTTGGGTGGCTTGGCTTGGTGTGCTGGCTTGGTTGGCTTGGTTGGCTTGGTTGGCTTGGTTGGCTTGGTGGTGGTGCCTGGCGATGGTAGTGGTAGTTGGCTATGGTCAGTGGTAGTGGTGGCAGTGATTGGTAGTGTTGATGGTAGTTGGCTATGGTAGTGGTTGTTTGTTGGGGGGTGGTATGTCTTGTGTTGATTATTGTGTTGTGTGGTGGTGAACCCACATAAATCCGGCAGCTATTTTCGGTTTTCTGGTTTGCCTGTTCGCCCCCAAGTTTTCGGTTTTCTATGCCACAGTTCGCCCTTGTTATCTTGTTACTGTTGCTGTCAGGCCGAAGTATGCGAGTTGAACTAGAAAGTTGCCTACGATTCGGGCGGTTCCTACCGTTCGAGAGTAGGAGTTCTACGACTATAAACACACTGTAAACACCTGTTTATAAGCTGTTTATAGTAAAAAAAAGAAAACCCTAGCTGGTTAACTAAGTTAGCTTTTTAGTCTCGCTATAAACACCTACGTTTTAGAGGCTGCGGTGTTTATAGCTACAGTTAGCGTAGCGACTAGGAACGAAGTGACAGTTAACTGGTAGTTCAGACGGTTGCGGAAGTTCGCTTGGTTAAGCCCCCCCTACCCCCCCATTGGATCGTGGAGAGTTTTTTTTACCGCATTACTACTGTCGGGTGGTAGAGGTTCTGCGTCGCTAGACCAGGGTACCTGCTGCTTTGTTGGAATTGCTTTGATGATTCCCGACTATGTTGATTTCAGACGTATGGCGTATAGTCCATGCTCGGCTGAAGCCCCACTGGTTTTGTTAGGCAACCAATCGCCTTGTTACTGCCTCTGGGTAAAAAAATACCCGCCGTTGGCAGTGTGTTGATACATACGCTTAAAGAAGGATGTACTGCGTTTCGGCGGGTAACAAATATTCTTTAAGCTACTACATACCAACACGGGCAACCGTAAACCATGTGATATTGTTGCGTCAACCCTTGGTGTTACTCTTTTACGGGGTAAATGCGACGAATTTTGTGATATGCAACTTGTAAATTGTTATTTCTGTGGTGATAGTTCCCAGTCACGCCTGATGTTTCTTATTGACGGCGCAAACTCGTCTATTTGTGGTGAATGCTTAGTAGAAACAGTTCACAAAGCGTGGGTTATCGACACTGAGCGTGCTGAACAGAGTGAACAGGAAGAACAAATTTGACCAAAAAAGCTGAGGCCGCCACCAGAAAACTTGAATTTGGCTCGATGCGCCGAAAGTTGTTTGCCCGCGAATATATAAGGACTGGGAAACAGCGGGATGCGGCAATCGCAGCAGGCTACGCCCCTGGCAGTGCGGACGTTCAGGGGTCACGCCTCATGAAAAGCCCAATCGTTATTGCTGAAGTGCAACGACTGGAAATTCTCAGGGACGCTGAAGAAAAGATCGACCGCATGTACGTCCTTAAAGGCTTATATGACATGGCCGAAGAAGCAGATAGGGACAGTGACAAGATCAGGGCACTCGAACTTCTGGGCAAATCACTCGGAATGTTCGTGGATCAGGTGGAAACCCACACAACCCACGACGTATCGGAGCTACAGGAGTTCTCACTTGAGCAACTCCGCGCCACTCATCTGCAACTTTCAGCAAAAAATGACGTAAAGGTGCCCAATTGAGGAGTCTTGACGGCCCTATGCACTTCTATCCCGATCAAAAGCCCACCCGCTTTACACTCTGCAAGAACGGCTGCGTTTATGCAGCGGTAGAAGATACTGATACCTGCAAATACTGCTCCGATAAGCCTAAAAAAGCGAAAACAGCGAGAAGCAAAGCGACATGACAACTAAAACTGTCACCATTCAGGACATCGAACTCGCTTTAGCCTCAAGGTCGTTTGAAGACTTCCTCGACTATGTGCAAATTCTCGAACCGCCAAACGCAACGTCCCGTGGAGGCATTATCAAGTTTGAAAAATGGGGATATCTAATTGAGTTTTGCAAAGAACTTGATACGAGCCGACTCATAAACGTCTTGAAATCCAGACAGCTTGGGTTTTCATGGATACTTGCGTCTTATGCCCTCTGGACTGCCATGTACAAAGAGGGCGCAAACGTACTGGCGTTCTCGCAAGGACAACTCGAATCTGTGGCTTTCCTGAATAAAGCAAGGGTTGTTCACGAAAATCTCCCCCAACACCTGAAAACAGGGCTTGGCAGGGATAACGACACCACCATGGAATTCCCTTCCATGAAGTCGCAGATCACAGCACTTCCCTCTACAGAGAAGGCAGGTCGTGGACAGACAGCTACTCTCGTTATTCAGGATGAGGCCGATTTCCACGACAACCTTGATCTCAACTTTGCAGCAATAAAACCCACTATTGACGCAGGGGGACAGCTAATCCAATGCTCCACAGTCAATAAAAAGAGGGCCGGAACACTGTTCAAGGAGATTCACCGGCGCGCCCCAGGAAATGGGTTCAAAAACATTTTCAACGGGTGGAAATCCAGACCAGACCGGGATCAGGCATGGTACGACCGGGTGCAGAAAGAAGCCCCCGTTACCGACGGTATGTCTCCTGAACTCTATATGGAGCAGGAACACCCCGAAACAGCAGATGAGGCACTCAGGCCGTCAAGGGTGATGGCAGCATTTGATGTTGATGCCATCGAATCAATGCAACTCGACACCAAACTGCCAATCGAAACACGAAACGGCGTGGCGAATATCTACCAGAAACACGTAGTCGGCAAACGGTACGCCGCAGGCAGCGACACAGCACACGGAACTGGCGCAGATTATTCCGTTACTGCTATTATTGATGTCGAAACCGGATACGTTGTTGCCGATATCTACTCGAATACGATTGCCCCAGAACATTTTGCGATGGAATCTGTCAATCTTTTAGAAGATTACAAGAATCCAATTTGGGCTATCGAAGATAACGATTGGGGCGAGTTGACTCTGAAAAAAGCAGAATCACTCAAGTATCCTCGTATATATGAACGAAGAAACGCTCAGGGCAAGCCGTCTGGGAAGTTCGGGTGGCGCACAGATGCCCGAACAAGAACGGTTCTCTGGGGTGAATTGATTGAAGCTGTTCGTGACAGACTGATTATTGTTCCAAGTAAGCCAGGGCTGAATCAGTTTTCCTCAGTAATCAGAAACCCTGATAAAGATGGACGAATTGAGGGCATAGTTGGAACTCACGACGATTACCCAATGGCTGTCGGATTAGCATGGCAAATGCGTAAAGAAGCCTACAATCAAGCCAAGAAAATCAATGTAATTACGAGAGAAGAACGATTGCGCCGTATGGGGAATAACAGGTAATGGTTTCCAAAAAAGACCAACGCTCTATTGAGCGCATTCTCAATAAGGTTGACCGCAAAGAGCAGGTCTTTGAAAAGCGAACAGCTTTCATGGATAGCGATTACGACTGGGGCTGGAAAAACACCCCGTTCGTGCCTATTGCCACAGAAGGCATTCAGCAAAAAGATGCCATAACTACCAACTTCGCAAAGGTGCTGGCGCGCAAAGTCTCTAACGGTGTGGGCTACGCAGAACGAATCGTCCGTGTTATAGACGATGCTGACAACGAGGAATTCAGAGACAAGAACAACGCATACGAACGCTGGTGTGTCGGGATTCTTGAAATAGCAGATGAACGGCTGCAATCAAGCGGCATGAACTCCAGCGTGCAGGGCGAAAATGCGTGGAACGCTGTTGTTCGTGGAGGGTGGATCGGCACCAGAGCAGTCCTGATAAAAGACGCTCAAGGCGAAACAGTACCTGACATTGTTCCTATTGATCCGCGTAACTTGGTTTTTGAAAAAGGCCGTGGTGAGCCTTTATGGGCAGCAATCGTTACTCAAAGGTCACGGCAAGATATTCGCGATGAATATCCTAAATTTGTGTTTGACCTCGAAGACTCACCTCAAAGCTACGCAGATGACGAAGATGAGCTAGCCCGTGTGGTTGATTACTACTGGACACAAGATGGCAAGCGCATGAACTGCGTTATTGTCGATAACAAGTACGCAAAGAAGCCAACGGATACGTTCGCTGTAAACTTCCCGGTTGTTATACGTCTGATCGGCAATAACCCCGGCGTAATGAATTACAGCCTTAAGGACACGATTGACGGAACTCGTGAAATTCCAGGCATTGAAGACGTTGGAGACAGTATCTTTGCTGCACTTCGCCACGTAATACCACAGGTAAACCGTTTAGCGTCTTACCGAATGGCACTTACATCAAAGGCTGTTCAGGGAACGCTAATCATAAGTTCTCGTGACGGGACTAAAGAACTAGACCAAGACGCTTTCAAGTCCGGGTCTGAAGTAGGGCTATCAACTGATAACAATGAAGACATTGCGCTTCTTCCACTATCTCAACTGACGGCAGATGCAGGTCAACTAGAAGGGGAATTGAGGCTTGATGAATCCAATGCCGGTCTTTCTGACCCTGCTTTAGGAAGACTTACATCCCCTGTTTCTGGTGCGGCACTTCAAATCCTTAGTCAGGCTGATACTGAAGTGGTTGCCCCTTACCTTAAAGCTGTAGAGTCTTTGATCGCAGGTATTCTGGATAACTTAGGCAAACAGTATGAAACAGGCCACTATAAGGACATTCAGGTTCGTGGTAAAACCCACACTGACCAGCCCTTTAACAAGGTAATTGCCCCTGATGACATAAAAGGGCATAACCTCTTATCTGTAGAACTCAGGCAGTCACAGCCACAGGACGATTTCGCTTTGTGGCAGGCTGCTCAGGTGGCCTCTCAAGTTGATCCTTCAACTGGCACGGCACTTGTATCCAAGCAATACGCAGCCACTAAGATTGCCAAGGTTCAGGACTACGACCTTGAGAAACGCCGTATGTCTGGTGCGCGAACTCGTGCATCAAGCAGGAAGTACGAATTGCTTACTCAGTGGCATTCAGCAAGACTTTCTGGCGAGCCTGAAGAAGTTATCCAACTTCTCGAACAGGATATCCAGAGAGAGATTGACCGTGAGGAAATGGAGGCTCTTGCGTTAGAGTTCCAGTTCCAACAGGCAGTCAATATCGACCCGGCAGCGGCAATGTCTGGTCAACAGACACCGCAGCCACAGCAACCACAAGGGGTTAATGGAGCAGGGTTACAAGATACGGCAGACCTTGCTACAGTAAGTGCAGACCCTAGATTATTAGCGCAAGCCGGTACGCAGGGTGTGAGTGCTGCTCCCTCTCCTGACGCTGGATATAACACAACCGCCCCTAGAAATGCTGCGGAAGCAGCAGGGCTAGAACCAAACGTATAGGAATTAAGTTATGAGAAATTTTATTGTTCGAGTTAGTGGTGGCGGGCAAGAGAAGTGGATAACTGTAACCGCATCTAGCCAAGCAGATGCAAGGTCAAGAGTTACGCAAGCCGGGTCTGGATGGACGGCGGTTGCTGTATACGACACTATTGCTGATGCTCGCTCAAGCAACCTTGACAACCCAGGCCTGCTTTCGCAGATAGACGCTGCTGAAGCCCAAGGTTTTCAGTCACTTGGCACTCTGGCATTTGCTGGGGCAGGGTCTGCAGGTTTTGAAGATTGGGCATCGGATGCCACTGATTCAGCACTAAGGCGTGAAGCCTTCGAGTTTGGCCCCGGTTTTGAAGCAGGACTCGGCAGGCGTGGTATTAATATTGGCCCCGGTGGTGGATTAGAAGGGCGAATTGCACAAAACCGTCAGCGTGCATTAGAAGACAGGTTCTTCGCGCAACAAGCATTGCAACCTGGTTCTGCGCTGACAACTGAAAACGCCTTCCCAACATTCCAGAGTTTCCTTTCTGGGAGGACTGGTACAGGAGGCGACGCTGGATGGACGAACCCGTTGTTTGGGCAGGCTGGGGCAGAAGCTGCTCGCGGTCTACTGAATACAGCGCGTGGTTTTGTAGCCCCAGCAGCGCAGGCTCTCCCATCTGCTCTTGCTGGCCCCCTCTTGAATCCAGCTACTGTCGGACAAGGGCAAACCCTTGCGAATATTGCTCTTGATGCTGGAAGGCAGCGGTTTGGATCACTGTCCAGGTTCCTTCCAAATGCAGAAGCCCTGTCTCAGTCATTCTTATCACAAGACCGACCCATGACAAGCACGTTTGCTGATTACCTGAATCAGAGGATATTTGGGTAGATGGTTCAGCCGATAAACATATTTGACATGCTGTCGGATACGGCTGAAGGTCGGCGTGTTGGTTTTCAGACGTTTCTTGACCAGTTTGCCCAGCGACCACAGCAACGTCAGATAACTTCGTTCAATCGTCCTTATTTTTCCAACTTGCAAAATCAGGCTGAGAACGAGTTCTTTGGGCAAGCGGGTCAAAGAATCTTGGCAGGCCAAAGCCCTCAGTCATTCACAGATTTCTTGAACGACAATTTCAACCTTGGCAGGCGTGCCAGACGTGCGCCGACACAGCAAATGGGCACAGGCGTTTCTCGCTTCGCATCCCCGGCTCGTTTCTTATTCAACCAGTAGGAGGATTGAATGGCACAGCCTCCTTTTTCTGGGAACGACTTCTTTGACCAGATCGACAGTGTTGCTCGTAATCTAACGGGTAACGCTTTTCGGCTTAAGCGTGACGATCCCGACGCTCCCCAGAAGTTCACTGAGTTTGTAGCCCAGAGCGAGCAAGAGTTCAATGCGACCCAGCCAATCCCGCAAGCAGCACAGCCTACACAGACCTTTCAGGACTTCGAGCGGGGTGGATTTGTGTCGCCAGAAGTGGCAGAAGCGCGACTCCAAGACCCAGATTGGGTAGCATCTCAAACCCAGCCAACTTTTGCTGGTAATGAAGGCGCACCAGGCCCTGCTGGTATGGCTCTACAAGCACTACAAAATATCACAGCGTTCGGTGCAGGGCAGTTTTCTGACCTGACAGGAATTGCACCACAAGAGTTCCGTGACGCTGCTGCCGCTGAACGGGCTAAGATCAACGCAGTCGAAGCAAATAATCCGTTTGAAAGATTCGCTCAGTCTATTGAAGGCAACTTCTTTGCTCCCTCAAAAGCATTCAGACAGACCATAAGCGACTACCCTCAAATCGGAGTAACGCAAGGGGCTGTCGATGCTGCGGGTAATCTTCTAAATACGGCACTACCAGTAGTAGGTTTCCCGTTAGATATCGCTACCGCAGACCCAGAGAACCCAGAAGCAGCCCAGTTCCATGTAGGAACAGGTGACCTTCTGGAAGCCGTAACCGACCCGTTTAACTTCGCAGGCCCTGGCTCATTTGCACTCAAAGGCGCAGGAAGCCGTGTTGTTACTGGTGCGGGAAAGAAAGCACTTAGCGCGGCAGAACAAGCCGCAGAAGCAATCGGTCGCACTGGCGTACCCAACGTGCTTGATACTGTGCCGCCGCAAACGGTTGCAGGGCGCGCTGCTAGGGCGGCTGGTGGTGTACCAGACTTTAGACGAGGGGCGAATGTTGGGAATGATGAAATCCCTCCGGCTATGATGCGTATATTTAAAGAGTCTCCAGGGGCAGATGGCGCAACACTGTCACGGGCTGAACAGATTGAACTGAGAGATTTTCTTCGAGAGAAGGGAACTGACTTCAACAGCTCACCTTCCATTGGAGGAATAATCCGCGGCACTTTCGATAGAAGTTACGGTGGTGATCCTCAGATATATGTAGGATCGTTCAAAATGGGCGAAGCAGGTTTACCCCAATACGTTGTTTGGAATCCATCGAAAGGAAAATTCCGAACACATGGAACGGCTCCTGACGCTACACAGATACGAACTACGAGAGCGCGCATAAAGAATTTCGGAATTGAAAACGTCATGGGTCGCCCCCATGCAAGTGCAGATGAAACAATCGAAATCTTTGGAGAAGATATTCCACAGTCGGGACTACGCCCTTCAACACCAGCCCTCACACCCCCAACCACTCCAGCCACAGGGCGGGCTGCTAGGGGGGCTGGGGTTGACCTTGATGAAAAGTTAACTGCTGCATCAGGACAAGTCAAAGCTGCTTATGGCTCTCCGCAATCAATGCTTGAGATGGGCGAAGAATATCCAAGGTATTGGTATCACTATCGTGTTGCTCCGGTTGCAGAAGATGGTGGAATAAATGCAACACGAATAAGAGAACCTGAAGCGGCAGATATGTTTGGAGCCAATTATGCCGAAGGTGAATATATCTGGTTATCTCCAACGCCTATTAGAAGCCTTGAAGATTCTCTAATAGTTGATATATCTAAACTAACTAATAACGATATTAGGTCTACGGGGCAGTTTGAAGGAAACATTTTGCATCGTGGCAATATTCCGAAATCAGCCATTGTCGAAGCCCCCACCACTCCAGCCAGAGGGCGGGCTGCTGCTGCTAGGGGGGCTGGTGGTGTTCCAACCGCTCGAACAATTAAGTTCATTCGTAATCCAGAAAAAGCACCTGATGTAGGGGCGCGGTTCGGACAGGATGTTGAGCCTGCTGGTAGATATGTTACAGAGGCTACGGACGCTGATATAGCGCGTATCGACGTACAGGAAGGCAGACCGAGGTTTGAGTCTGGTGAGGTAACTTTTGAAAACCCGTTGGAGATACCGTTTGGGGAGGGTTACGAATCTGCAAATAATTGGAAACGCGTACTTTCTGAGCGATACCAAGCCACCGGGGAAGAATTGTCCCAGAAAATTGCAGATGACGGATTTGACGGAATTATTACAACGCTTCCAGATGGGACAACGAGTGAAATCGTAGACCTTACTTCGTTTAGGCAAGCCCCCACCACTCCACCCACAGGCACTGCTGCTGCTGCTCGCCAAGTAACCCCGCAGCAGCAGGCGATCATAGATGACGTTGGCACTGGTGCGCTGCCTGCTGACGATGTGGCTGTGGATGCGCTGGATGCTGCGCCTGTTGCTAGGGCTGCTGACGATGCTTCCTTACGTGCTATTGAGGATGCACAAGCGTCTAGGGCTTCAGGGACAGCGGGTGGCAGTGGCCCC
>Ga0080013_1004670_pt1 | contig 13306 bp, 25 predicted proteins | sample ETNvirenome_6_85_FD_69236 | JGI IMG/M metagenome (GOLD analysis project Ga0080013, IMG submission 69236) | Marine viral communities from the Pacific Ocean - ETNP_6_85 (SPADES assembly) (version 2) | ecosystem: Environmental > Aquatic > Marine > Oceanic | place: Pacific Ocean | collected 2013-06-19 | reverse complement strand
ACTGTCTTAATTGAGTGTAACCCAAAGTTGTTACCAGCACTACGATTACGCACCGCCGCGTACTCGAATGTAGAGATATTCGAAGCTGCAGTGTCGCCTCACAAGGGAAATAAAGACTCTTTGGATTCTTTACTTTCACGATCTCGTTTTAATATTAATAATGAGTCTTTAGCGCTGGTGTCCATAGATGTGGACAGCTTTGATTACCATATTTTTGATTCAATGGAAACGTATCTTCCAAAAGTGGTTCTCATTGAGACATGGAGAGTGGGTCCACCGCATGTATCAGCTACTGATATATATTATGAACGAATTCCGACCCTACCCAATGATCCTACGCGGATCATAGGTTGTAGTCACTATTCAGTTGTGCAACTAGCAGAACGTAAAGGGTACACATTCGTCTGTACAACAGGAAATGCATTTTTTGTAAGAAATGATCTTATGTATCATCTCTCTGATAAGACGTTTAACTACGAAGACTTAGTTCTACCATTTAAGGTAACGGAAGCCAACGCATTTGAGATGGGTGAGCGAGTGAAGAGATATCGAATGAGCAATCCAGAATGAGGAGACCTCTTATCCATATTCATATCCCCAAAACCGGTGGGACTTGGCTTAACACCACTTTAGATAATGTGTTACCACCGCACGAGTTTCCATTCCCAAACATTGGACATCTTCCTATAGGGTATTCTCTCGGGGATATTAACTCGATATTACCAATTGCTCAACATCAAGTTAATGGACAGCAATGGGACCTTACCCAATCACCCATTGATGAGCCAAAAAGACCACAGCTGTATCAGCATGGAGTGAAGATAAGCATATGTCGAAATCCATTTGACTTGTTGACAAGCTATTATTTTCATGATTGGGGACGTCCCACAAATTTTCATGTCGGCGGCTTAGGAGCGGACAATCCTGTTGGTTGGGACAATATCAACATAGTCCATGGTATAAAAAGCTTTGACGGGTTCATAAAGAGATATTGCGATCCAGACTTTAGATGGTGGCATGTACCTCGAAAGTGTAATCTGTTTTTTCAAATGTTTCATGGTTCGGGAGCGTGCGGTGTTGATGTTATTCTCAAATATGAAAATCTTTTTGAAGAGCTTAGTTTTTTTCTCACACATAACGAGTATTGCGAGCAATATCAATTGGATAGATTTCGTGATAAGCGATCTAACGAAACGCCGCAAAAAATTAAGAAAGATTATCGAAGTTATTACACTGATGAGCTTCGAAGTTTAGTAGAAGTGAAATGTGCCGATGAGCTTCGCACGTTTGGCTATAATTTTGATGGTCCCCTACTGAGCGATGAATTTTACATCGACCCCGAAACTGTGAGCATGGTCTGGAAAAAATCAGGCTAAAGAGAGAAAGTATGAGCATCAAAAATAAGAAGCGTAAGACAGAGAACGCTTATAGACTCAAGAGGATAGAAGAGCACCTCATTTCTCAAGGGTATGTCTGCGTCTCCTACCTTGAGGGTGCCAAGGGAGTGCAGCGTTGGGTCGACTGTATTGGCTCCGGTTACGATATCACTTTTGATCCTACGGCCGAGATTCCAAGTCCGCAGTATTATTCCAAGGAACCCAGGGTGTGGCGCGACCCCACCTTCCGGCCTCTCGATTCTCAGTTTTTTCTAATTCACATGGAGCATGGGTCTAGTGGATCAGCTGATGATGTTGAAACGGCAGTACGAAAGAGCAGAACGAAACCCGAGGGTAGGGAAGAACCCCCGGCTTACGTAACGTAAATCCGCGCGGCTAATAACAAAAACCTCTAAAGGAATACCAAAGAGTATACAAGCTTCTGCCTATTTAATAACATGGCACGCAAGCGATACAGACGTAGACGATCCAAGCTATGGAAGTCCATTAAGAAGTCAGAGTACACACGTTCCTCAGACGGTGCAGTCATCTCCATGGATAGCAGTTGGGAAGTGGCATGCGCTACTAGACTCGATGAGCTTGGTATCAGATGGGAGCGAGACCCATCGATGAAGTTACCCTATACCGATAAGAAGAAGAGGAAGCGGAACTACATCCCAGACTTCTATCTCCCAGATATCGATCTCTACATCGAGGTCAAAGGTTACTGGACTCCAGCTGCCAAGCACAAGATGAAGGACATCATGAGCAGGAATCCCGGTAAGTTCTGCCTTCTCGAGTCTCTGAATTCCATCACAGCTTTGTCTCTTCCGATTTTGCCGACTACGGGTAGCATACCCTCTTAAGTTTCTTTTCAAATAAAAGTATTTTGTTGTGTATTTTCGCGATGATCTATGGTAGAATATACTTGTTGATGGGGAATGAATCCCACTAACAAACGAAAAGACATATCATGACCCGCATTCGAACCATTCGAGACCTTGTGTTCCCGGTGCCCGATGGCACTCACCTCATCCAGCGTGGAACTTATTTCTACGCTGAGGAGTGCGAGGAAACAGTCATCAACTGTGGCGTTGCCATCCGAATCCCGGGTCGCCGGCGAGAGGGATACCTCTTCGTCAACGAAGACATCGAGATCGCACCGATTCCCGATCCAATTGGTGGGGTCGACGGTCTCATCCCGTTTTAAGAAAGAGAGAAGAAGAAAATGGAAACCGGAGATCTTGTTAGCTACCGTCGTGTCGATATTGAAGCATCTGCACGTGCCGACCACCGCTCCGGCGTCTGGGTTCATGACATTGGTATCGTTCTTCATGCTCGTCACCCACGTCCACCCTCCATTCTCAAAGACTATCTCGTCCGTGTCTTCTTCCCAAGCCGACCTGATTCTCCTGTTCGAACACTACGCGCTAGCAAACTTGAACTACAAAACCGCGACGGCTAATAACAAAAACTTCTATAGTAGTAATCAACACACCCACTCCCGCTCACACTTCATGTATATACACAGACTAAGATGGATATCACGGTAGGCAGTCTAGTTCAAGCAAAGCAGAGTATGCATATGCAGGTTGATGGCGGTCTGTATGATTCAGGCCCACGACGTCGTATGGTAATTGATCGGATCCCGTTGGTCGTTACATCGATCTCTTCCGATATTTGCTACGTTCTTTTCGAGTCTCGGCTATGGGCGATGTTGCTCGAAGACTTATCTATTATCAGTACACCAACCCCTATGAATCATGACTAGTGTCTATGGTGCTGGTGTCTCTGACAGGTGGCTAAAGTACCACATGTCTTGCTCTCTAAAAGGTAGTTTTTGAAGCATTGCCCGTGAGCGCTCTCCACGTGGAGGCAAAAAAAAAGGGAGAATTCTCTTCTCACCTTAGCCCCCGTATGCATGCCGCGGAGACGACCGTAACAATTATGATACATTTTGTAACACTTTATGTATCATTCTGTTACCGAAACATTTATGTTACACCGTAACAAAAAATGTCTCACCGAAACATCTGTAACAAAAATGTATCACTTTTGTCTCACTTTGTCGGGGGGTCTCTCACGCTCATCTCCTTTCCACTATTTTATTGTATCACAATTTCACGAGATTTACACGAGCTCGATCGGAAGATTTCCACGAGAGCATGCGCTGAGTCTCGGTGTTGCGGGGGCGGAAGTGAAAAAAAGCTTGAACATTTACGCTCGCTCGCTTACTATTGAATTGAGGATAAAAAAAGGAAGTAAGATGATTGAGCCACCCGAGTAGGAAGGGACGACGCACCGCGGACAGCGACGGCTTGAAGTGATGTGCAGACGAGATGTGAGTGTGTAGGGATTGTGAAATTGGTGGACATGCTGGACCGGCGATACAAAGAGCTGGAGTCCCATCTCGTCGGGGTGATCGGGTTTTCGGATTCGGTCACCCCATTCCCTCCCTCGTGTCTTATAAAAAAGAAAAGGATATTTTTCCGAGACTCGTGCAAATTCTCATCCGATTATGGTATAATATAATTGAAGGTGGGGAAAGGACTCCGCCAAGTTTCCAAGGTGCAAAATGAAAGTTCGTGACTACAAAACTCTCCTCCTCACCGATCGCCGAGCGGCAATGCTCTTCGATCTTACTGAACGTCATCCACGAGGACCGGAGGCCAAGCTTCGCGCTCGCGATTACGAGCCACACACGAGTTACTACGGTAATGCCGGCGCAGTTCTTACGCTAAAGGGCGAATCGATTCCCGAGACCGCCGAAGGCTCGGATGCTACGGGTGGTTGGGATCCCCGCGAAATCTTCGAGCTCCCTCAAGGTGAGTGGAACCTCATGTCCCTTCTCGAAAATGTCCACGTCCCGGTCGGTATGGGCATGGGTTGCGACTATTACTGCGACGACGGTAGGCAAAAGCTCTTCAAGCGTGGAGCTCAGCTGACCCGCCGCGCAAGGCGAGCAGCCCGCCGGATTGGTCAAGCGCAACGCTGGGTCCGTGAGAACATCGGTCAGGCTATCTACGAAGTTAACTACGGCTACGGGTCTGCCAAGGTCTTCGTCCACGGTGAGTCGGAGGCTGGAGCGACTACACAGTTTCAGATGTTCCTCGAGTCCGCAGTGAAGGAAGTTCCCAGCTACCAAGAGCACCGCGTCTCCGTCGGTTACAAGCGACCGGCTACCGAGCCTACCGCGTTGATGACTCTCAACGACAAGTTCGTCAAGGAGATGGACAGCGGTGTTGAAGATCGTAAGAACCGCATCGCGACTATGCTCAAGGAAATCGAGGGTATGGAAGCCGCTCGAGAGCTTGTCTACTCCTACTCCGTCAACATGGCAGCCACCTTTGGTACCGACGACGATGAGGAAGATGGTGATGAGTAAACAAGAAAAAGAAGTCACGTGTGCAGACGTTGCCAACTCCTATAACGTTGGACCGTTGGGTGCTGCACACGACTTTGCAGAAAGTATGTACGCGGGGTTTATATACTCCGCTGCTATCAAGCAGCTAGCTGAACAGCAGATGAAAGTTAATCGTGCGTTGGAAGACGCCGACCATTTCCCAGATGATGTGCTAGCAGAAATCCATGCCACTGATAAAGAGATGGAAGAGAAGTGGCTCCTCGCCATGACAATGTTCGGCATCAAAGCCTGACACCACCATAATTAAAACTGTATAAGGGGTTTATACATGTCAGACACGCTAGCGATTTTTAACACGATGTCCAAGACGCTCTCTGATTCTGAGCTACGAGAAGCCATCGGTATTCTTTCAACAGAGCGTCGAGGCCGAGACGAGAGAAAGTCCAATGAAAATAGGTACTTGCTTAGGGTCGGCGACCGTGTTGAATGGAACGGTCGTAACGGTCCCAGCACCGGTGTGGTGACGAAGGTCAAGCAGAAGAAGGCACTCGTTACTGAAGATACGCAAAAGGGTCGTTGGGATATCCCAATGTCAATGCTAACAAAGATTTCATAAAGGAGAAGTGATGAGGAATACACACACAACTCGAAATGGACAGAAGAAGGTCTATCAACGAGACTTTAACTGGATTGGTACATCGAGGTGTACAATCTGCTCTGAATATACTAGTGTCGTTAACATTGTTGCTACGGGTAAAAAGAGTTGTGGTCGGTGTGATATTGATCTTTACAAGGCAACCGGCCGGCTCGAGAAGGAACGCTGGATGAAGACAGGAAGGCGATAAATAAATGCAAAATATTTTTCCACCCTGTGCAAATCTAGCCCCGATTATGGTATAATATAATTGAAGGTGGGGAAAGGAATAAGCCTCTCCCCACCAACGGGATCACCCTCCCAAAGGATAAAACATGGACGTCAAGACTCTCAAAAACTGCATTAGCCTTCTCCCGGCCAATGTGGCAACTCTCATGCGAGGCCCGACTGGTGTCGGTAAGTCTCACGTAGCCAAGGACGTCGCTGACATCCTCGGTCTCCCTTTCATCGACGTCCGCGGTAGCACCATGGACGAGGCCAAGGTTGGCGGTATCCCGGACTTCGAGACTTCGAAGGAGCGCGGGGTTTCTACCTTCTGCCCTCCCTCCTGGTACAAGCGAGCCTGCGATGAGCCGGTTCTCCTGATGCTCGATGAGCTCAACCGCTCAATGCCCCAAGTTCAGCAGGCTTTCTTTCAGATCGTCCTGGACCGTGAACTCGGCAACGACGCTGACGGTGTGCCTCTGAGGCTCCACCCTGAAACCCGCATCATCGCGGCTGTCAACGTCGGTAACGAATACGATGTTAACGATATGGACCCTGCCCTTCTGCGGCGCTTCTGGGTCTGTGACCTCGAGCCTACTGTGGCTGACTGGATTGACTGGGCTAAGGAGTACGGTTTGGATACCGTCCTTATCGAGTTCATTCAGCAGAACCCAGAGCACTGGAGGGTCGACCCCGGTTCGGTCGAAGGTGGAACGGTTGTTCCTACTCCCGCCTCCTGGCACCGCCTCAGCGATACGCTGGTCGGAGCTGAACTGGCTCCTGCTACCATCGCCGGTGGTTCGGTTAGCGACGTTATCTATCCTCTGACCATGGGGTTCATCGGAACCGAAGCTGCCATCTCCTTCACGGACTTCCTCCGGAACTACGAGCGGAACATCACCGCCGAAGACATCCTGGATGGTAAGGTTACCGCTGAAGATGTGGCTGACCTCCCGGCTTCCGCCAAGACCGCTCTCATCGATAAGATCAGCAACCACGCTGCTGATAACAAGTGGAAGAAGGCTCAGGTCAAGCGAGTCGCTGAGTTCGCAAAGACTCTCGGCGGAGAGTTCCTGATTGCCACCTTCACGGCGGTTCAGAGAGCCAACAACATGGCCAACCTCCTGCCGCTGAACAAGCTGATTGGAATGGAAGTTGTTGATCTGGTTAACTCCGCTCGTGCGGTAACCAAGTAAGGGATTGACGTCCCGGTGTCGGGGGGCGGGTGACCCCCCGGCGCCATCTTTTTTCACCCGAGGATAGCATGGAAACAGTCAAAGGCAACGAAGATGTAAAACGGGTGGTAGCAGAATTGCATCGGTGGCTACTGGAAGCAAAAGACTTCCGTAATGATGGTTGGGTCCAGCAAGGCTACAAGGATAAGCTAATGCATGTCCACGCAGTTACCACCACCGCAATGCAGGTGCTTGGTTTGATTACCAACATTTCGAAGGAAAGTAGTAATTAAGATTGACCACTCGTGCAATTGCAGCCCCGATTATGGTATAATATAATTGAAGGTGGGGAAAGGATCCCACCACCCTCTTGGAGTTCACATGGCAGCAAAATCAAATCAGGAAGCCGGCCGAGACGTTGGCACCGGTATTCAGTTCGCCGACAAGGCAACTGCCGGTGCATTCACTCTCAAGCCGCACATCGTAGGGATGATGCTCGAAGAGCCATTCTACGCCAAGCTGATGCGAGTCATCTCAAAGATCCGGACCGAGCAAGTGCGCACGGCCGGAGTGCTCTGCAAGGACGGTGACCTCAAGCTCTGGTGGAACCCAGCTTTCATGGCTGGTCTGAGCGGTACCCACGTCCGAGGAGTCCTCAAGCACGAATGCCTCCACTTGGTCTTCGAGCACACCACGACTCGTAAGTTCGACCCCCACATCATCTGGAACTACGCCACTGACCTGGCCATCAACAGCCACCTGGCTGAAGAGCTCCCCGAGTTCTGCCTCCTCCCTGGTCGTGCCTTCACGGCTCTCACCGAGGAAGACAAGGAGAAGATGGGAGAGGAAGCCGTACGTCGGTACGAACTGGTCTCCGCAAAGATTGAGTCCTTCCCCCTCAACAAGGCTGCCGAATGGTACTTCGCACGGCTGATGGAAGACAAGGATGTCGCAGACTCCATTCAGGACCCGAACCCCGGACAGCCTGGAGACGGTCAGCCTGGCGGCGACTGTGATGGTGACGGTGATGGTCAAGGTGGGTCCCCCGGCGAGGGCGGACAGCCTGGAGAGGGTGGAACACCCGGACCCGGCCAGGGCAACGGACCCTCAATGCCCGGTACTCTCGATGACCACGATGGTTGGGGAGAGGGAATGTCCGAAGAGGAACGTGAGTTTGTCAAGGCAAAGATCCGGCAGGCAGCGTCTGACGCAGCCAAGGAATGCGATAAGAAGGGACAGTGGGGAAGCGTTCCCGCTGAACTCCGCCGGCAAATCCGAGCGGCTCTGGTAGCAGAGGTTCCCTGGCAGAAGGTGCTCGAACGGTTCCTCGGAACCAAGCGTCGGGCAAACCGAACCACTTCCTGGTCCACCATCCACTCGGCCTACGGACCAATCACTCCCGGAACCAAGCGAGGACACACCTCGGCGGTTGCAACCTACATCGACCAGTCTGGATCGGTTAGCGATGAAGAGCTGGCGCTCTGCTTCGGAGAGCTGGCCACCCTGGCTAAGAAGACCACCTTCACCTGCTACCACTTCGATACCGAGGTGGATGAGGACTCGAAGAAGGTCTGGAAGCGGAAGGGAATGCCGGCACACCGGACACGCGGAGGAGGCACCTGCTTCACCGCTCCCTCCAAGCACGCCAACAAGCGGCGGAAGGACTTCGACGGATACATCATCCTGACGGATGGCTACGCTGGAGACCCCGGTCCGAGCAAGCTGCCCCGGGCATGGATCATTACCCCGGACGGAGCAGTCCAGGAGTGGATGAGCCAGTACAAGAACGATACCATCGTGACCATGCGGTGGCCGAAGAGTCGAGAAGAAGCCGTCTAAAATCAAGGAGTCAGCATGTTCCCTTCGGAAGCTGATACTATCATGTTGCAAATGGGAGTCTTCTCTCTTGTCTGCTGGTCGATTGCCTTCCCCATTATCGGGGTGTGGGTGAAGCGTAAGCTGTTGGGTGAGATCCCTCCACGAATTGACCGCTACCCATGCGGCCGGGTCCGCAGTGCTCGTCGACGTGCCCTCGAAAACGCACGCGGCTAAAAACAAAAACCTCTAAGTTACGAGGGCTAATAAGTCCAATAGGAGAAGTGAATGAAACCAAAGAACGAACCAGTCACATGTGCAGACGGATTCCGTATGTCAGTGCAGGGCAATGAGTCAGCGTACTGTTCCCCCAGGAATGATGCAGGACCCTACCTCTCAGTTGAGGTCGGATATCCCAGTGCCTACGATTTCTATCTGCATGCCTGGGCCGAGGACCCGAGCAACCCAACGGCGACGATTTACGGTTGGGTACCGATCGAACAGGTCCGGCTCTGCATCGATGCGCACGGTGGCTGGGCCACGGGCGAGCTTCCCCCTTTTGACACCGAGGCCACCGGCATCGAGTGGCCAGCTCGAGCCAGTCCCCAGTGATACATTTTTGAAACAGTGATACATTTTTGAAACAGTGATACACCGAAACATTTATGTTACACAAAGGGGCCGTAACAAGGGGCCGTAACAAAGATGTTACACCCCCCATACGGGGGCCCATCCAGAAGCCCCATATGGGGCCCATCTCGGGGCCCCAATTTTGGCCCCATAACCGGCCCCAAATTAGGCCCCTCTGTACTCACCCGGAGCCTCCCTACCGGCCATGCCTTAGTCCAGGGAATTTTTTTTTCGGAGCGAAATTGAAAACCAAAACGGCTAAAATCGAAAAAAAATTCTCGTGCAAATTTCATTCCGAAAATGATATAATGGTTATAGGAATAAGGAGTTAATAATGTCAACAAAGACTTTCAAACGTGGCGACAATCTCAGATTCATCGCCGACTACCTTCTCGAGAACCCGGGTGCCCGATATACAGAGATTACGAAGGCCCTTTGCGCATATCGTGGTAGAGGTTGGGACCGAGGCGTGTATTGTCGATATCTCACAATTCTTCCTCCATGGAATACTGGTATCACATACCCAGGCAACCTTTGGGAAAAGACTCCTTGTGGAGGATGGATGCTTACAATCAAGGGAATGGGCTACGCCACTCCGAGCAGGGATAGATGAAGTACCTTTGGCGCCATAAGCACCGTGGTAATGTGATTTTGTTCACAGCATCAGTGTTTCTCGCGCTAATAGTCAGGTATTATGCCCTAGAATACGAAGAAAATAAATCGAACAATTGCGTGTGCAATTGTCCCAACCATCTCACAAACGATAGATAACAAAATGCCAAAGTACAAGATTCGAATCTCCGGAGACAACTTGCGACAGGTCAAGGTGTACCTCGCCAATAGTCGAAAGATTCAGGCAATCAAATACGCACGCTCCCATGGGAAGCAGTACCCTCCAACTGAAAGCGGTATCGACCCTGTTACGGAAGAAATCCAGTGGGACCATAGGGTTGGGCTTAAGTGTGCTAAGGACGCGGTTGAAGTACTCATGGGGATAAAGCGAGTACACGAGGCCGCGGCACTCTTCGCGCCAATTCTCAAGATTCTCAGTTTTAAGATTGAGACAGAGGATGGTGTGTGTGAAGTCGATGTCGATACACTTCGATTGCGTCTACTCGATGGCATGAGCGAGATGTCTCTCGATGAGGTGGCACACATGGCAGATCTTGCAGCTTATGTTGCTAATTGGCAGAACGGAGATTCTGAAGATAGTTAATATACACGAGGTAGTGTATGTCTGTAACAGAGATTCATTTCAACACTCCCCCCGATTATACCGAGGGTGATCTCGTGTTTTTTCATGCCGACCCTGAATGGGAACTGGACGCACTTCACGATAGCGATGGTTGTGCATATGACCAAGACGGTACCACCTATTCCACGGCCATTGTCGTATCCTGGAAGTACATCGGAGGGTTTAACTGGCATTACTCTTACGACTTATTGTGTGGGGATGGTGTGCTTCGTCGTCTTGCCGATCATGACATCCAAGGCGTGGTTAAAAACTAATCTCTAAAACTAATCTCTTTTGTTTGCACATCTTCGTGCAAAACAGCCTCCGAAAGTGTTATAATATAATTGAAGGTGGGGCAGTCCACCGGGCGTTCTTTAAAATTTTGTGGGAGACACGGACCAGAGTTCTCTAGTCTAGATCACCGGGCACCCTCGGGTGGCATGCCGGTTGCGGGTAGAGTCGTGGTTGCGTAAGCATAGGCCGTGTCTAACCAAGGAAGGTGGAGCCTTGGTATTCTTTTTGAGGAGCTGCTGGGGATACCCAGTAGAGTCGATGGGAGTCGACAGTCATCGTAGATAAGGCCCATGCACGCGAGCCAGTTAACTAATGTATCGCGTCTCGCTGAGGGTTGGTGAACAGTTAAATAACCAATACCCGTACCGTGAATAAAGACGGACTCCCATCTCTCCTCCCCCTTTTTTATGTACTAACAAATTCTCACGTGGACACCACATGTCAAATTACGATCCCAAAGTTCCGATTTTGCGCCAGATGCTGGCACTCTCTGTCCTTGGCCGACTTGAAGAAGCTGGCTTCGTGGAGGAGCCGCCAAAGGAGAGGCTTGCCCGTCCCGAGCTAGCGGAGAAGATATTCTCTCGAGTTGTCGGTAGTCCCAAGGACGGGCTAAAGGTCATGGTCTACTCTACTGTCGTCGGTGACGGCGACGCCGTACCTTACGAGGTACGTGGAGCCGGCAAAGATGCTATCCGGGTCTCCTCGGTATATGTCACCAAGGATGGAGAAACAAGGGGCATTACAAGTGACCGTCGTGTCAACCGTCACGGAGATATCGATGATATCGTAGAGCGGATGGTAGAGCGAATGAGAGATGCCTGGAAGGCATGTCAAACTCGGGAGAAGTGCGGAAGCTGTGGAGCCCCCAAGTTCCAAGCCAAGTCCGGTAAGAAGGTGTGCGCGGAAATCTGCTGGGTGACGCCTGAACAGAAGGCAAAGTCCGATGCCGAATGGAAGTATAAGAAAAAGTATTCATCAAAGAAGCGACGTCGTTATGGTCGTCGATATTAACCCAAAAACCACGGAGAAAATCGTGAGCTATAATCCCAACCCACTCAACATCATCTACCTTGACCGCGACCAATGCGATGACTTCGATGTCAACTACTTCGAGGCAAGTGAAATTCACATCCCTGCGGATGTGTTACTTCGCTCCAAGGACTATGACCGACATCATGTCGATCTCCTGAGCCCGCTGGGCTCAGCATACATTCACATCATTCGTGACGAAGGTGACGCCCCGGGGTGGTACCGCTTCGCCGATCCTGAAAATTCTGGTGCGTCTCACCGGCCTACGGCCGGTTAAGGAATTGCTCGTGCTTCGCCGCCTTGGTCTTCTCTTCTATAAACTCTCAGACCTTGTATGGTTCATAACATATGACTGGGATTGGGAGCGTCACTACATTATTACAGGTGAAGAAAGAAAGAAGAATAGAATCATCAAACTCGGTGAGAGACTTGCTCTTTGGCTTTTTGACGCAGGCACTTATCTACGGAGATCCAAGCATGACAGCTAAAGCTTATCCATACTTTCGTCTGTGCACCCTGTATCATCAGGATATCCCGCGCTATGTTAATCCCCATGACCCGATGGTGAAAGCCATTGAGAGGGGACGGTGGGCTATTCTGAGCAGCGGTGAAATGATAGCGTACGGTAAAACAAGCTTGATTGGTGCTCTGGTCCGTTATGAACCAGCATTTCAACATTATGATGATTCTCAGCGCAATGGACTGTCGCTAGCAAGAGACCTACTTGGCGCACTCGGTACTGTTATCAGTGGAGAATACATGACACCCTACCCTCCAAAAAAAGACTTTCGCTTCACTAATATCCTTTGGCATGGATTCGGATATAGTAAGGACATGTCGGAAAAGCCTGAATGGCTTACACAGACTGTGCGCGTAGTTGGATTAGCTGGAGATAAGGATGAAGCCGGGTGATAGAGTTTATATTCAGTGGGAACCAGATGATATCGTTTATGATGTCACTTATGTAAAAACAGAAAGAGGGTTTCTGGTTTTCTGCGACTCGAACCAGGACATGATTGTTGCAAGAAAAGATTCGCTAAGCCGTTGTGAGGTACAAAATGGAAATGAACAAGGAAACCTACGAGAAACTCCTGAGACGATTCTCTCAGGAACTATTTGATGTTGGTGTAACCGACAATATGGTAGAACTGGTAAAAGATAAAGTCACCCGGACGCCTAATGTTGCATATGCAATCAGCGAAGAAACAGCGGCGAGTTTTGCATATAAACATGACGGATTTGAGATAAGCGCGAAACAGGTCATTCATCTTACAGTGAGGAAAGCAAAATGAGCATACTTGTAGAAAAGATTTGTAAGTACGAAGAAGGAAAAATGAACAATGACGAAATCATTTCTTTTTTCCAGGAGCTAGTTAGTAGTGGCGTGGCCTGGACACTTCAGGGTCATTATGGGCGAACAGCAATAAACCTCATCGAAGAGGGTCTTGTTACACCGCCCTAACAGGAGCGTGTTGGGTGAGAATCAAAATCGGAGACATTGTCGAAATCGATTCTCATAATCCTAAGCGC
>Ga0080013_1004669_pt1 | contig 13306 bp, 32 predicted proteins | sample ETNvirenome_6_85_FD_69236 | JGI IMG/M metagenome (GOLD analysis project Ga0080013, IMG submission 69236) | Marine viral communities from the Pacific Ocean - ETNP_6_85 (SPADES assembly) (version 2) | ecosystem: Environmental > Aquatic > Marine > Oceanic | place: Pacific Ocean | collected 2013-06-19 | reverse complement strand
AAAAATATGTAAGTTAATGCCATTGGTATCACACTGTTCTTTAAATGCATTTACACTCTCTTGAAAAAAAGTGAACATCCGAGGCTCACCACTTATACAGATAGCTATATTCATCTACGACTCGTCTACAACTGGATCCTGGTTGTCATCATACACATAAACAGGCTTAGGAAAGAGATCATCTTATTTATCTTTTTTGTTCTGTCGAGCTAATGCATCCTCTATTGTTAAGGGAACAAAAGGCTTATTAAGATTAGCATCACGGCTTATATTTTGTTTAAACGGGATAAACTTCCCTTGATCCAAATGAATTGCTGGCTTTTCTTTTGGAATGAACTTATTATCTTCTGTTGCGTCTTTGTCTGTCTTTTTTTTCATTTACTAAAATTGTACTCATCCAGCAAAACCAACCCATTACAACTAGAATTATGTACTCCATATAATTAATTATCCACCGCGCGGCATTCGCTCTGATGAAGTTATAAAGTTTTCATTATCATTACCACATTTGTCACATGTAAATGCCATTATCTCTCTACCGGTCTTATGCTCATCAATAGATATAAAAGCAACATCCTCACCTGCATTCTTCCATTCAAGGCAATCTTCACACCAAACCCAATTTATCATATCACTACTCATACTAACTCGGTTGATTACCGGTGTCGGTATTTTTTAATTCCTCTGCAAAGGAATCCATCCATTCTTCATTTTCTAAAGCGCAACCAAGATGTAATTTAGGATGTACTAGGTAATCGTAATCAGTTTCAAATGTGCTCTTACCACATTTCTCACACGCCCAATCCTCCTCACCTCCAGCAGGCGCTCGCAAGAGATCGCTATGCTTCGTAAGGGTAGATAAAACATCATCAGCCATTTGACCGATTTCATCAATATCATCGTTGTACAATTTCTCATCTTGTCTAATCTCTAGCAAGAAGTCTAAGTGCTCCTCAACAGTCTTGTTGATTACATTTAATTTAGCTCTAACGTCTTTAAGTGTCATTGTTTAGTGGTGGTATGGATTAGTCGGATCAAATGGCTCAGGATTACATCTACTACAACCAAACATACAATCACAAGACGAACGCCACTGTCGTTTTTTCTCCTCTGCTTCCTCCTCTGGAGTCATTTTAGATTTTCTTCGCGAAATTTCTTTTTTAATAATTAATAAATCGGGCTGCACAGCTGCTCTGATCGATGTTAACATCGGGGAACCCTCTTCAACAAACATTGAATTCACTAATTCTCCGTTTATATATACACGATCTTGTATTGCATACCACTCGTTTCTTATTTTAGTCTCTTCTGCATCGGTACTCGGTTTATATATCTCAGATATTCCAGAGAAATTCTCTTTGATCCAGCCAACGTTACGTGGATATTTGCGTAAAAAATACTTCTCAATTACCCCTCCTTTACCTTTATTGGGTGTATTAACTTTCATATAGATACTACATACCGGGACAATATCATAATGTCTATATTGATGAGGCTTATGTCTAAACCTATCTAATATATCATAGTCATTCGTAGCGCCAAATTTTAGGAAATCATTCCCGTCGCGCTTATCTGTAAACTTAACTACGTATGCTTTACTAAAGGATTGTTCTGTCTTATTCATTAGTATGTAGTAACCCACTTCATTACTGTCTGAAGTACGTTGTTGTAATCTGTCGCAGTTGCCTCTGCTTGGAACTTCTTTCGCTCTTCGAGAGGTACACGGGCACGTCGTAGCGCTTTAATCACTCGCCCTAGAATGGAGAATGCATTACCATCCTCACCCGTCATCTTAACTTTTATATCTGGATATTTTGGTTTCATGTCTAGTTGTCGGGAAGAATTTCCATGTTGTAAACTTTGTATGTCTTGTCAAGCTTTACAATAACATAATCATGATATTCTGCAAACTCTTTTTGATATACTGCCGCTTCCTCAAATGTTTCAAAACTAGCATCAGGTACGTCTGCATTAGCATCAATTACATAATACCTATACGCTATGTTTTTGTAGTAGTCATGTGGTTTCATTGGAGGACGATTCCATGTGTGGGTACACCCACATAGTGCGATTAACAATAACAGACAACTACCTATCTTTATCTTCTTTAACATAATTATACCTTCATTCCGCAAAGAGCTGACATCCACGTCTCAGGATGTTTTTTATAATTGTCGTACTCATCGTAAAGCTCAGTAAGCTCTTCATTGATTTTAGAATATGGGAATATTTGAGGTGAAAAAGAATGAATATTATTTACACACTCCTCAACAGTCGTTAAGTCTACTCCCTTTCCGATTCTAACTGCTTCTTCTAGTGTCATTTAAAACCTTATGCTCTTGTATGTTCTACTATTATAAATACGTTGATCAGTAATTCTACGTTTTAATTCTTCGAGAGTGCCTTGATAGTTATAAACTTCAGTCACAAATTTAAAATACTCATTCCAGAAATTCTTTTCTGCAGTAGTCCAACTCTTCCCAGGTGCATAACCATAAAGCTTCTTCCATGGTACGTTGTACTGCATATCACACTCAATCTCTTGCCACTTGTCGACCCATTTACTATGTCGAATGGCCTCTTGATCTTCTTTTAATTTAGCTAGTGCGGTCATTTATATACTATTCTGAAATTGATTTCTTCTCTTAAAAGACTCCCACGTGGGCTTGGGCTCGGGAAGCTCTTTCCACTTCTTGAGCAATTCTTTTCTCTTTTCTATATTCATTCTTCTTAAAGTATCGTAATATGGGCTCGTCATCAGTCTTTGTAGTTTACTATGAAGGCTAACTTGCCTGTCTCTTTTGAGAAAGCAAACGACAAATCCTCACAAGGTATGTCAATGTAAGCATACTTAGATTTCGTACCATCGCGATTTGTATCTCTATCGTACACAATCTTATATTCATCCTTTGATCGAAAATTATTGTCGTTTGGTTCTATATTCTGAAAAACATCTAACATCTTTTCAAAATATGTCATATTCATCTGAGATCTAAAATATGGATTTGCTGGTTTCATTATTTCTATCCTAACAACGCATTAATTATAGCTGAGCTAGAGAGTATTACCACTTCTGAATTATTCGAAAGAAGCATTTATCCGGAGGTAACTCATACCAATGAAAAAGAGGAGATGTGGAATTAGTTCCAAAGCTTCCAAAATTATATAAATCTTTCCAAACTTTAAAATCATGAGAGTACTGAACCCAATAGGGTAGCAAAGGATCCATGTCCTTGATTTCGAAATAGATTCCTCCAGGGGAACCATATGGTTGATTCATATGTGTTACCTTCTGGTGGGCTACTTTTATCTTCATGCTAACCGCTTGCGCAATGGAAGCAGACAGCAGAAATATTGTCAATAGTCTAATCATGTTTTCGGGATCACTTCTACTTTACTTTTATGCTTCTTGGCACACTTTTCAGCTAAGCTCTTATCGTGAAAAATGCTTAAGCCTCCTTTTATCTTAACCCGATAGTTCATATCTGTTTCTCTAATTTAGCAATAATTCTCCGCACTCTTAATTCTGGGCTTGATAGATTATACGTCAAGATATTGTACAATTGATTGCACTCACCTTTAGTCAATTTAATATCACTTGGAAGCTTCTCCCATTCCTCGAATGAAACCACTTGCGGCTCAGCAATACCATGCACATAAACTTTCTTCATCGCATTAGGCCCTCTCGGGTCTCTGCGCCTTTCAAAATTACTATCGTAAGTCAATTTCATCTCTAACAACAAGATAATTATAGCGTATCTAGAGAGAACGTCAAGCAATGACACCAAGTCCTTCAAACTTCAGCATACAATTTGTAGCTATTTGATCGAGCTTCTCTTTTGATTGACAATTTCCGATATCTAGCAACAGTCGCCGCTTCTGCATCTCACCTATTATCGTAACGTTAGACATAAGCTCTCTAAACTTAATCTTTGCTTCATTGAGACTATTCGTCTGCCAAATGTCTTCAATGACTGGTCTAATTACTGATGTTTTATTATTCATGTTAATTAAGCCCATCCTAATGGATTCTCTCTTAAATCAGGCATGGTATCGGAGTCTTCTAGAGGTAAGCCAAAGCTCACCGGAACGCGTGGTGATACATCTGGTGGTGGTGTAGCCAGAGCTCGAGAGACTGATTCATAAGTCTCATCAGCTTCAAGAAGATCGATCTCGACTTTCAGGCCCTGCTCTAATTTCTTAAAGCGAAAAACCTCGCCTTGATACTCCCATTTGTCTTCAATCCTCTTACGGATCGATCCAATATGTTCACCACACTGGCTATACTGCCACAAAATCTCCCATTTGGACATGGTTGGTTTGTGTATGTAACGAGCATAATAATCCTCTCCATCTGACCAAACCGTGGAGCCTTTTCTTTCGAATGTTAATGTAATGTTCTTCATTTAGTCTTTGTAATTATACATGTATGCCAATTCACCAGTATCGTTATTAAACACAAAACCAATTTCTGAATCAGGTACTTTCACTTTAACCAAACCACTATTTGCTAATGTCCTAGTTGGATCAGTCTCGCGACTAATCGAAATAGTATTGGCATACTCAGAATTTGCTGAAATCGAAATAGTGTTTATAAAATTTAAAATCTTCTCGTGCATTTTTTAATTCTTTCTTGCTGTAGGATCACTCTCGTTCTCGTCAAAACCAGCATTGTACTCGCTGATCTGAAATGGAGTCATGCCCTTTTCTTCTACTATAGGCGAGTCATATGACGGACCTTCATAGAAGTGAGGATTACGACCGCGACCGTACCAACTGTCCGCCGTACCTCTATCATACGGCCCGCCGTGTCTTGCATCAAAGTAAGTTCTCATCTCTAACAACACAATAATTATAGCTTATCCAGAGAATACAGCTAGCTTAATCAGCCAATCCGAAGTGCTCTTCAACCGTGACAGTATTCTTCTTGTCAGTTTTCTTAAATCCAAGCTCACCGTTGACAAGAACTGCCCAACCGGCTCTCCATCTCAATTTCCCAAAGGGATTCTGTCTAGGAAACTTTTTATTAATTGCTCGGCTAATTTTATCTTTGTCGATGTCACCTTCGACTGGAACAACATAAATGTCTACGTCACCATAAGCAAACTGCTTGCTCTCAACTAACTCACGCTGACTCCATTTAAGAACGTCTGTGCGAGGCTTTGAGTCCTTTACAATATCACCAATGAAGTATGTCTCTTCAGCACTGATAGTCGCCATTCTGGAACTTGTGTTCTCAGCCGATATTTTGGAATAATCATTCATCGTATTCATCAACAACACCAATATTATGGCGTCAAACAGCGAAAAGGTCAAGCCTTTTGTCCGGAAATAATGGTGAGATTCCTTAAGGAAACGCGACTTTATGAAACTTTAACGGTAAAGTTTTCATATGTCTTCGGAGGATCCCCTACTTTATGGCTTATTATAACGATTAGGTTTATTATTATCGAGTCTTTTTATAGAAGTTACCTCATAACCAGCTTTCTCTATGAGGGTAATTAGTTTATCATTTTTTGAATATAATACTCTTCCATCTCTTTCGACAAAGTCTACAAGTACCAAATGTTTATAAATATCAAACACAACATATTTAACATTGATTTCTTTTTTTAGATATTTTTTAATACCAATAGCACATGAAGGGCATACTAATCCTCTGACTTTAATTTCCATGTCGGCATCAATTGATTTATTAGGAGCAGAATTAGCCACAAAAGCTAACCCAATACCCGCTAACATGGCCAACACAACAACAAGTTTGATTAACCGACGATACACATGTGTATGTAACTGTTGGTCAAATTTATCAAAGTCTTCGTTCATTAGAAAGATACCTTTAACACATCAACTTCAATACCGCCTAATTCAGCTCGGTCTGGTAGGGCAGCCTTATTTACATCTGGATCAGTTCCATCTCTATTTGGAAACCATTCGTACTTTGTAGTATGACAACCACTAGAGAGAAACAAAATTAGAATAAGGAAACAAAGGAACACTCTCTTCTCTAAGCTCATGTCATTCATTATAATATCATTCTTTTAAATTGCAAAGTTATTCGGCGTCTCCACCCATGTAGGGTGGAAATTTGGAAAAATCAGGTAGACCTTCTGCATCAGTCAGTATAACTATTTCAGCAGTTATCTTACCACTCCATCCCATTAGCACTCCGCCTTCTTCACGCACGTTCATGGCATCCCTGTTATTGTCTGGAGCTAATGCTACCTCAAATATGTGCCAACCCTTGGAGTTAACGCCTTTGAATGTACGAAACCATCCCAACTGTTGATCAAATTCAAACGGCCAGCCCTGTAAATGAGAGATTTCGTCAAACTCCGTTACTTCACCAGATTGGGTTTGTACAGAGACAGACTCGGGTACTCCTATAACATAGTGTCGCTGTAAATTATCAAATGCTATTCTCAAGTCTTCGTATTGCTTACTTCCATCAGGAGACAATTTTTCTTTATTTAAAGGTGTGTTGTGAAGAGTTTTTATGTAATCATCTTCTTCATCACGAGCTTGCCTCCAAGCATCCATCCACTGAGTGTTGTTTATTTGATTAGTTAAATCATCATAGAGCTCATTAGCATTAGATAAGGCTACGTCGTCATCTTCTCGTCGTGCCATAAATCTAGCCTTAAGAGCAACTCGACGTTGTTGATCTAGATCTCTATATTCATCATAGTTATGAGCCTTTTTAAATTCATCAGTCTCATATACTCTTGGTCGAAATCCTTCATCACCTGGACCTCTGCCCTGATCATCTCTATTAACAAATCGAACTAAACTTTCTACAAATTCTGATATATCCTTATCTTTTCCTCCTCCAGATCCACTTAGCCCATATTTATTACCCATATAAAGACCAATAAATGTCCGCTTGTTAAGAATTGTTTCAATAGTTGTACCAACTAACGTATCCATAAAATCGTCGAGGGTGATTTCTTCTCCTCTTGGAATTAAGGCCATTTTGTCATCTTCGAAGAATTTCTTAAAGTCTTTCATATCAACCATTCACTTATTATAGCGTTTCCGGAAAATTGATCCAGTTAATTATCTTAAATATTTATATGGGCGAGTGTGCTAAATGTAAGAAATCTTATCCTGAATATGAACTTACCTGGGTAACGTTACCGGATACATATTATTTACAAACCCGCAAATCAATGGAACTACTATGTGATGAATGCTTAGAAGAGAGTAAAAAGGAAGAATAATGTCAAATCCAATTATTTTCTTCGAAGGAATTGTATGCCCGCCATCAGAGTCTCTCGCTCTTAGATCTGTGTGGCTACACTTAACGGTACTTCTTAAGAAGGATGTAGATTTTCTTCTTGAAACAGAAAAACAAAACAAAGATATATATTACAAATGGATTAAAAGAACATACTTAACTGATTTTATATCTGAGTTAGTTGAAGTCGAAGAAGAAGTACGCGGTCTAAGAATAGGTGAACAAGCAAAAAAAAGACCATGTCTTTCATTTGACAGAGTCTCATATGATAACCTTCAACAGATTATTTCTATTTTGTCATAAATAATTATACAGCTAATGAGCAATATTATAGAATTCGCAAGGGAAAGAATCTCGCAATCTCCATTAACTACAGATCCGTGGGATTATTTGTATGTAGAAAATTTTCTACCAGAGGAATTTTATGATGAACTTAGTAAAGAAACAATGTCTTTACTAAACCATGATGAACTTAAAAAGAATGAAAAGACCAAGGTATCTCTTTATGATACACGCAAGTCTGATGAAGACCAAAGCATGAAAAACAATGTCGAGAAGGTCTGCCGCGGTGGTGACCTAGGTGTTAACTGGCTAGGCTCAACGAGGCCCGACCACGCACTGGATGTCCTGCCACGTGCAAGCGAGTTTTTTAAGATTTTTAATGATAAAGTTTTCCGAGATCTTCTTTCAGTAAAATTCAAAAATAGTGGGAGGTGTGGAACTGTTCCTCAACCAAAACTAACATGTACATATGCTGCATACGATGTACATACTCCAGGATATACATATAAAATTCATTGCGACAGTGGTAAGAAAATACTTTCAATAATATTTTATTTAGCAGCAAAAGGTGATGATGAAAGTCTAGGTACAAGAATATATCCCGGTCATATAGTACCCGGTGATTTAGATTATGACAAAGACTGTGTTAAAATACTACCGTATAAGCCTAATTCAATATTCTTTTTTTCTAGAACTAATGAGAAATGGAAGGACGACGATGGAGTTGAGAGAATGAAAATTAGTAATCACGCAGTGCAGCATAAATCTACAAAAACTTATCTTCGGCGAACTATACAACTTTGTTTTATGGACCGGTTGAATGGTGCGGAACGTAGGAAAATATATAAACATAAGCTAGGCTACAGGGAAGTCGGTCAAAAACAAAAGAATGGCCTTTCATCTATGACTGGTGATTAATATATTATCTTAAATTACTTGGCTGCTATTTTCTTTAGTTCTCTGTGTATTTCAAAAATAACTAACATTAATTCTGCATAAATGCGACAAACAATCGGACCACCAAGGGCGACAGCCAATCCACCAAGCATATCGGCATTAAAAGCTGTAAACAAACCTACTACTACTGCGATGGCGGCGGCGATATAAGAAAGTATCTTTAAGATACCGGGAGTAATCATATATTCATAATTTAAGAATGCTTTCATAAAACTATATTTATTAATTGTTTTATCTTATGCCACCTGATTCTATTTTCTCTGGGTACTGCACGGCAGGAAGAAACGGGTGAGGTGGGTTGTGAAGTTCTACAAAAAGAGCCGGCCCATCCGGACCGACTCTTTCATTTTCTTTAAGTGTATCCTACTTAACTTCCCAGGTAAGGCCACCGGTCCACTTGAACGATAAATTAAGTAGCCATGCCCAAACCGCACCACCTAACCATCCCACTGCACCAAATGTAATAACGTCAGCGACGCTCTTCGAAGCGGCTGTTCCAACAGTCTTAACTGCTGCGTCTACATCGCCTAAATTACCTGCCGCAATAACAGCGAGTATAGGTAAAATGGCTACCTTCACTAGACCAGTAAGAGCTCCCAGCACGCCCAAGACGTTCGCTGCAGAGACAACACCAACTTTAGTTAGCTTTTTCATACGTATAATATTTATTGTATTTCCGTTAATTAACTACAAAAAAAGAGCTGATTTTCATCAGCTCTCTCCCCACTTATTGATTAAGAATAGATTACTTCTTCTTAGAAGCAGCCCTCTTCTTTCGTGCAGCAATTGCCTTCTTCTTAGCAGCATCTCCTTTAGAAGCCTTAGGACCAATAGTCACTGTAGCATCTCCACCACCAAGAGTCAAACTCGGCCATCTTACCCCTCCACGAATCCATGGAAGAGCTGCACTTGCGCCAGTACCGGAAACTTTACCATCTACCTCAGTACCAGCTCTTGGACCAACTGTAACAGAAGGTACAGGAACAGCTAATTTAAGTAGAGGAACCTTCAAATAAGGCACAGGTTTCAAGCCAGCACCAAAATGATCAAGTAGACCGGCTTGAGTCGTCGTTGTTGATAAAAGGCCGATAACGGCCAATGTCAATAATGTCTTCTTCATACTCTATTATTTATTAAAGGCTCCTTAATTTTCTACGATGTCTCTTAGGATTTAGTGTAGTATTTAAATGACATAAACAATACTTTGTCAAAGGACAATCATCACAAACATCATAGCTAGCAATATCTGGCCGTTGACAAGTTCCTCCTCTGCCTCCACTGGTCATATCTTCAACCCATAACTTAAAATCAGCTTCTGTTGTAATAGCCATATTAATATTATATAGTGTTTAGTCTAAAACAGCAACACCTTTCTTCTGCACTACTCTCATAGCACAATTGTTAGCATATTCTAGAGATGCATCTATATCTTCTGTTTCAACGTACCACTTCACCAAACCAGCCATAAAAGTATCCCTAGCTCCTGACAAATCAGCAACATCTACTATTGTAATAGGATACACTTTATCATTATACATGCATCCTTCTGATCCTAATGTGACAATAATCTTTTCTTTCCAATCATTAGGATTAATATTGTCTTTAGTTGCTTCCCACTCTTGTTCATTTATTTTAATAAATGCAGCATCTTTAAGAAAGAGATCTATTTTCTTCTTTGTGTCTACAAATACTAAAGGATGTGACGCACAAATATGTTGCAGAGCTCCATGATTAATATACCCTTTACCATAATCTGAAACTATAATAGCATCCCATTTTTCTTCAGCGTTTAATAATAACATGCGAAGATCTTGAGGAAGAATATGTTTTATTTCATTCTCTACATCAACTCTAAGAAAAGTATGATTAGTTTTTTCGTCGATGTATTTCTTTTTACAAATAAAACCATCATTGAATTTAGTGTGAACCGCACAACCCCATTGCTCTAGCTGTCTAGCTACATTACCAGCCATACCATCCGTTTGGATGGTATTAGTAGGCTTGAATACTGGCGCTGGTACATCTGGACACATACGCTCTACAGTACCATATGAATAATGATCTGAGCATTTATCTCCAATAACTAATATTCGTGGGTTGGTGTATCTCATACTAAGTATTTTTTATATGGAGTAGTACATATGTACTCGACCATTTCAGTAAAATTTTCTATCCTGTAAGACATTTGTGTATGGTTTTGTTTAGTTGTACTGTCAGGATTCTCTGGTTTATAAGGAGGATCGCTTTTACCTTTAATTTCATTGCACTTTAGGAGTCTTGTATGTATGTAAGGTACATTCAAAAATGCATGTAGTTCTTTTTGACATAAAGTATTACAGATATCTTTATAATCTATAGTTATGAGAGGACCTGTTATATGTTGTAAGGTATATGTATAATTGTTAGATGTACTCTCTACATATCTTAGAAATTTATGTTTATCAAATGTAATTTTTGTTTTACTAGTATCTTGACCCAGCCAATACAAACCAAGTTGTTCTGCAGTTTGTTGTGATATAAACCTCTCTAATGGATTTCGTGTAAGTAGTATTTTTTTAATACTGGGACATGAAAGTAACAGGTTGTATAATTCTTCTGTTTCTTTGCGGTAATTACTAAAAAGAAATTTAAACCCTGTGCTTGGTCCCCATGGCTCCGGTCTTGCTTTACCGCACAATCGCGGTGTAGGTTCATTTATTATTTGTGTAAGTATTTGTATAGGATCCCTTGTATTATATTTTTTAATAAACTCTTCCATCCATTCTGAAGGGAAGTATTCAAGCTTACAATCCAGATCAGGGTGCCGTTTTATTGTTTCGACTAGTAAAGAAGATCCACTTCGCGCAGGTCCAAGAATTACGAAAGCTAGATCTTTTATCTCCATGTCCAATAAATATTATAGCTTATCCATAAATAATTACAAGTGACTAATTTAAAGAAATTAGCGAAACTTACTCACCAGCTAGAGCTGCATGAGAACGATTTCATAGATTACGTTACAAAGGCTGATTATTCTATAGTGTTAGTGTCAGAAGCTGGAAGAATCAAATGGTGTAACGATTTTTTTCAAAAGTCATTTGAGGTGGATAAAGGTGAGATTCACAATAAGGGTCTAAGTACTATTCTTGGTATAGATGTTTTAATTGGGAAGAAGCGAACATCAACAGTACAGATACACGACGCAAAGCACACTGTAAAAGTAACAGATTTAAAACGCGACGGTAAACTTATACACAAGAAGGTGACCCTTATGTCTCATGAATGAACCTAAAGAAAATGGATCCTGGGCCGAGTGGAGGCGGTTAGTACTCAGTGAGTTAAATAGGCTCGACGGAGATATTGATAAACTACAAAGCAATCAGAAAAAGATTGAAGTACAAATAGCTGCACAAACCACTAAACTAGCTATGATTGGTACTGTTTTTGGAGCTGTAGTAGGGGCTATTTGTGCTATCATAGCTAAGGCTATTGCAAGTTAAGACAATTTCTTTTTTTATAAAAAGAAAAATGATAAGCCACAAACATAAATTTATTTTTATACATATACCAAAATGCGCCGGTACTTCAGTTGTAAACTGTTTTCTCCATGGAGAAGACCATCTTGGATACGATCTAAGTAAAGGTTACCATAAGCGACTAGTATCCAACATGTTAGATTCTAGAAAATACCCACAACACTTAACTATCTCCGAGATATACGATACCCACCCAAACCTTATAGAGAACTACTTTTCTTTTTCTTTTGTGAGAAATCCTTGGGATAAACTGATTTCCGACTATTTTTATTTCGGTGGTCCTAAAAGGTTTAGTTTAAAAGACTTTTTATTAAATCCACCCGGAGACGATCCAGCACACCGTCTATCGCAAGTAAGTTTTATTATAGACAAACACAGAGAAATTACAGTAGATCACATCGGAAGATTTGAAAACCTCCAAGAAGATTTTAATACAATCTGCGATAAAATTGAAATTCCACAACAAAAACTTCCACACGAAAACAAAACAAAACACAAGCACTATACCGAATACTACGATAAAGAAACAAAACAAATTGTCGCAAAAAAATACGCAAAAGACATTGAATATTTCGGTTATAAATTTAACTAACGCTTTAAAGCAGTTGTAAATTAAGACAGTTTCCCTTTTTTATAGATACATTAGGATTAAATACTTACATATGGCCCTGTCTGCGGTGCGAACAACCAGAGGGTTCACGTTAATTGAACTACTGGTAGTAATAGCGATAATAGCAATTTTAGCTGCATTATTGTTACCTGCGCTCGGCTCGGCGAAACAAACTGGTTGGCAAGCAGCCTGCATAAACAACCAACGTCAACTTAATCTTGCTTACGCAGAGTTCGCAGGAGATCACGAAAACAGGTTTCCTTACGCGTCGGCTTGGGCTGGTGAGCCTACTGGAATGTGGGCGTGGGTTGCTGACAGTATGAGCGGTAACGGTGTTTGGGGACAAAGCGACAGACCTCTTTTTTTCTCCCCCTTGAAGCCTTATGCAGGGATGGGGATATATCATTGCCCCGGCGATAAATCAACGGTACGAATCCCCGGGCCTATCTCCAACACGCTTAAACCTAAAACGGTACTCAGACCTCGTTCTTACAGTATAAATCTTTTTGTGGGCGGTTGGTCGGGATGGCCTTGGCAGTCAGATACCCAATACAAAATTCATCATGAATATGATGATGTACACAACGCTAGCCAGTTGTTTACCTTTATCGAAATGCCGCCTCAATCCATTAATGCTGGAAACTTTAGAGTAGCGCCAACGCTTGAAAATGGTGAGAGTTTTTTCTCCCAAGACTGGCCCGGGGT
>Ga0080013_1004667_pt1 | contig 13310 bp, 13 predicted proteins | sample ETNvirenome_6_85_FD_69236 | JGI IMG/M metagenome (GOLD analysis project Ga0080013, IMG submission 69236) | Marine viral communities from the Pacific Ocean - ETNP_6_85 (SPADES assembly) (version 2) | ecosystem: Environmental > Aquatic > Marine > Oceanic | place: Pacific Ocean | collected 2013-06-19 | reverse complement strand
TGTCAACATCGGTTGGTGCCTGTGCGCCAGGTACTTTTATCTCGTGTCGAACATTCGGGAGCGATTTATCTATATCTGCCATTTATACTCCTAGGATTTTTTACCATTAATCATTATAGAACGCAACCCTTGTCTTTCAGGTGGAATTGCATGAGGTTTACGTATTGCAGCTATACCACCACCCATATAACCTGCTCTGCCGCCTCTTCCATACAATTGGGCTTTAAATCTACCTTTACCAACTGCCGCCATTTGTTCTGGTGATACACTTGGTCCTTCAATAGGGTGAACGTATTCATCGTATAAAAATGATTGGTCTCTCATTTCTTTTGGACCGAGTTTTGAAAAGGGATCCAATAAAGGTATTAAATCTGGATTATATTTAAGAGTTGCTCTCATGAATTTCTTTTTTCTATTAGCTTGTTCCATCGCTGCTAATTTTCGTGTGTAATCTAAATCTTTCAGAGATTTTTCAGGATCTTTAAGTGATTCATAAACATCTGTAGATTCTGTAAGTATTCTATTATGCTCATCAACAGCATGTCCATAATGACGATGTTCTCCTGTTCTTTCTTCTTCACTTGTAATAGCAAACATAGGATTCATCCATCCCATATTTGCATAAGGAGAATCTTTTTGTAAATCCATTTCTTTTTGTAAACCTTTTTCTAAAACAGTTTTCTTTTCTGGTTCTAATACCTGACTTTTCATAAATTCAAGCTTATCACTTGATTTAAAATACTGTTGATCTAAATCTTCTAACTCTGTCCATTTTTGAAATTCACCAGCGTCTTCCTCTGTATAACCCGCTCTTTCATAAACATCTTTAAAATTTTTTTCCTCTGCCTTTAATACAGATTTAGGTAAAAACCATAATGTTGTATCTAAAGCTTGAAGTGGAGTTTTCCCTTGTCCTAACGCATGTAAACCAAAAGCTGAATCAATTGTTGCTATACTTCCAATCCAGCCCATAGGACCTAATTCTTTTTTAGCCCAAGCAGATACTCCTTTTAATGCACCTTTAACTAAACCAGGTTTGTTTATAATTTTAACCGCATCTTTATTTCTTTTTATAGCTTCCATAAATGCGTTTGGATCTCTTTCAGCAAATTTAGTTCCACATACAACTCCCTTACCACCTTGTAATTCATCATTACAAATTTTAATTTTATTTTTTTCAAGAATCTTATTTAAAACTTTAGCTGTTCCTATTTGTCTAAATTTAAGTCTTCCTTCTGGTTTTGATAAATCTATTCCTGCAATTCGAAGAGCTTCTGTTTGCTTTTTAGGCCCCCATTTTAAAATGTCAGAACCTGCTTTTCCAATAGCATGTTCTCCATATTCTCTATATAAAGTTTTTTTATCTATTTTTCCTGTTAGAATATCTCCCGCTCTTTTTTCAGCATTCTCAACAAAGGCATCTATGTAAGCTTTTCCTTCTAATCCTTTTAAATCTCCAGTAATATATTTAATTGCCTCTTTTCTAAGAGCTTTATTTTGAATTTTATCGTAAGCATTAAATAATGACTGATTCATGTCCTGAGACATTAATTTTATATTTTTAAAAGCATTTCCTCTAACACCTCCCAAAGCTTCATCGTGGCCAAGAGCAAGAGGTTTAGATGAAAGTCGTGTTAACAATTTCTTCATTGAAATTTTTGGTCCCGTTACATTTAGAGGATCAATAACTCTACGTTTCATGACTTCGCCCCATTCATTACTTGCTCTGTAAACTTCTTTAAATGGTTCAAATGAACTTCCATGTTGTCTTATGGTATTTCTATCCCAAAATTCTCTTCCCCATGTTCCTGTATCAGGATTTCTGAATTTAAATTTATATTTATTGGCATCTATTACCTTTCTTCCATCTTCATCGACAGGTAGGTTTTCCCATTTAATGGGATCTTCGTTTTTATTAAAAAGTCTGATTGAGGAGTTTTTTCCTTCACCCATACGATGGTTGCCGTCAAAATTTCTCATAGCAAAATTCCAAACACTTCTGTCTCCATGCAGTAATGTATTTACATTCAAAAGTTTAACATGTCCTCCTATACGCTCAGTAGCAAATTCCATTGCCTCGCTAAAAGTTTTTCCCATTGAATCTTTATTAGCCATCTTGGACATATATCTGTAAACATCTTTATTTTTTTTATACCAGTCACTGCTTTCTATTCCTTGTCTTATTACTTCTTTTCCTGCTCCCCCACCAATCTCTGCTTTTGTATATCCCATTTTGTTGGCTATCATATCTTTTATTACACTTGCCCTCTCTTTTCTTTTTCCTATTTTTAGATCAGTTATAACTTCATCATTTTTTATAATCTCATTAAAAGCTTTTCTTGCCTTATCTTTCTTTTTATCTAGGGTATATAAATAATCTCTATCAAGCCATTTACTTGAAGGATGTGTTAAATCTGAACCTTTAGATACAACTTTGACTAAAATATCTTTTAGTTCAGTTGGTCCAGTAAGTGAATTATTAGCTTTATCTACTAAGTGTCTAAGAAGATCATTCTTTGTGTTTCTTAAAAGATTCTCTGAATAAGTTGCAGGAGATTGACCTGCTGGAACTTTACGTAAAAAATCATAAGTGGTCTGTCCTTTTTTCGATCCTTGAGTATCAACGAGCCATTTTTTAAAGATTTTAGTTTTAGACATATTACCAGTCTTTAATTCTTTTTGAAGATACTTATTATAATCATTTATTATTTTGTCGTATGATTTTTTATATATAGGGTCTGAATATCGACCAGAGAATTCTATTGGTTTAGTTTTTAAATTACTGTTTTCAAGATGTTTTTTTGCGTTTGAGTAATTAATTGTAGAACCAGATTCAGAAATTAACTCTGGAAGAGTTTTATTTTTTAAAGTTTTATTTTTTTTTAATTTTTTTGCATAATCTAAAAATTTAATAGTGTTTTCACTCTTTTTTTTCCCTCCTGCTCCACTTCCAGTTCCACCATACCCCGGCCGTGATCCGTCAACCGATGGTGCAACTAACTGACCATCCTCATACCCGATCCGTCCACCCTGAGCCATGAACCGTGGTTCTTGAGTCATGGCACGATTAGCTTTAAACTCCGCTTCCATTGTATTCCAAGTATCTAACGCTTCTTCAGGCGTTGCATCATCCTGCCTCATCCACTCGTTGGCCATTTTATGTTTTAAAGGGTTCATTCGCCTAACATTCCTGCAAGACCGCCCGAGGATAACGAAACACGGCCACCTGATGCGTGTGGTTTTTTGCCTTTAGGATCAAAATTAGTAATTTCTACTATTTCTTCTATTTTTTTATGTCCTTTAGGATCAGTTTCTTTCATGAATCTTGTAAATTCTTCAGCAACGTTGGGATCCGAAATATCTATAGTTCCAGTTTTTTTAATACCTTCTAAAGTTTTTGTGGGTTTGGATAATCTTTTTAATTGAAGCGTTTTAGCTAGATCGCTCTGCACCACTCTTAGAACTGCTCCATAAATTTCAGATCGTGTCGCCTCATCTATATCATCAATAAGTTTACCACCAAAAGCTGCTGGATTATTTTCAACTAAAGCTTCTGCGGCCATTTCTGCATCCATTTTATAATCTCCACTGGAAAAAATATCGTCTACTGCTTCTCGGACTTTTGTCTCATCTTCCCAGATTTTAAGGTTAGCTGCTTTCTCTCTTTCCTGAAATCCAGCAATTGCTCTTCTCAATTCTGTTTTAGGAGCCATCGTCTTAGATGTTTGTCCAAGTTTCGTGGTTCCTGGAAATAGTTTCTCGATTAGTGCTGCAAGACCTTTTCCTGTCCATTCGCCAAATTTACCCTTGGAGAACGGAACACGGCCACCTTCTGCTGCTCCAAATTCTCCCGCTCTTGCTAATTTTAAAATATGAAGCCATTCGTCAGCATCCATGTCGTCCCAACTTATATCTAGTAGATCACTTTGTTGTTTATCAGACATCTTTGTTGATTTTCCCAAACTTCCTTTTGGCCTTCCACCCCCGCCTAACGGAACACGGCCCCCGGATGCATAATCATCGGGTTTAGGATAGTTTGAAAAATGATCAGCAAGATCTTCACCTTCTTTCTGTAAACTATCAATCTTTCTTTCAGAAGAACTTTTACCCATTTTATGAAATCTTTCGTATGCAGCTTTATCTGTACCAAACTGACCTGTAACTGTATTTTTTCCAGTTGCAAATTTTTCTACTTCTCTAAAATCAGATTCATGTTTACCGAATTTATTAAAAGATGATTCTTCGAACTTAACGTTTTCTGGATGACCCCCAGTAAATTCTGCTTCTTCAACATTAAACTCTTCTTTGGTCTTGATTCCTTTTTTTCCTTTTTTAGTAGGTTCAATAATTTCTGACGCTTTATATTCTAATCTAACCGGTTGACCAAATTTACCATCTGCAAAACCATGTTTACCTGCTCCAATCTCAACAGCAACATCTCCAGTAGTTATATCCTGCGTTACCGTTACAGGAGTTTTTGAATCAGGGAGTTTAGTTTTATGGACAAGCTGTCTTTCGAGAGTTCCATAAGTTTTAGTAACATCATCACCTTCTCTAATAACTTTATTTACAAGAGGCTTGAACCATAGCGGCATGCCATCAACACCGGCTTTAATTGGAACTGAAGTTACATCTGCAACTTTAGCAAGAGGTTTTGCCCATTTAAAATATTTACCGATAAGAGGAATAGATGCAAGACCTGCTGCTAGTTTTAAAAAGCCTCTACGTTTGGGATTAAATTTAGTTCCTTCTTTAAAAGGCACTCTAGAATTCTGATCATCTTCCCCGAGCAAATAATTTAAACCGGTTGACGTTCTGCCACCGCCTGCGAATAATTTCTTCTTTGAAAAATCATAAGCGTCCTTAATATCTGAAGTTTGATACGTCAGATTTCTTTTTGGTTCATCACCCCAGTTCCATGTTCCACCAAAAAGAGCCTGCCAATTACCCTCGTGATCATAATAACCCTGAAGACCAACATTTCCTCCCATTAATTCAGTAGTTAAATCAGCTCCTATATTATATTCTCTATCTTTATTAATATCTCCTTGTAATTGATAATCAAAATTTCCAATTTGTCCTGTTTTGTTTAAATTTATTCCATAATCCAAGTCATCTCCCCAATCTCCCATTTTTTTCTCAATATAAGGAGTAAAATCCAATGGAAGCGGAATATCTGCTCTAAGTGTTTTTTCTTTTCCTCTACCTTCCTCTTCATGAAAACTTCCAGTAAGTTCAATTGGTTTTTGATCTTTTAAAAGATAATTAGGAATAAGTCCCGTTGCTTCTATATGAGCCATACTATCAACAGGTCTGTCTTCTACAGCGGCCCAGCCACTTATATTTTTTGTATCAAAAGCGATATGTCCTCCTTTGTAATCTGATGCAGGTTCAGATACTAAATCTAGTCCAAAATATTCTTTATTCTTATCTGCTTGCCACATTTTCATAGCTCTTGAATACATTTCACCGTCCGTATAATCATCCGGGTTCGGTGGAAAATCTCCATGACCGATAAATAATTGTTTTGTAAGCTGGTCGTTTTTGTTGTCTTTATTAAAACTTGGTCTGATTATTGTTGGCTTTAACGTTTTTGAATCTATGTTTACATCGAAAAACCCTTCAATTGTTTGATTCTTACTATTCCATTCAAGACCAAAATCATTATCCTCTAAAATAGCTTTAATATCCGTATCTTTAGCTAAATTAGTAGAGGCCATAATTGTAGCTTGAAGATCATTTGGTAATAGATCAAATGTCTGCAACGAGACATCAAAAACAGTATTTTCATCGATTCTAGTAGGCAAGAACCAATTAAATTTTTCTGCAACATCTGTTTCAATTTCAGTTGCTTGATTTGTAATATTGGCCTTAATCATATCGTCAAAGGCACTATATATATTAGTAGAAGTTTTTTTGTCAGAGTTTTTTGCAACATACATCATGGCCTTAAAAATATTCGCTGCCTTATTTCTTGTGTGCCATCCTCTACTCTGAGACCGACGCCTCATCCGATCCTTCATCCCACCAATACCAGAACCAGAAAAATCTGTTTTATCTTTTCTTTTACCAACCACGCTTGCAACAATTTCATCTATAGTCATTTTCTTTTTCTTAGGCATTGGACCTTGTACTTCATTACTTGTTACTCCAACCCTTTCTCTATGACCTTGACCTGGTGAATAATCTGCTCTTGTACCTGGAGACATTGGGCGTGAATCGCCCCATCTGCCATCAGCATACCTTGTTCTCTCACCCAGCAGACCTGCGACACCGCCGTATTGAAATTTTTCTGGTTTTGGATATTTAGTTAAAACATCGTCTGTGTAATTTTTATAAAAATCTACATTCAATCCTTCACCCGTAATCTCTTCAAGTTTTAAACTTGCTTCATCTAAATAATTTTTAGGATGATTCACCCAACCAGTAGATTCTCTCATACCAAATATACCAGGAGGGCCACTCTTAACACTATGAAAATCTCCAAATTCTTTTTGAGCTTCGTATAACTCATCTTCATATTTGTCAAAAGTTACATCATCAAGACCACCGTCTCGTTTTGTTTTATCCCATTTATATTTTTTCTTAAAATGTCTTTCTAATTTATTTTCAATAGCTGTGTTAATATCCATGTTGACTTTTTTAATGTCGTACATTTCTCTAAATTTTTCTGGAGATGTTGTTTGAATATTATCTAAATGCTCTTCGACAAATTTAAATTCTTCTTTATTTTTAGCTCCCAGTTTTTTAGCATATACCATTGCCGGTGCAGCCTTTTCCTTAGCCAGGCCAATTCCAAATTGGTCCACAGTCTCACGAACCAATTTAATTTCTTCATTGGTAAAATCTCTACCTCTCATTTTTTTAATGAACTTGACTAACTCATCACGGTCCATGGATTTTCTCATTGTTGGAGAAATGCCTTTTAGATCATCGACCAAGTTCATTAAACCTTCCATAGCCCCTTCAAGAGTACTATCATCTGTTGCTTTAACGCCTTTTCGTTCAGCTAGTTTTTCTAATTTTTTTCCAACTACTGGAGTGCCTTCTTTAGTTACAACGTTTGATGGTACATATTTAACTTTTCCACCTACTGTAAAATAATCTTCTAAATTATTAGCAAAGTTTGCTAACTCCATTTCATTCATTTGCGAAAGGTATTTAGCGTCGTTTTTAAATATATCTAATGCATCACCAAAAGTTTTTTTGTCTTTGTTCAAAGCATCTATCAATTTTGGTTTACGTGCTGTCTTTTCAGTTTTAGTTACAAGTTTTGTAATATTAGGATCAGCTATCCCAATAATTTTTTGAATATCAATTCCAGCTTGCTTCAATAAAGCATGAATTTTATTTATTATAGTTACTGGGTTTGCCATTAATAATATTCCATCTTCCTAGGCGGTTGTTTTGGTTCCAAATAGTCTTCAGGATGCTGAATAAATCCGCCCTGCCTGAAGCGCATCACAGCCATGGTCATAGAATCGACCAAGTCGTCATGATCACCGTGCGGGAATGCTGCACATTCCTCAATTACCTCTTCTGCAAACTTCTGATCAGGCGCCCAAATCATGCCAGATTCGAAAAGAGGAGCACATGTATTTACTCTGACATGCTTATCATTTCCTTTGCTCGGTGTAAAGGTCTGAACTGGAATATCCATTTGTCTTAATTCATACGTCAGTGGAAGGCCCGAAGCCTTCGCTTCAATGATTACCATCTCTGGTTTCCAATATTTATACTGATCTAACGCTACACGACGTAATTCTGGAAATTCATAACGCTCTTTTACACAATCTAGCAAAATTAAGTTCGCCGGTTTCTCTGCTTCGGGATAAAATACTCCCCAAGTCGTAATTGCAGAATAATCCGCCGTTTCTTTTTTCATAAAAGCAGTATCATAAGATTGTATGACATAATGCAGATCAGGTGGAGTGTCTTTTTCCCATTTACGCCACCATTCCCGTTTTATCAACGCTCCTTCTTCAGAAGTTGGTCTTTGCATCCATTGTGCGTTCCATTTTCCAACGGGAAGGGTTGTTTTAACTTTTTCTAACTCATCTTGGTTCCAATACTCAGGCCACACTGGTCCGTGGTCCATGAGCGCTGGAAATTCGACCACGTCCCACTGATCTCCCTTCACTTCTTTCTGATTTTTCATTAAAATTCCAGTTAGATCCTTTTTTGACCATCTAGTCATAACTAAAACGATCTGACCGCCAGGTTGAAGCCTTTGTCTTGGTCCTGAAGTATACCATTCGTAGGCATTTTCAAATGCAGTTGCTGACATAGCGTCTTGCTCCGAGTGAGGATCGTCAATTATTAATAAGTCAGCACCCCGTCCGGTGATAGCACCGCCGACACCTGCAGCGAAGTACTCGCCGCCTTGTGCTGTTTCCCACCTCCCAGCGGCTTGTGAATCTTCTTGTAATCTTGTTTGAAAAATTTTTCCATATTCTTCTGAATCAATCAGGTTCTTGGCTTTACGACCAAAACGAATGGCAAGTTCTCCAGTGTGGGTTACTTGAATGATCTTGAGTTTCGGATTACGGCCCACCATCCATGCTGGCAGGAGATAAGACGCAAATTCAGACTTCGTGTGCCTTGGAGGCATGTTCACGATTAAACGATTGATTTTTTTATTGGCTAGGTCATTAAATTTTTTTGAAATGTGTCTGTGATGCGCGCCTTCAATAAACTCGGGCCAAACACACTTAACAAAGCTTAAAAAATCATCTTTAGCTTTATTTTGAATTCTTTTTTCGGCATATAAAACTTGGAGTTGGAGAAACTTTTTTCTAACGTCAGCTGGAAGCTTGCTAATATCAACGGTATTTAAATTCATAAAAATTTTTTATAATTTTTTTGCACCCTTTTAAGATGTTCAACATGTTTTTACCAGCATTGACTGTCTAAATCAAGCAATTCAACCCAGAGTAGTGGGACCCCTTTTTATATTTAAGGGGATCGACTTTTAAGCTACGGATTTAATTGGGATTGGGTTTGGTACCTCTATCGCAACGCCCGTGAGGGCGTTGCAATATCTATGGTTAGTTGATTGTCTTCTTGCGAGAAGCTATGAAGTCTTTATATAATCGAGAGTCTTTGCCCTGTTCCATAAGCCAAGGCAATACGAGTAATGCCATTGCAAATGCCATTGCTTCATCTCCTATTTGTTTAACACAATAGTCAACACGCTTAATTGTTTCTTGTTTGTCTTTTGCATTATGAATATACAATGCTGTGTGTACTATCTCTGGTGTTAGATGTTTAGGGAAATTAATATCATCTCTTGTTAAGTTTCCTAATCGTTGTTGTCTTTTACCATATGTCATATTTATTCTCCTGTATTTAATGTATAATTACTATCACGATATTGCGCCTCGGTCAATGGTCTGCGTTCTCTTGTTATTGCATTAATAAAGAAATATCTATTTTGTTCATCATCAACTCGCCAATCATAATCTTTAATCCAGGCGTTTTCTTCTGTTAAATGTTTTGGTTCTGTAGTTCTTCCAAAATGGTCCAGCCCTTGTTCAATATATTGAGCAACCCAATCATATAAACATCGTTGATCGCAAAAATTTCCACGACCATAATAAAAGTTTGATCTTCTTCTAGTTTGATAAGTCTTATTATCTTTACTTCCTTTTAATCTGTCCTGTGTTGTATAAGTATGACAATCTGGACCTTGACAATATTTTAAATTACTCATGTGGTTTCCAATCTTGTAATTTATCTCGTTTGTTTTTATTTAAAGAATAAATTGCGCCAGCGATAGCTGGCGCAAGTATTATGATTAATAATGTTGTATCAATACAAATCATGCTTTTGTTACAGTATAGTTTACTGCTGTTCTCGGGTGTTCAGCTTCAATATCCCAAAAGTTATAGCATGGGTTTCCATTTTTATCTTCCCATTGTTTTGATTTAAAATCTCCATGTTCATCAACACCTTTAATAGTATCAATCTTGTTTCGTGATTTCATAAACCAAGTAAAATATTTAACCGACATTTTTATTCTCCTTTGTGCTATGCAAATCTTCTAACTTTAATTGTTTCAATTTGTCAGTTTCTTTTTGTACTTCTTTTTGCAAATAGATAATTGTTGAATACAATGTTTCTAATTTTGCGTACTGTGCGATTTGGCTTGTGTGGTTGTCCATAGTATTTCTCCTGTATTTGTTAATTAGGGATAATCGTATCATGGATTATCCCTAACTGTCAATAGTTAATTTAAACTATTTTGTTGCTCATACTCACGTCTAGCGAGTATTTTAGCCTCTCTTGTTACTGTCGTATTTTTCATGGATTTTAAATGTTCAGAAGCACTTTTTGGGTTGTAAATAGTTAAACCAGAACTATTACATCTTATTATATCTGCTTCTGTAATTGTTGAACCACTCTCTTGAGCAAACTCAATGGCTTCATCTAAATATTTATAACTCTTTAAAACATCTTTGATAAAGTTATATTGTTTCAAAATAGATTTAACCCATTTATAATGTGCCATGATTAATTGTCCTTTTTTCTGTTGCCACATTTCAAAAGTTTTATACTCTTGTCTTGAAACAGCAATTTGCCTATCTCTACAATATTCACGACCAATTAAATCCAACTCATATTCCTTATCCCATTTATCTGCGTATGATGTTAGATTATTTCTTCCACTTGATGTTCCAAGATACTTATCATTTGCGTCTTGAAACTTTGTCCAATGTGGATTGCTATCTTTGCCTTCCATCTCGATTGTAATATCGGGATTACAATCTTTTTGTGCTTTTAGTTCATCTCTAAAATAGGCATAACCAAAATCTCTCGATTGTGGTTGATATTGTTCTTCATCTTCTTGCCTATCCACTCCATCTAAATCTCCATTTAATCTGAAATCAAAATGTTTAGAGATGTATTTATCTTCTTCGTTTGCTTCTTCTGGTTTTCCCATGTAACCAAAATGGAAACAACTATCCTTTGCAATCGTATTTACATTTGGATATTTGTCTTGAAGATAATGTGCCATGTCAACATCTTCTTTAGGATATTGTCTTGTCACACACTCTTGAGCAAGTGACCAAGTTTTATCTTGGATTGCTTTAAAGTTTTCTCTCTCTTGAAAAAACTTTTCTTTTTCTTGAGTATCTTCTTGTTCTGCATAAGATTTCATTTTTATTGCAACCTTATTCCGATACTCTTGATTTAGTCTTATTCTACTCATTTTTGTCCTTTCGTTTTATTTTGCATAAATAAAGTTTTATATCTTGACAATTCTATTGTCAAGCATTATGTTGGATTAATCGGTACAAGTACAATAATCGAGATTAATTAACTCGTAGTATTCAAGGCCGATTGGGACAACTTCTGGTTGTAGCACATCACACCGAAGCTCATTCTGTCTTTGTGTTATGAACCAGAACTGATCCCTGATCCTAATCAGAATCCCGCGCGCCGGAGTAGTGGGCAAATTAGGATCTGGGATCAGTGATCACGAAGTTAGGGCTGGCCTAAGGAAATAAGCACGCAAACGTTTCCAGTGGCACTGATAAGTCAAGGTCCTGGGATACCAGGACCAAGGCGCAACCCCTGGTTGAAGGGCCGAATTTTAATAAGCTGCAAGCTTCAAGCTTGACAGGACCTAAGGGATAGTATAGGATGAATTTATAAAGGAGAAAATATGAAACCAAAAATAAAGTTTGAGACAAAAATAGTTGAGCATGAAGGTAAAAAAATAAAAATGCCTTTTGATTGCCAAATATATCCAGATAAGCAGGTTACAGTAGCTAACCGTTTCACGGGCCAGGAAACTACAATGCCTGGATTTGCCGCTAGCGTTTACGATGTGATCATAGGAGCTGAGATGATCCAGGATTGGGATACTGTAAGACTCGGTCTAGATTGGTTCCGTAAACATTTTGCAGAACAATACATGGTAGTTTTAGACTGATGGATCAAAACACCGAAAAAAAAAGACAGGAGCTTTTACAGTTTATCAAAACTGTAGGGGCTCCGCATATTTATACAATGTATAATTTTTATTTAAAAGAATGCGGCTGTGACGCCTTGATTCCAGATGGCGCAGAGGATCCAGTCTTAGATGCATAAAACAATATCCTGGAATACTGGGCTCGCTGCAGAGCGAGCCCGGCACAACCTGAAGTTGAAAAAGAAAAGGCGGCCCCGGCCGAAAGCCACAAGCCACAAGCCGCAAGCTTCAAGCACGAAAGAGCTTGACTCCCACAAAATCCCTGATATAAAGTAATTATGTCACGTTCTCTTAAACCCGAATTCCGACCAGGTGGTGCTGAGCGACAGTACATCCTGGACAAGGCTGTGGAATACATTCTGGACCCAAAGTTTGGCACACAGAATGCTAAGCACGTTTTCCTTGTGGAACAGGTCGGGCTGTCTCAGACAGAATACCTGGAAGCCTTAAACCGAGCTTCCAATGGCGGCGTCGTAAAGGCCGCAATAGGAGATATTCCTATTTATGAACTTAATTAGTTCATCAGGACCAGGCGCGCAAGCGCCTGGCCAAATAATAAAAAAAAGAAAAAGAAAGCTACAAGCTACAAGCTTCAAGCTTCAAGCTTCAAGCGTCAAGCTTCAAGCGCCACGAAAAGAACACAATTATAAATTATAAACAACTTAGAAAGGAATAAATTATGCAAACAGAAAAAACAAAAACAGTAAGCAATCCAGGCTTCAGTGAGAAGGAATTCACAAGACAAAAATTTGTGGATCGTTGGGTCACCTGGTCTCAAGATTATATGCACATTTGCGGTAATCATGACGAATATTTAAAGTTTAAGGCTAGAGTTAAAGAGCTAGCGGAAAAACAATTCGATGCTTAAAAAAGAAGCTAAAGAAATAACCGGGGGCCTTAGCGCTCCCTCCAAGATGCCCGGACCATCATTCAACCTGCCGGCTGCCGCATGCATTACGGGCGCCAAGCTTGTTAATGTTAAAGGCTCTACCTGTTCAGGCTGTTACGCCTTAAAAGGCCGCTATAGATTCGGCAATGTACAGGCAGCGCTCAGGCGTCGACTGTCTAAGCTCCACGATCCACGATGGATTGAATCCATGGTGACATTAATTGACGACGCTCCAGTCTTCCGCTGGCATGACTCCGGAGACATCCAGAGTGTACAACATCTCAAAAATATATTTGAAGTATGTAACAGGACCCCGGACACCAGTCACTGGCTGCCAACACGCGAGGCGCGGTTCTTGAAACTGATGGACCCGGACGTAGTTCCAAAGAATTTAAAAATAGTACTATCCGATCATATGAATGACCAACAGGTCGCTCCTACCTG
>Ga0080013_1004665_pt1 | contig 13314 bp, 16 predicted proteins | sample ETNvirenome_6_85_FD_69236 | JGI IMG/M metagenome (GOLD analysis project Ga0080013, IMG submission 69236) | Marine viral communities from the Pacific Ocean - ETNP_6_85 (SPADES assembly) (version 2) | ecosystem: Environmental > Aquatic > Marine > Oceanic | place: Pacific Ocean | collected 2013-06-19 | reverse complement strand
GTCTTCTAATTTTTTGTCAAACCAACCTATAGCCTCAGACAGATTGTTAACAGCCAATAAGCTTAATTTTATTGGGTTAGCATCTTTTGAGGGTCTTATGCAGTAATCAAAATGTTCGGGGTCAATTGTTGTTCTATCAATATGTAGTTGTTGTAAATGTTGTTCAAAACTTAATCCAGTGTAGTAATCCATTTATATATACATACATTTTATTCTCGTCTTTTGTCCCCTCTTCTATAATCCCATTTACCTTTTTTATAGTTCCACTTCTTTAGTGCTGAATTTCGTTCACCCGCTGGTTTTTCTTTCCAAGTGTGTCCTTGTTGCACCCATTTTATCAGAGTGGTGTTCGCTGGTTTTCTATATGATTTACCATCAGACCATCCACTACTTTCACTTTCTTCCGCTACTGGTTGTAATGGACTACCTTCAATAGAAGGCAATTGTGGAGCAAATTTAACCACAGTTTTTGGTTTTGGTATTTTTTTTATCATTATCTTTCTTTTACCGTCAGACCCTATAAATGATACACCTTTTTGGCGTGGGGGTTTCGGCAAAGGGTGCAATGGTTCTACACTTTCATCACTTGCAACCGACATAACATCACCTACCGACTTAGCCTTATGAGATGAGCGGGATGAAGGAACATCTGACCCCGAAAACCAACTCTCAGCTCTACTAAGTGCTGGTGCTGTTGATTTTCTTCTAATATCTTGAGATACATTTTCATCATCAGTATCACTGTAAGCAGTTGGTTGACGAAGTGGTAAGTCGGATGATTTAAATCCACTCGCACCACCTCCTCTAAAATAAGGTCGTCGGGATGAACTTACGGATTGTTGGCTTCTTTGACTATTCGCTGTTTTCCACGAACCTACTTGAGGATTTGAATTTTGAGTAGAAGGTAAGGTTAAATTCATAGTTGAAGCTGGTCTACTCCATTCACTATATGGAGAACTAAAGGCTGGAGGATTATCCCAAGTGGAAGGTGCTTGAGACAATGTTGCTGCAGTTCGTGCTCTGATACTCGCATTGTGAAAATTTCTTGCAGTTCTTTCATCACTTACAGCTCTTCCACTCTCAGTAATGGTGGGCATAGAATAATATTGTTTTATATCTCTTCCAGCTACATTATCCCTACCTCTTACAACTGCTTTATAGGAAGTCTTAGCTCTTACTTTTGCAATTTTTTGTAATACCTTTTTGACTTTTTTAACTTTCTTAACTTGCTTAACCATTTATACTCTTTATTGAGAAAAAAATAACAGTCTAAAAATGAATTATCCTAATTTTGTAATTGCACAAGTCGTGCTTTCGGCATCAACGTATACGGGGTCAGTTGAGGTGGCATACTGAGTTCTTACAGCCATTATCTTAAAACCATTCCCGTGATTAAATCCACAATACCAAACTGCACACCCGCTTTGCCACGTTGAGCGTCCCACTGGAGCAACACTTTCGTGAACTACTTGAGTATGAACCTTATTAGCTTGTATCCAAATTGGGACAGCAGCATTTACAGCAGTATACAATTGAAAATCTACACACGGTTCAGTTCCAGTTCCCGTTCTATTATATATTCTATAAATCATCTCTATCCTATATGCTCCCGTGCCCGTCTCCATAGCCATAAATCTACTCCCAATTTGAAAAACTTCTCCTCCTCCCGTAGGCATAATTTGGTCATTAAAACATCTTACACAACAAGATGAAAAATCTCCTATAGGATTATTTGTTGCAGTTGTTGCTGGTATGGCTATAGCACCATTATAAGGACAACCAGCAGTTCCATTAGCCCATTCCATATTAACTGCTACTGTTTGATTTAAATTCTGAGCGGGGACTTGCGTCATAGTAGAATAAGTAATCCAAAAAGGTGTGCATTTATCAACTATTACTGTTGGTTTTCCAGTGCTTCCTCCTTCGTTTTGTAAAGTTTCGCATCTTATTGTATCAGCATATCCAGCTACAGTTCCCGTGGAGGCTGCAGTCAATCTTTGAGATAGCCACGGTGCTTGAACTGCTCCACCACTATCTGTGCTTTGTAATCTAATATTGGCTGAGCAACTCGGTCTTATTGGACCAAATGAAACTGTTGATGTTCCATCCGTCCATAACATTTGTCCACTATTATTCTCACCTCCACTATTACCAAAATTTATATAGCGACTTTGACTAGTAGGTGCTAATAATGATATTTGTAAATCTTGTCCCACAGTTGCCTCATACCAAATTTGTCTTGTTTGAATAGATATAGCAGTAGGTAAGGTTATTGCTCCAGCAGTTTGTTTAGCAAGTGTTAATCTATCAGCACTTGCATCAATCTCCATAAAAGAATTATTACCTCCATCAATAAAATCAATATCATTGGATGAAGCAATTTCCCAACCTACTGTGCCTAATTGTGTAGCTAATATGGTTGTGCCGGGTATTAATAAACTATCTTGTGGACCAATTGTTATTTCATTAGCAGCGGGTTGAGGTAATCCAGTTCCATCTATTCTCAGCAATCCATTCGTAAAACTATCACCTATAATTGAAACTGATTTATTTAATTTAAATGTTAAAGAAAAAGTATCGGGAGGACCTACTACTGTGCTAACTTGACTAACTAAAACACCATCATCGGGATAAGGTGCACCTCCACCAGTTTGTCCAGCACTTAGGAACTCAACTATGTCTAAATTCTTTACATCACCACCGGGGTCTGCACTTGTATCACCTTTAACATACCATTCTGACCCAGCTCCAGCACCATTAATTGTCATTGTTTGTGTAGCATTATTCCACGTGCACGTCGTTCCACCACTTCCTACAAAATTCACCACTTCTCCATTCGTAATTACACCTTGGTTAACACTATCACTAATAATCCATTCATAGAGACCGGGACATAGACCGTTAAGTGTTCTTAATTCACAAAAATCCACTAAGGAACTCATTTATAATAAAGTGAGATTATTATTTAAAATTTTTTTCTTCCATAATAATATAAATGGAAGAAACTCCGATGAATGGAACAGAACCTATAGAGAAAGACGATAATGAAAGTTTATTAAAACCTAAGCCAAAAAAGGTCAGAACCGCAGCACAATTAGCTTCATTTGAAAAAGCCCGAGTAGCAAGAATGGAAAATATTAAAAAGAGAAATGAATTAAAAGAACTTAAGACTGAAGTAAAGGCTGTTAAAGCAACAAATAATAAAGAGAGAAAAGCCTTAAGAAAAGAAAAGATGCAGAAAGTAGAGATGAAATTAGAAAAATTAAAACAAGTTAAACAAGCACCACCACCACCTCCAGCTGACAGTAGCAGTGAAGAAGAAGATGAAGATATTTCATCATCTGAAGAAGAAGAAGAACAACAAGTAAATGATTATGAAACCCCCGAAGAAGAGGTGGTTGTAAAAGTTGTTAAACCAAAGAAAAAACCATTACCTAAGAAATTCCCTAAGCAAGAGTTTAAACAAACCACAAGACGTGCAAGTGGTAGAACCAAAAAAATTGTTGAAAAAATTGTTTATGAAACAGAAAGTGAAGATGATAATAATTATGAATATCATCAGCAAATGCAACAACCAATAAGAAATGCTACTTCAGATTATCTGAATTTTTTTCGTTAGTGTCTGTTTGAATATTAATCAAAAATTTTTGTGATGGGTCTTCAACTTCTATTCTATTAAAATTTTTAAACATCATATTATCATTATTATTTTCTAAATTTAAGTATAGAAAATTATGCGGTCTGTCAAAGACATACTCCAAGACTTGTATGAAAGCATTTTTATCCAAGTTAATCAATTCCTTATGCAATGTCGCAATCTCCTCCTTATTTTTAGTAGCAAAGAAGAAAATTCCAGTAGCACAAGTTCTTAACTCTAATGGAACTTTATTATATTTTTGTGTGGTAATTATTACACTTGCACCACCAGCTATGTGTCGTCTATTAAAACAAAGTTTTAACATTTCTTTCATATTTTTTTGAACTGTTGTGATGACATCATCAAATATAAACAATATTTTTGATGGAGTTATATCTTCTGCTACATCTTCCTCATATTCTTCTTGTTCATTTGCAATAATACCGTTTAATGTTTCCATATCTAAACCATTAATAATATTTTCGGGTGGTAGACTAATTTTTTCTTTTATGGTGTGAAAACTATTAGAAAATATATATATCTTATTAAATTGTCTATAATAAAAACAATTTTTCTTTTTAATTAAATTTAATAGTAAATTGGTTTTTCCACTTCGTGGTCCACCACTTAATATGTAATAAAAATTAGACTTCTGTAATGGTGGAGCTACTTTGTGTCCAGCATCATTACAACTCATTTTCATTGCTACTACTTCTAATCCGTGAGGGTTGGGTTGTTCGGTAATCTTAAACATTTTCTTATATTATATTAAGAAATAAAATGCTGAACAAAACCGATGGTAATGAAATAGTAAATAGTTATTATTATCAAATTGCAAGTGTAGACGGAAGAAACTATGGGGGTCAGCCCGAAATTGGTAGACCAATATTTACTCAATTTACGATTGATTTATACGAACCAATTGTTTGTTTTGACAATCAATCTTTTATGGTTAGTCTTTCTTCAATGCAGTTTCCATATTCGTTCTACACTACCAATTCAACGAATAACGCCATACCTTGCTTTACAACCAACATAACGACGGGTTTATCATCTGCACCCGCAGTATTAATATTGCCCGATGGAAATTACACTGCAAATACGTTAATTACTGAATTAACGACACAATTTGATAATACCTTTTCACTTGACCCTACTGCTCCCGCAACCTTAAATATGACTTATAACGCAACAACGAATAAGTTCCAATTTTTAGTAAATCAAGCTAATACTTCTGCTACATTTACGTGGACATCCAATCCTACCACAAATCAAGCAACCATTCAATTAGGTTTTACCAGTCCTCAAAATAATGGACCTTTAGCACCGGATATGGTTTGCACTAACACACCTCTTCCTTTAGGACCTTTTATTGATAGGTCAAATGCTTCAATTAATGTTCAACCAATAATTACAAATATTTATCTTAGAACAGATTTAGCCACTGATGTATCAGCTGTAAGTAATAGAACAAGTGATGACTGTAGAGTAGTGGATATATTACAAAAAATACCCGCAAATTGTCCTCCTAATGGTTGGATACAATTTTATTATCAACAAATGGGAAAACCAACTTGGGTAAAGAAGAAATCTATCCAAAGTATACGGTTTAGGATAACAGATAAGGAAAATAATTTAATTGATACAAATTATGTGCAATTTACTTTTACTTTAAAAATAGATGTAGTCAGAAGACCAGCATTTTTAATGCCCGACTTTGAAAGAAGAATTGATGCTAACCCTATGTTAGCGGGAGCTGGAGTTAATCCCAGTAGTAGTGTTGGTCCACTTTGGCAAAGATATTTTGATACCAGTATTTATCAAGATTTAGTAAAAGATAGAGGAGTAAAAGAAGGGTATCATAATTGGATGATGAGAAAAGTTCAAGAACAATTGCCTCCCCAACAAAGTGAAATAAATAAGAGAAATAAAGAACAAGAAAGTGGAAATACACCATCACAATTAAAAAGTGAAAATAAATGAAAAAAAATATTTTATTAATATATAAGAATGGTAGACTTAAGAAACGCTGTTGGAAAGAAAGCAAATAAGTTTATGCGAAGCCACGCTGTAGGTAAGAAAATTCACGGCTGGGGTTTACAAGTTGGTAAAAAAGCAGTAAGAGCAATGATGGGTCATCCAGTATCAGCTCAAGCATTAGCTGGATTTACTCAAGGTGCTGCTGCCGCTCAAAGTATGCATCAACCTCAAGGAAGAAGAAATTACAGATTACAACTTAAGAAAGGCGGAAAAAGCCACAGAAATGATAAAGAGAGAAGACGTATCAGTTTATACCCACCGGGTCATCAACCGCAGTGGGCTACTCCTAATCATTTAAGAAAGTGAAAATTTTAGTTTTTTTATCTTTTATTAATGTATAGATATGAGTTTATACACTAATGCCGTTCAAAGAAATCGTTATAACTTATACATTGCTTCACAAAATGCTAGGCAAAACCCGAATGCAGCTGGTGCACCTAACCCCGGTAGTTGCAGAATTAGTATGAGACAAAATGGTTTTCTCTACAAACCCGAATTATATGAAGGTTGTGTAGTAAGTGTAAATACATTTCAGAGTAGTGGGTTTCCCGCCGCCGTTGCAACCAATATATATCAAGGAGGAACTGCTGCTGCTCCCCCTCTCACTTTTAATGGACAAGGTTCTTCTATTCATATAGTCTTAAAAGAAGGAGGACAGCCAAATGGTGCATATAATTTAAATTCAAGTATAGGTGGTTTGATAAGTGGTGTTAACGTAGGACAATATAATACACCCAATATTCTTGCTACAGCTAAGTGGGCAGCACTCCCACCAATTGAAACAGCAACTGACCCTTTAACTTGTTGTTTAGATTATGTAAATGAAGGTGGAGACCCAGTAGGTAATGGGATTTTTATTCCCTCACCTTTTGATGATTTTACTATAGAATTAAGAATGAATGATTGGACATTAGTAGATTTATCAAGAGCATCTTATAATCACGAGGGTGATGTAATAGATGCAGAATGGTTTCTGCATTTAGTTGTTCAGCCAATACTTAAGAGTTATGAAGTTCCCGTGGATAAATAAATATTGTTTAAACCACTTTTTAATAAAATTTACAACTTTTATTAAGAAAAAATTTAAAAATTTTTTTCTTATTAATATGTATAAAAATGTCAGTCGCCGGTCCAACCAATCAACCTTCCGAGCGTATAGCTCCCGCTGGTTTAAACTTTGCGAATTTGCTCCCATTGGGTGTCCGTGGTGTAGCTAAAGCAAGAAAATTTCAACCTCAAAATGGTCAGCAATTTAGCTCCGTTAATAATATTATCCGTATTCCTTTGAACTCTACTGGGTTCATAGACACACAACACTCTTATCTCCAATGGGACATCGCCGTAAATGGTGCTGTCGCCACGGGTATTTGCCTTGAAGGCTCATCCCAATGTGTAATTCGTCAATTGCGTATTGAGGGAAGTGATGGTAGCGAATTGGAACGTGTAAATAATTATAATGTTGCTCAAGCAGCATTAAGTGATTTACAAGTTGGCTCAAACAATAAAAATACCATTGAAAACGCAATGGATTTATCTTTTGGTGCACCAGCCGCCGCTGCATCATTCTTAACATCTCAAGCCACCGACCTTACTGGCTCAGCCCCAGTTGTTGCAAATCAAGCACCTTTGGTTTGGACTAATGCTGATGCTGGAACAACTAAGGGTTGTTGTATGAAACTTATGAGTGGTCTTTTAAATAATTCCAAATATCTACCAGCTGGATTTATTGCGGGAGGTGGTGTAGTTTTAGAACTTACATTAGATGATGATGCTATTGCACTTTATGATATAGGTCAAGCGGGAACAGCCGCAACGTATACTATTACCAATGTCAACTATATTGCTCAAGTTGTAGAAGTAGCTGATAGCTTCAATGAAGCCTTCAGAAGTATGCTCAATGAACAATCGGGTGTCCAATGGGCGGGGCAGACACTTAGAGGTCATCAATTCAACTTTACTGGTGCTGCTGTAGCATCAACCCAAACCATCCCAATTGCAGAAAGGGCTAAATCTATTAAAGCCATTTACCAAATAATGAGAAGTCAAGCACAGATTAACTCAATTGACAATCACGGACTTACTCGTAGAACTTTCAATGGGTGCACACAATATCAATTCCGTATTGGGTCAAATACCTACCCTAGTCAACCAGTAAGAGGAAGCAATCTTGCCCCAAATGAATATGTTGCTGAATTATACAAATCAGTTGCAAGTTTAGGTGATGTAAGACAAGGTGGAAAAATCAACCGTTTATCTTTTGTTGGTTATGATAGTGCCGGTCCAACTTTCGGTAATCCTTTGGCTGAAACAGCTAATTATGGGTCAAATGGTTTCTTTGGAATTGACCTTGAGGTAATTGAATTGCCTCAGCAACATCTTATCGGGTGTTGCTAGTTGCCGTTGGAGGCAGCGACATCTTCAAATTGCGGGGACATCTCGTTAGGTGTATACTACCACCCCTATGATGAAAATTATAGGGGGAACAGCATTAATTGTGCTTCCCATATGGTAAAAAGGTATACAATAGAGACAATCCGCAGCCAAGCCCCTAAGTCTTAGGATATGGGGAAGGTTCAACGCATAGATGGAGATGGGTGAAGTAAAAACATCGCTTTGCTTAAGGTATATGCTAGTCCCACCCGAGAGGGTGTCTATTGGTAGCTTAACAATTTCTCCAACAATAGAATTGTTTTGTGAGCAATAGAACGAAATAGGTAGGAAATGACCTATTATAATTCGTGGTATAAACGATATTCACAATCTTCTGAGGTGCTTGAAAGTGGTATAGATACCTCTTCATTATCTCTCCCAATTAATGTAGAGTATTCATTTGGTGCTGCCGCCGTAGGTCAAGTAGACGCAACAATGACTGTTAACAGTTTCTGTTTAGTTGATGTGCTCTACTCATTAGATGCTTCCGGCTTACTTACCGCCGCTATGTAGATAAATTATTGTTTTAACAAATTTTTAATGCCTATTTATATTGTTATTAATAGGCATCAAGGATACTATTCTGTTGTAGTAGTGCTTAAGTGAGAACTACATTAGGAAAAGGACTTGCTCTGCCGTTTGCTAATTGCATTAAACCTCCACTCATTTTATATATAATTCTTAAGTAAGAATTACTTAAAAATTATCTCTACATATTATAAAGAATGATAGATAACGAAAATGTATGTTTATTAATTGAGAACTGGAAAGATATTAATCGTATACACACCATAATTCAAAAATGGTCTGTTGAAGGTCTCAACGCTAAAATCGTTAAAGATAAAGAAAATAAGGATGCTTATGTTCCAGTGCATCCCGAATATGTATTTAGAAAAAATAAGAAATGGACTTGTTGGAATGACTTTTTAGGTGTTAATAATGACACTGAAGAAGGTAAGAAAAATTTATTGGCTGACCAATTTGAAAATATTGCTTATCAAATAGTTGATTGTGTTTACTGTAAAGAAAATATTGATAAAGAATAAATGAAAGAAAAAGATAGAAAAGAATATTACTTAGACAAATGGTTGATTAAGCAATATAAATTAGGTAAGATGCAAATAGCCGAGGGACAATTAAAAAGATTGCAAGAACAATATCCTCACATATTTAACCAACAACTTACTTGATATTTTGATTGCTAAAATTCAAGCCAACATTTTTTATGATATTTTCGTGATGACCAATCTTTATCTTTATTTATGCCCCACCTTCTAATTGTCTTACCACATTTAAGGCACTTAGGTGGGGGTTGTAGTATAATTGTCTTATCTTTATCCATTATATAGATAAGATATATTTTTTTGTGAAAATATACTTACTCAATTAATTTCTAATTATATTAATAATGGGAATAGTAATGGCTACGGCTATAATTGCGGGTGCTGCAGTCGGCACTGCGGCGGTGGGTGCAGCGGGTTCTCAACTTACAGAAGATTTTGAAAGAACAGTTTTTGGAGATAAACCAGCTGGAGGGTATACGTGCAGTTCTATGAGTAAAGTAAAAATACCAGCTAAATATCATTGTTGGGAAGTCAATAATGTTGATTATGAATTAGATAGACGAAAATTTTCTAATGGTGTTGGATATTATCTTGCAGACCCATTAGGAAGTGGACCGTGGAGAGAAAGAAGACAGTATTATATGGGGTCAACAGCTGATGCTTGTAAATTTGCATTAAAATGTCGTGCTGATTGTGGACCATTAGACCAGTGGTGGAGAAGTGTTAAAAGTGCATATTCTAAGATTGATAATCAAGGTTTAATGAGAAGATTAATTGATAGCGGATGTGGATTTAATAAAACGGGAGAAGATTGTAGGGGAGTGCCTTGTAATGCATATAATAAAATGGCTCAAGGTCTTTATGATGAAGAAGGACACAGATTAGAAAGAGAAATGGCTGAGGCTTTAGCAGATTTTAGAGCATCTGATGTAGGGGAAGCCTTAGCGTGGACACCCGTAGTTGGAAGTTTAGCTGATTTAGTTATGGATGATTTAGCTGGTGAAAGACCCGATGCAGAAACGTGGGCTTTAGCCGCAGTTGATGTTGCTTTACTGTTAGTGCCCGGTGGTTATGGTGTTGTTTCGGCGGCAAAAGGAGTAGCAAAAGGTGTAAAAGCTGGAGTAAGAGGTGCTGTAAGAACAGCTAAAGCAGCAAATAAATTGCTAGGACAAGGAGTTGTTCAAACTGTTAAAAATGCAAGTAGAAAAGCTTTTGAAAAGGCTTCTATGACTTATGCAAGAACTATGAGAAAATTAGCCCGTGTGGGTGGCTCAAAAGCTTTGAGAGAACCATTAATAGCAAAAGCAAAACAGTCTTATTTAGCTTCAGCCCGAAAATTAGTATTAGATGTTTTAGATAATCCCGAAGTCAGAAGAAAAATTAGAAATACTGTTATAAAAAAATTAGTAAAATATGGATTGAAAGGTGGTATACACGGAATTGCTGCAGTAGAAAGAGCTGGTGAAACTCATATTACGGGATTAGATGAAGAACAGACAACTCAGTTTTATGATATGGTAGATGATATGATGTATAATCAAAGAAAACAATTAATGAAAAGATTAATGCAGTCAATGGAGAAAATACCCGACAGCACTTATTTTAAAATGAAAACAAAAGAAGGCACTGACGTATACGTTGCTCAACAACAACAAGAATTTGCCTCAGTAAAAGCAAAAGCAATGAAGGGTGATAAACAAGCATTAGCTAAGTTTCACAGTATGAAAGACTTAGGTCAAGATATTGCAACTAAATTATCAGAAAGATTAGGTTATGAACGTGTTTTAAGAACTCAAGGTTCAACCCGTGCAATAGCAGAAGAAAAATTTAGAAGAGCTAATGGAAGAGCACAAACTTGTAGTGAGACATTAGCTGGGTCTTGGAATTGTGTAGGAACTCAGTATAGAAAGAAAAAAGCTGATGGAAAATGGAGTGATTGGGGACAACCGTGGACTGATGACTTAGCAAGAGAAATAAGAGATGCAAAAGAAGTCTATTACGGTGTAAGTTCAGATATGACTGAATATAGAAGAAGAATGGCTCTAATTAGAAGAATAGGATATAGGGCAGCACAACAAGAATTTGAGAATGAAGAGGCAAGACTTGCAAAAGATGAAACAACAACAGCAACCTCTAAAAAGATTGCTGAAGCAAAGAAAAAGGGCAAACACATTGCCCCACTCCGTGTAAAAAAATTGTCCGTTCAAGATAAAAAGATTGTTAAAGCAATAAAATCCCGACCAAAATCGCCGCCAAAACTAAGCAGACCAATTTCATACCCAATAAAATCTCAAAAAGATTTAGGAGGAAAAACTGTTGAGCATAAATTTGTTAGACCAATAAATGAACAAACTAATACATTTAATAGGCTTAAAGAAGATGAAAGACAAAATAAAAAATATGGTAAACCTAAATTTGAGCCACGAAGAAATGTAGAACAATTGCCTAAGCAAGAAAATAGAAGAGAAAAATTTAAATCTTCATTTGAAAGAACTGGAACTTCATATTTAGATTTAGTCCGAGACCCCGCAAAATAAAATCTTGTTTAATATTATAAATAATGGCTAACGGAAATTATGGTAAATCAATGAAAACACCCGAAGGATGCAAAACTAAAGAAAGACATATGATTGCACTAACTGGTAAGGCTAAAGGTAAGAAAATGTCATATTGTGGACCCGGAACTTGTTATGACGCTAGAAAAAAACGAGGTGATAAACCAGTTAATTATAACGACGCTTGTTGTATGGCTCACGATGCTGTATATAATAGAAAAGATACTACAAGAAAACAAATTCAAAAATCTGATGATGATTTAAGAAAATGTTTAGCTAAAAATCCTAATAAATCTATAGGAAGTAGAGTTGAGGCTAAAATTATGAAAACAGTATTTCAAGGAAAAAGAAAATTAGAAAATTTAGGAGTTCTTGACCCAGCAAAATTAACTGATACTAAAGTATATATGAAAGAGAAAAAGGGAAGTTGGCTAAAAGAAAAATTAAAAGAAAGAGTAGGTAAAAAAGTTGCAAGTGATAGAAAAGCACAACATAAAAGAAAAGTTGTTAAAGCAAGAGTTCACGCAAATAAGTTAAAAGGACGTGTTGATACCAAAACTCCTATAACACAAGCTGATAAAGTTGAAGCTAAAAGAAGTATAGACCAACCTCATTTAGCACCCGAACCAAAGAATGTAATGTTTGAAGGATATTCGGGAAATGGAATTAATCGCAAAATGAATGCGATGGTATACCAAAATTAAATATATTCATAATTATAATGGAAAGCGAAATAAATACTCTTTACAATCTGTTATCACAAAAACAAAAATATCAATTAAGAAAATATGCAATTAATTTAATTTATAGTGAATTAGAACCAATTGAAAATTTCACTTTAGCTAAAAATAAAATCTTTACTTAAGTTATAAATGGTTAAGAAGGTCGCTGGTAAATTAACTAAGAAAGATAAATATGGTCAAGGTTATACCGATTTCGCTGCAGAAAGTTTAGGTATGAGACATCGTAAAGAAAAAACTAAAGGTAAAATGACTTTAGCAGATAGAGTAAGAATGATGAAAGGAATGGATAAAGCCTTAAAAGCTCGTGCTTACAAAGCAGTCGGAACTATGGATAGAAGAAGAGCAGTCGCTCCACAGAAACATAAGGGAAGAAAGGTTGGTGCTATGCATAAGGCTGAATGGGTAAACCGTAGAGTTGCACATCACACTGCTGCTGGAAGATGTAAACAACCGTGTGGTAAAGGAGCATCGGGATGCAAATGCAAGTAATTTATTTTTATACTTTGAATTTCTTAAAATTGAAGTCAAGAATTTTAAAAAATTAAAACTATGGGAACTGACTGGTCTGACTATTTAGATATGGCGTGTGAGGCTGAGAAAGGTCATAATGACTGGGCAATGTATGATGCAGCTGAGAAAGATATAGATAAAATATTGGCGACACTAAAAAAAGATTTAATGGAACGAAAGAACAAAGACTGTAGTATTATTGTAATGTATGAAGATATGGAGAGAGATGATGACGAAGAGGAGGAGGAGGAAAACCCTTATATGACAGAGCTAATAGATTGTAGAGAGTGTAAATTAGCAGTTCAAAGACAGCATTTACACTGGACGTGGGGTGG
>Ga0080013_1004664_pt1 | contig 13315 bp, 5 predicted proteins | sample ETNvirenome_6_85_FD_69236 | JGI IMG/M metagenome (GOLD analysis project Ga0080013, IMG submission 69236) | Marine viral communities from the Pacific Ocean - ETNP_6_85 (SPADES assembly) (version 2) | ecosystem: Environmental > Aquatic > Marine > Oceanic | place: Pacific Ocean | collected 2013-06-19 | reverse complement strand
TGCAAATACATATTTTAAAGAAACAGCCTTTAACTTAAATAGTAAGTTTCGTGACTATTTTCTCTTTAGAATCAGACTAGTAGTCTAATCTGCAGCGCAATGTTAGCTCAGTATTGGGGTCCTTTTTAAGGGGTTCCGACAATTTTGCCATCGCCAGTAGCTCATTATCAGAAGAATACAGTCCGATGGTGGTTACATACGTAAGTGGTAGATCACTGGCATTGTTCTTGACAACCATCTTGCTACTGCTGATATAGGTTGGGTTAGAGCTATAGTTAAACTCGTTATGGTTTGCACGACAGAAGTAAATTGTTGAATTAAGTTCTGTGGTGTTATTAAAGGTAATGTTATTAATGCGGCTTCTTAGCGCGTCGGCTGACCCCGAAATGGATTGTGATGTGAACAGTTCTTCCGGAGTCATAGATGTGGTTAGAGCGCTGCCAAGATAGTTATATGCGCCGGCGCCGCAGCCTTCGCCGTCTTCGCCTCGGGGAGTGGCGAAGCCTGCGCCAGTGTCCGGGGTTTCCTCGACGAAACCAAGCTCGGTACGGAAAATACTTGAAGTGATAACAGCGATACCGGCTTGATAAAAAAGAAGACCAGCAATATTACTATTCGGATAGGCGGTATCGAGTACTGCAACTGAAGAAGTCAACAGAAGCCCGAATTCACCTGCGGGTGAATTAACCTTGTAGCCAGTTTCACCATTATAGTCAGACAATGTAAGGATGGTAGAAATGTCATCTGTAACAGAACCGGTGGCTGAGCTACCGGTATACATGGTCATTGTGAATGACCCCTTCTTTATTTCATCCTTGGCTAGCAACCTAGAAAAACTGATAAAGAATACGTCCTGAAGCCCTTCGGATCCGGCGGTAAGATCGCCATCACGATCAAAAGTACGGATACTGCCGCTACTATCGTATCCCATCAACACCTGGGCCATCTGGTTATAGATGTTAATTTTCTTTGCTTGCTGTGTAACTTGTGAAGCGTCCGAAGAAGAAAGGGTGGAGTCTGCGGAGAAGCCAGTGGTAAGGTCGAAGATATGGTTTGCAGAAGAGCTTAAATAAGGGTAATCATAAACAGATTGAAACATACCATGTGCATAGTTCTTAATATTTGTTTCGGTGTTGGTTATATACGTACCCGAAACTATTGTCCCTGTTATGGGGATTGCTTCGTGCAATAACGTTCTTGTGTTTGTAGTGTCGTTATTTAAAAAATTCTTAAATGTTGTAGCCATTTTGTTTCCTTATTCCAAATTAAACTTTCTTAACAAACCTAACTGGGATATCTGTTCTATAGCCAGTTTGACCACCCGTTATTCTAATATTTGTATCGATGAAGTAGTAGTCGCCGAGGAAGCCAGTTAAGCCGCCACTCGTCTTGGTGGTCCCCAGCTTTGTAAACAAATAAGTGCTAGTTTGTAATTGGATCGAGGACCTCAACGTAAACTTAAAACTAGTGCCACGGGGGCCAGTGATGGGAGTTTTGGCGTTGTCGACCGGCTGATCTGAATTTTGTCCTTGTCCGTTGGCGATAAAGGCTCCGGCGCCTGCACCACGAGAAATAAAATAACTAGCGATATTGTCATCATCAATGAAAGATACGGGAGCAATATTTTTTGAAGAATCAGCTAATTGACAGATGCGATTATCTACCTCGACGATATACTGATTCTCGACCAGATCTGGGTCTAAAGTAAAGCTGGGTGGGATTTCAGTAGTCTGGAGCCCCTGCTCAAGCCCAATGGGGCGGGTGCTGATACCGGCGCCTGGTATACCGTCCATGATGTTATCAATGTTAGTGGAGGCTGCTTGCGTCGTTGTATCCGCTGTAACAACATATATTGCGCCGCCCTCTTCACTATTGAAGTTCAAATTTGACTTTAAGCTGGTGTTTGCTAATATGACGGGCAGATACAACAGGTTAGTCCTGGGGATCGTCATTAGCTTTGATTTAAGAAAGGACGTATTGTTGGTAAACGCTTCCAAAATCGGAGTTTGCAGAATCTCCAGATCATAGTAAGCTGAGCCATTTACGTCATTTTTATCGTAGAGCGCGTAATTAACCTCGTCGTCGCCAAATGCAAATTTTGATATTTGAAATGAGCCGTCGCCACGCGCTAAGCGCATGCGGCCAGTGTCGGTGAGAACCGCGTCTAAAATGATGTCGCCAGAGTTGTCTAAAAAAGCCATTCTAATTCTCCAATATAATTAGGTATTTCAATATAAATAGTCCTTCTTTTATTAAAAATCTATGAATTGTCTCTGCGGAGTCGGAAAGTCAGATTCAAGTCCAACTTCTTACCAGTTTGTTTCGACGTAAACCTTACTTTAAAAGACCGATGCCAAATTGTTTGCTGGGCTCCTCCAATAATAAAAGAATCAAAGTTGTTACTCCAATCACCGTTGCTTACAAGAGCCTCAGGGGATTCCATGTCTTGTAGTGTGAACGAACCCATAGGGGCATCGCCTCGGTCCATCTTCGCAGAAGTTTGAAGAAAAGAAGGCTTAATCTGGATAAACTTGCGCATTGACCTACTCATCATTCGCCCATCATTCTCGGGACCAACCTTCACAGTTTTTATGATGGGGTAAATAGTCCCACTATTACTAACCATCTCTAGCTCAAAAACAGCGCTAGGGTTCGATCTAAAGCCATGTACATCTACCGTACGCACAATATAATAATATTTGATATTAGGATCGATGGCGTCAAGGAAGCTAGCTCCGCTGCTTTTTAAACCCTCGATCGAAGTTCCCACGACGCGCTGGAGGGCACGAGAAAAATACCCGTAGCTGCTGGGTCGCGTCTTCGTCCTGTAGATGATGAAATGATCTATTTCAGTGCCGGTTGTTCTCCCGCTAAATCTAATTTTGCCAGGGGGAACATCGTTTTGCATGTTCTGCACATTTTGCACATTTATCGTGTCTGTGTCGTCTAAGATAACTGGATAATCTATGTATTCATCAAGCGAATTGTTGATATTGATTAGAATCTTATTATCGATCCCTTTATAAGGTACCAACTCGATCTCGGGTGGAGAGGGTGGTGTTACCACAATTCTCATTTCCCTTGTAGTAAAATAGGGAATCTCGTATAGTTTAAGGTCTGCGGTCACCTGGACCATGGCTTGGGCCTCGGGGACATGTCCTCCCCAGTCTTTATCAAGTCGCACCCATAAGCGGTTGTCCTCAGCGGAAGCGGGACCATACTCATAAAACTCTCCAGGATCGCGCGAACTTCTGTGCGGAGTGTCGAGCCTATTAAATGTTATCTTTGATCCGTAAACCACAACCAGCTGTTTGACCACATATCTATAAGGTTCATTATATTTAACCTGAGTGTCAACATAGTTCATAACTTCGAGTTCTGATTGGTTGGGAATAAAGGTGGTGCTAATGGGATCCGGAGCCGAGGGGTCAATGGTCGAGTATTTCTCTATCTTGTAGGCTAGAACCTCATTATAAGCAGTTTTACCAGATAAGATGTCAATATACGTACGAGAGTTTTCACTATAGGTTTTCGCTAGCGCAGTATTAGAAGTAAGATTATCAATCATTAATTGCATCGGGTCTTCCTCAGTACCAGGGGTTTCCTTATAAAACACTCCTTCGTACGGCGGGCCCGACGAAAGTGGTGATAGAATGGTGGTGATGGGGTTTAAGTCGTATACTTTTATCTGTCTTTCCGTACTGTCTACACCCACTACTGCGGGACCTTCCGGGTGGACGAGGACTCCGTAGCGATCACGCTCACGTTCACGTTGGCGAGTTCTAGATTCTGACCCAACTCCAACATCTTTGCTTTTTATCACGACCTGAGATGGGGCAGTACCAGCGGGAGTATTTTGCATCCGACTTAAGATATTCTTAGTAACGCCTTGTTTTGCAAAAGGCCCAACTGTGGATACATTTTGATTGGTGCTAAAGATCAATAAATTGTGCATAGGGAAGGCGTTGCGAGCGCGATAAGCTTGTGTTAATATTCTTTTTGAATCTCCAGAGAAAATGGATTCCTTATAAGAATCAGCCAGAGCCGTAATGTTGGGCTCATCTATCCAGCCTTGGTCTTCCCCTCTCTTGAGTGCTTGATAATAACTCTTCAAATATTCCTGCACTTTAGTCGTCTCTGCAACGTCCCGGACGTCCTCAGGATCGTCCTGATTGATTAAGTAACCAGCAGTTTGTATGTGCCCCCCCAACGTTATCAAACGCCTATATATCGGGTCGGCCCGGTGTTGATCAGCCGGATTCTGGAAATTTCCATGAACTTGCCGATTATCTTGCCGATTATCCGGGTCTTGTTGAGCATTCGATACAAAAGCGTACATATTGGGAAGAAGCGTCTCACGCGTGTCCATTCCTTCCTCGGAGATGATGTTTTCGTAATTTTTCTCATAATAACCATATTTTGGGCTGGCTTCATAAAAAGAGGTGCCTATAGTAACGTTTGATGCATTAAGTTCCTCCTTGGTATAAGGTGCATCAGCAATAAAAGTATGATCATAAAACACCTGACCATTCTCCATGCGACCAAGGGTGGAACCCATCATCCGACTTTGAAGAGCCTCATCAAAAGCCTCCAACTGTTGTATTATCTCTGGCTCGTTAAGCACGCGGGCACTGGGGTTTGGTATGCTGCTCCAATTATCGGGTCGGTCGGAGCGGTCAATGGACGTCCGGTCAGTGGGAGATAGATATAAGTATTGAGAAGATACACCGGCCGTGCGTGGCATATTTGGAGAAGGATCTCTAATACGCAATTTAAGATTGTATTCCCCGCCGTGCACTATCGCGAGTTGGTCGGAGCGGCCGCGCCATTGCGGCTCGTGAAATTCGTACTCCATAACCCCATTATATTTATAGTTTGTGCGGTGTATGCCGGATGCTCGGGTCGCTGAATCTGTTTGGTGTAGCCCGAAATAGTTACGTATACCATCGATACGCGTACGATTCTCGTTAGGAACAAATGTGGCATCCTCTGGTTTATAGTTTTCCAAGTCTATAACGAGAATATCTTTGCTAATTCTTCCCATCTAGAACATGCTCCATTGATCGCCAGGATCTGATCGAACGCTGCTTTGCGGGCTTTGGGATTGGCGCGCCTGGGAATCGTTATTTAATACGCCTTGACTGCGCGCAACTGCTGCTGGACCAGCCTCAGAGCCATCATCTCGTTGTGCATCGTGGACGTGCGCGCGGGGTGTGCGCATCCGCAGCTCGACGTCGAGCGCGGCGTACCCGAGTCCCCCTTCTTCCATTTGACGTTCTATCCACTCGTCGCGCGAGAACATTTCAGCATCAGGATTCCATCTCAAGTCACCATCACCCTCCACCAAAAAGATGGAATCAAAGATGGGCATGTCCAGATATTCTGGCTGCGCGGTTTTGATATCAGAGTTGGCATATGGGACATACCGACAGACAGAATTAGCTGCTAAATCTATGGGAGTAGCTTTTCTCCATATCGGATGATCCACCAGTGGTCCTCCCGTCGCAGACATTTCAAAACCGGCGAGGACTTGAAGCTCTACTATCTTATTGAAATGGATATCAAAAAAGCCCATATTCTCTGCTCCAGTGATGTCCGGTAGTGCGAGGACCCGAGTAGGGGATTGCGTCGTTGGCCACGATGCTAAGAGTTGAAAGCGCTGCGCCACGTTGGCGGTTACGTAAAGAAATGCCAAAAGTTTCATTGGTGCAGGAAGGGAGATGACTGACTCAAAAAACCTGCTATCCTGAAACTCATCATCAGTGGTCAGCGAACTGAACGATGTTGGGTTTAGCTGAAGTCCCTCATCTATCAAGATGCTTCTCATAACCCCATTGGCGGGGATATTGCCCGGCCGGGTGAAACTATCCAAGTAATCCTGGATGGTGTCGCTTGAGTTTCCGCGTCCAAGGTTTTTTGTTAGGACCGAAATGCCGCGTTGATCGCTCTTGGTGGTGCGGACAACACCTTGCACTTTTAATTCCGGTAACTGAGCATGTCCCGGCGTATGGACTGAAGGACTGAAGCTTGTATTCTGATTAGGTTGAGGTGGAGCAAGATGGGGAAGTGAAATGATATCCAGTCCGCCCAACGTCACTGGGGTGATAACACTGCACCCCTGAGGAGTAAATATTTTCAATAGCGCATCTTGGGCTAGCTGAGACCTGCGAGCCGCGTCGCTGGTGATGTGGAGTTGGTCGGAGATCTCCACCCCCTGGGTTAATGCTTCCTGCCCCTTGGCCAAGTTTAACGTCCTAATCATGTCAGTCACGGTATTATATTTTGCTCTAGGATCCTTCCAGGGCGGTCGCTCCGACTCTTCAGTGGCGGATGTGAAGTGCATCAATACCTGCACACCCGCCTCGTTTGCATTTGTAAATGGCATCCCCAAGGTGTTATCGGGAAAGCCAGCAGATCCAGTAAAGAGAGCGTTACGAGCCAATCCCTCAGCAAAGGACGCATCCAGTTTCGGTACTGTAGCATATAAAGGGGTGTAGTAAGCATAATCTTGTGTCAGATCTGGGGTTATGGCGCCGCCGACGGTAGACGGGCCAAAGCTCTTGCGTCGCTCTATGGCTTGCATAGTGGCAATGTTTGATTTTTGAACCTTTCTAATCCCATTAGACGGGCGTTCATCACTGAAAAAGGGGCTCATATAATAATAACCGGCTGCGCGTGGATAAGTGGCATCAAACAATGTTGTTGTTCCTTGCTCAATTTCAATCAGTTTGTTATTTTTTGCGCCTGCTGGAGGAGTGCGGGTTTGAGATGCGGAAGAGTTGCCAGTTGTAGGAACTGATGAGGATCCTAAAAGATAATCAATCTTGGCTATAACATCATTCACAGTTTGAATCACCTTAAAGATTGTATCTCTTGTTGCTGTATTAGGATCTAAAAAGCTTTGAAGGGTAGCAGTCACGCTCTCGATATCAAAAGTCTCATTTTCAGCACTGAACAACTGCAAGGTGCTAATAAAGATACCGGAAGGCGAACTAGCTTGCAAGTGAAGAGGGCCGCCTTCTGCTTGGCGCGAAAAGAATGTATACTTGCTATCGCGGCCGTGAGAACGCAAAAGTCTGTCAATTACATTTTTATGAAACTTATTAAGAATTATATTATAATTTTCTTTCTCCATCGCCAAATCATAATATGTGGTGAGCCTTCTGAGAAACGTGGAGATCTCGTTTCGTTTTAATTTCAAAAATTCTGGGGTGTTGTCTAAAATAGAGAACTTTATCCTATACTGATATTTCCCTGAAGTTAGATGCTGAGCGCTCCTGTCCTTAAAAGTAAAGAACTTTGTTTTGCCAAAAGACCGCCTCTCTCTTACCTCGGGAGCTTTAATCTTATTTTGAACAAAGTCAGTGATATCTTTAAACGTTGCTATAACTCCTGGGGCGCTGGACTGGCGCCGGCGGTCGAGGCGGGGATCGTCTCTATCAGTAGAAACAATGATGGTTGCTCGCGAGGTGGGACCAGCCTTGCCGCTCAACAACAGGGTATCTGGTAATTCATAATCGCCTTCGTCAATTTTGGGAATATCCGCCGAAAGTCCTCCAACTCGATTGCGAGTTGACACGTCTCTTACCTGTCGGCGCTTTATCTCCACGTGGTCAAGTTTGACGAAAGAAGACCCGGCGCGGCTAAAAAGCGTCTCTCTCTTTAAAAAGGATTCAACATCAAAAGCCATAAACAAGCTAACGCTTTTATCAATATCGGTAGTCAAGGAGATGTCACTAAAATAAGAATTATTCAGATCCACTTTCTGCTGGTTATTGGGGTTTTTGATCTCCGGATCAAATTCTTTAACGTCCAACGGAGAAAGGTCGGTGAATAAATGTTGCATTCTCTCAATCATTCTAAAATCTTGAACTTTATTGTTAGGAACTAAAATTTGACGGAGTGGGGGTTGCAACTGTCGAGCCTCTTCTTGAGTTAGAGAGGGATCGTGCTCGGCGCCGCCCATCCACCCTACATAACTGGCGTTGGCGCCGGCTTCGCCTCGGGTCGTGCGTGCGGCTTGTTGGAGAGCATTAGTGTCTTGTGCGTGATAATGAACCGGACCTGACCATGCTCTTTCTTCCTGAAGTCCTGCAGGGGTAGTGTGTGTATATGTGAAAACACTGGTTTCCTTGATAGTTTTGGAGTTTTTGAAAACCAGTTCAGGAGTGAGTGCGCCAATGAAATACTTCATATACCGGGCACGGAGAACTTCATTTACATTTGCGCGGCGGGTGAGGGTGGTCCCCTCCTCACCGGTTGAAACGAGCATCCTATCCAGAGTGATCCAGTTGCCGTTGGAGTCCCAGAATTGGTCGTATTGAATGCCCGCCTCGTAGCCTTCGAACTGGCTTCTCCGCCAGTTCTCTTCGTTGATTTCTTCCGCAGTCGCCCAGCGCATTTCTCCTTGAGCATTTGCCTTTTGGTACCATGTGTCCACACCAGGGTCAGGCGCATCAGGCATTGTTTCTTTCATGAAAGCAGCAACATTAAAATATGGAAGAATAAAAAATGCAAGATTCGCAACCTCTCTTTCAAAAGTAAAGCTTAAGGGAAAGTTAAAGTCTCTAACAAAATTCCCCTCCACATTGATCTCATCCAAGCTAGCCTGAGCGCCACGATTGGCTTCTGCTAGCTCTTTGATCGAATAAGGACCAGACTTTCTAAGAACAAGGTGTGAATGATTTTGTCCCACAAACCTATCAGCTTCATTAAAATGAATGTCTACACCTTGAGCCCGGAGCCACTCCATAGATTGGGATTGGTTTTTAGAATTCTTAAACGAGTCAATAAGAGGCAGCGAATCTGTGTGAAAAACAACAAACTCAAAATATTTAGACATATCGCTACGTGATAACCAAGACGGCGTAGCAGTTCCAGAAAAGTCTTTAACACTCAATAATAGATCGACTGTAAGAGGATTAGTGGTTTCCGCCACGTCAAGAATTTCCAACTGGCGCCGGGAGGGGTCGGGGTCGGCGCGAAGACCAGAAACATAATCTCTATACTTCTGATATGCTGAGCGTACCACGGACCACATAAAGGCGGCCGAGGCGCCAGGAATGACCGATGCCGAGGGAGGAGAGTGAGACCACATGATGGCGCCGGGGAGGGCTTCCGGGGAGCTTAGTCTCTGCAAAGTAATCTCTTCGGGGGAGCCGTCAATGATCTGTGAAGTTGACATACCCATTTCAAACCAATCTGCTAACGATCTCTCGAAATACTTTACATAGCGTGGATGGACCGGACGTAAGTACCTAAGCAGTTTTGCGGGGGTATTCCGGGGGCTGGGATCACCGTGGACGGCGAAGTCGGGGCGTGAGGGGAGAGTAATTTTACCACCATCAGTGCCTGGACCTGTGGCTAGAAAGGAGACCGACGCTTGTGGCAGGTCGGGGCGGAAACCCCGAGCCTGACCGGCTTTGGCACTGAAATTTCTTGTATAATACTGATGCAGATATCGCGCGACGGTTAGTCGGCGGGCGGCCATATCAAGGTTAGCCCCAAGAACCCCGAACCGTCGCAGATCTCTCTCAGACTGTCGCACGGCTGCAGCGTATTCTTTGTTAATTCGATCTTGAGCATTAAGATGGTTGCCAAACCAAGTTTCCTGAATCGTGTTTTCAAAATCATGCGTGTCTACTGTTTTGATATTAGCGTGCATAATGCCCGTTTCAACAATATGTGGATCATCGCTAACAACCATTTTTCCGCCGTTACTTAGAGTTACTTTCTCTATTCTTACTTTGGGGATGTGTCCGCCGACAATATTTATTGAGTTTTCTGGCATTTTTTAATCATCACAATAAGTAGTTTGGTCACCAGAGTTAACGGGTAGATCATAAACATTTTCGTTAGTTGCAGGTCCCCCAGTGTCATTACAGGCAGGAGGTGTGGCTTCGAATCTGTTCCTTTCTTCGTTCTTGGTCATCATATCACATAGTGTTTGTTGGTCGATTTCGTCATCAACTATTATATCTAAAAAGTATTCTATAAATGAAGGATCCCTCTCTACTACAATATCATTAGGAACATCATCACTTGTAAAACAAAATTGACTCTCCGGATAATGAGAAGTTCCATCATTGACCGAAGACGTTATTTCGAATACTTCAAAATCAAAGTTCTCTCGCTGAAAGTCTGTATGCTGTTCAATTATTTGAAGTACAACGTCTCTCTTTCGTAACAAGATCATCGTCCCGTCATCGAAGTCTCTCAGAACATCATACTCCCTCAGTATAGAACCGCCAGGCGTAACCTGATTTCGCTGACGAGGCGTTATTAGCCTCAAGTCAAAGTCTACGTTAGCGTTTAACTGAGGTATAGGTAGGTTCTCATACGAACCCGTCAAGCTAGGACTTGAACTGCTGAGAGGACTATTGTTCACCAAGATGCTCCATGCGGGTGCGTACTCCGAAGATAAAGACGATTTTCCTAAAGGCTTTGCATACACAAAGTCATTTTGTTGGATATCTGGAAGTATGGTATACGCTGCTGGAGGGGCATGCGGGTCAAGGCTTCTGTTTTCAAAGATTACCTGTCGAGCTTTTACGCCAAGATCGGTGTAGACGACCTGTGGTTTGAGGGTCGCAGAACTTGTGATGCGTGTCTGGATTTCACTTTGCTGCTCAGTTATTCCTGCCCATTCATAATCATAAATGATATCGTCATCAAAAAAGGAATAGTAAACTGGCTTGAACTTTCCTAGTCCCAAGAGCCTCTTTCCATAAGAGGTCAACTCAATATTGATTACTTCTTCTTTTTTGTTAAAAAATGACATAAACTATTATTTCCCGGCGTTGCCTCGGGCAGCCATGGCTTCCTCTATCATTCTTGCATTAGCCTCATCGATTTTCTTAAGACGTGTTCTAGCTGCAGCAGGACTCTCAAACGTAACGTTGGCGTCCAACTTGACTAACTCCACTAGAGAGAAGAAGTCGTAGGGCCAGTTGTAACTGTAATCCGGAACACCAAACTTGCGGCCGCCTGCGCCGCGGCCAACCTTAAGATCAAACTGGAATCTTTCGTCATCAGATGTATCATGGGTTTTCTTGTAGTAATTCCAGTGGGCTTTTTGTTTGACCTTAAACACAAGCCATTTAATATCATCGATGTCCGAACCGGTCTCACTGTCAGGAGATAGAAACGTGCCCGCTAGGAGATCGTGAGAGATAGTCGCCTTGGCAGTCTGGTATTTGTCAGAGATCGTATCAGGAGGCAGATTCTGCCAGATGTCTGTTATGTCTTTTCGAGACAACTCATGCTCAAATTCAAAGATATACATGGCTATTGGATCTTGATCGTCGTAAGTTAAGAAATCAAACATGGGAGGAAGAACATAGTTTTCCATCTTTAGCAATTGTTCAAAAATAGGTCTTATTCTCGATGTCCCTAAAGGAATGTTGCCGCTCTGTATTCTTCCTTTTGCAGAAACGACTGCATCTTTGTCTAATGTATAATATTCTTTTCCGCCTGGTCCTTGCGAGGGTTTGAAGGGGATCGCTATAACTGCTTCTTTAACAACCTTTCTCTCACGTGATTGTCCGAGTTTTATCGCTCTCTTGGGCATGCCAATGAGACCCGCGAGAGAACCTGTTATAGAGGCATTAAAGCCGCCGGAGCCGGTATTGGCGAGTAGATGATAGTGATCGTCAACGTCACTTACAATGGGGTCTGCAACTTCTAAAAATAGGCCGTCGCCGTCGGCAAGATCAACTCCGTATTGGTGCCACATGCCCCTGATCGTGTTACCGGAGGTCACCCCGTCGGGGGAGAGGGGCGATCGACCAGCCTTGTCGAGCGAACCTGAAGAAAAATCAAGTATGGGTGTCTCAAACCTAGTTTGAAAAACCAGGACCTCGCCCTCGCCTGATTCAACCGTCGCAGGTGCCCCGGAGATCGCATCAAAATTCACCTTTTTTGCGTCAACCAAAACAAAATCTGTGGGGTCCCTGCCTATATTTACAGAAGCACTTATCTGCATCCAGTCATCCCACAGCGGGCCTTCGCCTTTTCCTTGGGTGACAATGCTATGATATCCGACGTTGGACATGATATGATAATACCTAATCGTAGATGCGTTCAGGATCTCCCGTAAAGTGTAGCTTTGTTCCTCGCCGGCCGGGTTTGGCGGCTCAAATGAGATGCGAGCAACACATGTATAGTCGTAATAAGGTGGAGGATATGTGTATGGGTACCGGGCGGTCTCGGTCCCCTGGACTTCCGGACCGAAGAAGAGCCCATTCCCGGATCCGGCGATGTTGTTGTCCCTATTATACATTATATTACCAGCGGCGGCAAAAGCTCCTTTTGCAGAACCCGAGGGTTTTATCTTTATGTCCATTATATAAGTTTTAGTAGGGTCTGCCAGAAACCCCTTAGCGTCAGAATCTGATGCGAATGATGTTAGCTGCCCGTCTAATAAGAAAAAATCAATCGATTCGGCTAAAAAGTTATGCATCGCCAGTTTATAACGATCATCGCCAGTGCCATTCCAAGAGGCGGTAGAATTGATCTTCGTCTTCGAGTTGGCAATTTCGTTATCTATTATGTTTGTTCGTGCCAGCCATTCAGGTTCAATCAGAGCCTCGAAAGGCGCACGGAAGCTTGCGGAGGTGGTGATCCCCTTTGCATCTGTATAGTCAAGGCCGGCGGCTTCGGCGCTCGCATATATGGGGTAGTCTACTGCCACCCCTCCCTTTATAGTGTTATATAAAATGCCAGGGGAACAGAATGGTTGCAGGAAAGTTCTAAAATTGCCCTGATCTGTGTTGGGGCTGGCGCCGTATACAGTACCAGATATCATTACATTTCTCCCATACGACTGGCTAAGCAGGCTAGCCAACTCAAGGGTCCTCTGTGCTGGGTAAAATCCCTTATAGGGTAAGAACTTCATGGCAGCATTGCATTCCAAGGTAAGCTGGGTCGGTTGCATACCGGACGCTTTATCCGCGTTACTTCTGGTGTCCCAATCACCAACGGACATGTTTGATGCGGCTTGGGCGACATGTTTAAAGTGTCTCAGAAAATCAGTGGTGGAATAGATGTCAAAGAAACCTTCCATTGAACTTGATGCCATGGCGTCAGGAGTTGTGGAAGTGTTCAAGATGGCGCCAGTTAGATTTAAGAAACCTTGTGCTGGGAGGGGGGCTCTGAAGTCCTTACCCTTTTGCAAAACGTAGTAATCCATATAATCACTAATCTTAAACTCCGGAATTATCGTATAATCCTTTCCATAACGTTTCATGTCATCGACATAAGCGTCGTACGAGGGATAATAAAATGGATCTTTGCCGGCTTGTTCGCCGGCGACCCA
>Ga0080013_1004663_pt1 | contig 13318 bp, 23 predicted proteins | sample ETNvirenome_6_85_FD_69236 | JGI IMG/M metagenome (GOLD analysis project Ga0080013, IMG submission 69236) | Marine viral communities from the Pacific Ocean - ETNP_6_85 (SPADES assembly) (version 2) | ecosystem: Environmental > Aquatic > Marine > Oceanic | place: Pacific Ocean | collected 2013-06-19 | reverse complement strand
TAGAATGGTAGATAAAGGTAATTGTTATATATACAAAACTATAACTTCTTTATTATTATGATTTAATTGTTGCATTTATAGAGGGAGAGATATGCGTAGTCATTGGATTTGTGTTTTTATACCTTGCCTTTTAACAACGTATAGTAATCCAGTTGTTGCTTTATTGTTGTTGTTTTTTTTCATTTCCCTAGTAAAACGTATCTTTTTCCATAACGATGAAGATTAGATAAAGAGATAGAGAGTATAGTAAATATAGTAAGATATAATTAATAATAGATTAAAGTAATAATAGAATGGGTTATGCGCGAAATTTAAAAGTCAAAATATAATAAATATAATAGTATTTTCCTCTGCTTCCTCACCCACAAAAACAAAAAAAATATAATATAATATAATAAATATAACTATTTCCTAGCAAAACTTAAAAAAATATAATAATAAGTATAAGATTTAAGCGGCGGGAAAAAAGCCAAGGTTGCCAGATTTCGCCGAAATATTCCAAGGTTGCCAGATTCTGGCGAAATATTCCAAGGTTGCCAGATTCTGGCGAAATATCCAAGGTTGTCGGATTCTATGCAAATATGCCAATTAGCTGATAGATTTACATAGACAAGGTATACTTTTACCCCTAACAAAACATAATCCAATAATAAATATAAGATTTATATAATTATCATTATGAACTAAAAAAAGCCATTAAAACCTAGGAAAGAGTTACATTTTCTTAAATGATCCATTAAAAGGTTTAAACGCCCATTCACTTTTGATGCTAAAAGTTACAAAAAAAGGGTTGACATAGTAGCAACATACCCCTATAATGATCGGCATGGCAACGAAGCCCAAAAGAACAACTTCATATTGCAGGGTTCCATTGGAACAGATCAACAAAGACTGTCGGCCAAATTGTAAGCTCCCTATACCTAGAAAGTTCGCAGAACTTATGGGTTGGGACTCGGTTGACTTGAACGTGCCAGTAGGCAAATCAAATTTGGTATGGCCAAGCCTAGTAGAAGATGCCGCTATACCTTTAGAAGGAGTTTCCCTCAAAGTAGAAAATTGGAAAGAATAAAATAATTTAAGTATGACTACTAAAAAAGATACCCCATTCTCAAATGTCGTAGGACAAGATGCCGCTAAAAAGAGGCTCAACTTCTTCCTACAATCCTATCGCAACGATGGTATCGTCCCTCATGTGATGCTCGTTGCCCCCAAGGGGGCGGGAAAAACCCTCATGGCGAAGTCCTTTGCCCGTAATCTATTGTTCAATGGCAAACCGAAACCTTTGCTGGAGATTAATTGTGCTTCTATAAAGAATCTCGCATCCTTCATCAATGATGTTATTGCCCCTTATTGTGTGGACGAGAATATCACATTGTTCATGGACGAATGTAGTGAGTTGCCTAAAGATGTAACGATGAGCCTACTTACCATGCTCAACCCCAACAAAGATAACATGAATGTTTTTAATTACAAAGACTTCAGTTGGGCAGTAGATTTTAGAAAAATCACATTCTTGTTTGCCACTACCGAGGCCCAAGACATATTCCACGCCTTGATGGATAGATGCGAGAGGATAGATTTACAAGAATATACTCACGAAGAACTAGGTGAGATAGTCAAGATGGCAGCAGAAGATATTAAATTTAGTAATGATAATCTTGTTAAAGAGATAGCTTCCACATTAAGAGGTAGTGGTAGGGAAGCGTTCAAGATGGCAAGGAAGTTGTCAGATTATTGTAAGAATAGAAAGAAAAAGATATTTAATAAAAAAGATTGGTTAATCTTACGTCAGATTTTAGATATTTTGCCGCTTGGTATATCTCGTATTGAATTACAATTAATGCGTATCTTGCTCCGCGAAAGGTATTGTCGCCTGACCAACCTCGCCGCCAAAATGGGGTTGACTAGAGCTTGTGTCCAGAAGGATGGGGAAATCTTTTTGCAGAGAAATGACCTTATCGAAATTGACCCAAGAGGTAGGGTACTGACAAAAGAGGGTAAAGAATTATTGGTGAATATAAATAAAAACTATGATGTCTAATAGTTGTATGATTAGACCAAAGACATATAGAGTAACCGTTTCTGATTGTCAGAACGGCTTGAAGGTAGGTAAGGTTGAGTACCTGAAGAAGGTCAACCAACACAAGCAAGAGTGGAAGAATGCGCGAACTATCGGAGTTAAGTTTGTTAACTCTACCGATGGAAGAGTTCTTCTTAAGAGAAGCAAGACTACTGCATAATTTTTTGTAGATAACAATGTCATGGCAGGGGGGAGCGCAATGCTCCCCCTTTTTTTTGTCTTTTCCCAAATAACAACTAAATAATATTAAATAATGCCCGATTCTCTGTAAATAATCAAATAATACTATATACAAAGAACAATAAGAAATAAATAAATATACTATTAAATAAGTCTAATATATTATATATAGATTATGAAAAGAATTTTAATCACTTGGAAGTCAAATAATGGAGTTGTCATGGGCGCGAAGGTGGAAGATGACGTTGATACAAATACAATTCAAGAAGAATTAAATAATGCAAAACCAAGCGATCCAACCGAAATATTGACTAAATATATAGAAAAAAGTAATCTGGATTTTTTCAACCCCGTAGATATAAGCACATCTGAATTTGAAGTAAAAGAAATGTAGATATTCTAATGATCTAAGTTACTGATTACCAATGACTTAGGCGCGCGGCCTGCCCGGCGGCGTAAGTCTCTGATAGTCAATGACTTACGCCCCTGCTAGTTCAACAAACGAAGCACTAAAAAAGCCTCCCCTTTCGGGGAGGCTTCATGGCTCCATCATTCAAACGGGGACTGCCTTTCTTCAGCCCTTATGACCCAGTGGTTAAGCGTCTTGATCGACGCACGGCCCTATCAACGGACTTGCGTAAGCCAATCAAGACCTCATTGGAGGCTTGAGCTGACTCAGACAACTCCTCTACGATAGGGGTTGGAAAAGTGTATCGTACATTCCGGGTTGAAACCAACCCTGAATTCAGCTGATACGGTTGAGTTTCCCAATCCAGAAGACCCTTCTTGCGAAGGCACTTGAGTGAGTAGGAGATGCCGGTACGAGTTATCCCGTCCTCCCTGAATTGGGCAATCGCTCCATAACTTGGGGAGTGATTCCCTGCTGCCACTAGACCCTTAATGGCTAGGTACGTGGAAAACTGACTAGCGGGAACCGAAATTCCCTTGATCAGTACTGATCCTTTTCTAGCCTTGGGGCTGGAAAGGATCTGCTCATCTAGAATCTCCTTGAAGATTTCCAGACCATTTGGAGAAGTGTTGTTACTCATCACAAAGAAGAGCATACGCTTTAGTTGGTATCAGGTCAAGTGTTTTTATGACACTAAATTAATTAAAAAAACATTTAAAAAGGTTTGACAACAAAGCAACTCCATGAGATACTATTCTCTGTTATGAGTAGAGAAGCAAAACCAATAAGCGCGAACTACGATTTCGCGGTAGAGTCAGTCCCGGTATACATCAGGCATCAGGGCGAATTTATTCGAACTGGTGACTGGGCCAATCAGCGTCAGGACACTGGGGCCAGAGTCGGCATTACCTCCGATAAGTACGGCATCGTTCAGAATGGTAATCTGTTGAGGATGGTCAAGGAGACCTTCGGAAACATGAATCTGGGCGATTACGAAGAAAACACATTCGTTTGCGACGAGGGCAAACGTTTCTACGGGCAATTTGATTTTCCGAATCAATTGCGTGCTGCGTCTCCGGTCGTAGGTGATGACGTTTCCCTCCGTTTAACGGTGAGAAACTCATACGACAGAAGTTGTCGTGCGAATGTCTCTGTTGGCATGATGCGGTTGGTTTGCACCAATGGCATGACCTCCTTGAGGAAAGCGGCGGATTTGAACGTTCGCCACAGTAGCACCGTCTCCATTGCTTCCATTCGCGATGGATTAAAGAAAGCTGTCGGTATGTTTGACCAATCGGTCAAAGACCTAGAGACCATGCGGAATCTGAAGATTTCCCATGACCAAGGCGTTCTTATCTTGAACAACCTCCAACAGGAGAAGTACCTTTCCGAAACCTTAAAGGATTCGGTCGAGATGGTTTGGAATAGTCCCCGAAAGGAAGACGAGGAGCGCAACATTTACAATCTGTACAATGCCTGCACCCAGCACTTGACCCATGTTGCTGGTTCTCGCTTCGAGTATTCTGGGAAGAGGTCTGATGCGTGTCTGAAGGCTTTGTATAGGATCGCTTCCGAGGGCAAGTACTTCGATAAGATGATTATCCCAGTAAAGAAAAAGACTGAAACTGTAAAGAGTTAGTCCGGCCTTCTTTAAGTTTTCACAATTAAGCCTCACCCGTAAGGGTGGGGCTTATTTTATGCTTGACATCCCCAAACAAAACAAAACCAAGGTCCATCGTAAGTCGTTGACTATCAATGACTTACGCCGCGGGGCCGCCCGCCGAGCTAAGTCACTGGTACCCAGCGACTTACAACATAGCTTAGAAGCAAGCTCCGTGCCAAACCGAACGACAAAAAAAACTTTGTAAACATGTAAAAAAACCCTTGACCCCACACCAACTATATGAGAAGATCAAAGCAGGTCAGGACAGACCAACAAACAAATGAAAACCTATATTCAACGTAACGGTTCAAGGTGGATCGTCGGACTTTTTGGTTCGACGTTAGATGTTGAGGAAGCGCATTATGCTTTCTATGCTCACGGCGCAACTAATAGCCCAAGGTTATCCTTGGAGGGAGAAGATGCGGAAGGGAACACTCTCGGCATATTCTATACAGACGAAAAAAAATTCACTCACGCCTTGAGACATAGAGCAAAGTCGAAAATGTTTTCTCACATGGAAGATTTCGCGAAGGCAGACATGAGCATAATGAAGCTCGGAATAATCATAGCGCACAAAGCCCGTTACGAAGCAGCCCAAGAGCTAAAAAAAGCGGAGTCCGTGTCAGATTTATTCAGGAGGAAACAAAAGAACGACTACTACGACATGGGGTCAATTAAGGCGGAAAGGCCAGACCACGACGGGACAGACTCGGACACGTTCCAAGGTCACAAGGAAACGCATTTATGAGTACCGAAAAACAAAAAACGGCGAAAGCCGACAAGAGCAGCAAAGGAATGGGAGCCTATAGGCTTTCACAGGAGATTCTCGACAACCTTAAATCGGTGTCGAGCGAAACCGGAATTCCTACGTCGACAATAGTGACGAAATGTCTTGCGAAGGACAAAGTCGTTGCGACTGTAAAGTCAGAACTAGAAAAGTCGTTGTCCAAGTTCAAAAGCTTGGAGAACAAGTAAACCCAAAAGGAGGGGGAAAATCCCCCTCCTTTTTCCCTTGACTTACCACCAACAATCGACTACAATGTTTACATGAGCTATTTAAGGATCACATACGAAAACGCAAAACTAATTGGGATATTCCATTTCTCCCTTCCGAGTGGGTACAGTTGCCCCGGTGCTTTTAATTGTAAGACTTTTGCCGATCGAACGACCGGCAAGATACGCGATGAACAAAAGCCAGACGCTGACGGCATTATTTATCGCTGCTATGCTGCGATGGATGAGGCGAGACGTCCCAACGTAAGGGCGGTGCGCTGGAACAATTTTGATTTGTTGAAAGGGCAGAAGTCTACGAAAGAAAAAACCGCTTTAATTGTGAGAAGCATAAAGCAAACGGGTTTAGTTCGTGGCGGGACATTGCGCGTACATATCGGCGGCGACTATTTTTCCCAAAGCTATTTCAACGCATGGATGGTGGCGGCTCCGTTCTTCCCTAACGTGGTTTTCTATTCCTACACCAAAAGCATAAAGTTTTTGTTGGAGTACATAACCGCACATGGAGGATTGCCAAAGAATTTTGTTTTTACTTGTTCGCGTGGTGGAAAGTATGACAATCTTATCCCTGCAACTATGACGAAGAGCGCAAGAGTCTTTTTCTCAAAGAGTGAAGCGGATGCTCTTGGTTTGGATATTGACCACACCGACGACTTGGCAATTTCTGGCGTGGATGACTTTGCTTTGTTGATTCACGGCAGCCAGCCAGCGGGGAGCGATGCAAGCAAGGCACTCTCTGCCAACAAGAAAAAAGGCTTTACTGGATACCAACAACCTGTTAAACTTGCCAAGTGTTAATCTTAAGCTTGGTAGGCTTGGGAATCCTATTATTAATAGTTAATAGATTCGTAAACAATGAAAATGAATGAAATGAGAAATGGCTCCTTGTACTACAACAAGGTAACCGAACGCGTCGAGCGTATGGTTGGTGTCGTGTCCAAGGTCAGGGTTTTGACCTATCACCACAAACAGGACGAAAAATCGGTGCAAGTTAAACACTTGCGGAAAGCAACGACAAAAGAGGTCGAGCAATACTTGGAACCAGCGCAAACAAAATTAGAAGAACTAAAGGGAAGAGTAAAAGCGCAATTCTCCCGTATCGGCTCTCTGCTGAAAAGCAGCTAGGGGAACACACCTAGTCCCACCCCTTCGGGGGTGGGACGTTCCAAATACAAATGATAAACTTACGAAATACTTATAATTTCACAACTAACCAAGGCAAGCAAATAGAAGTGAAAGCCTTTTTTGAAGAGGAGGCGATTATAAAATTCCAAAAAAATCATCAACGCATCGGGCCGCGGTACTATCATCCTGTCGTATTTACTAAGGTGGAAAAGGTGGCCTAAGTCGTTGGCTATCAATGACTTACGGCCGCGCGGCAGCCGCCGAGCCTAAGTCTTTGAGTATCAGTAACTTACAACAACAAAAAAAACTTCGTTTTTCTTGTTGACAAGCAGGCAACTTGGTGGTAGTATGTTTCCATGCGTTACATTAATAGCAACTGCACATATACCCAAAACCACAACGAAGGAACTTACACCTTCACAGGCCCGTGCCGCGTGACAGGAGACCCCTATAGCGTTACGATCCCCGGCAGCGAATTATTTGATCTTAACCAAGGCTTACCTATTCAAGACGCGTTGCGTTCATTAGACGCAGATCAACGTGAATTTGTTATGTCTGGCACAAGCCCTAAAGGTTTTGAGAAATTATTTGGTAAAAAGCCTTGACTTGCTAGCAACTGCTTGTTACCATATACAAAGTTATGAGGGAAAAGAAAGGATTCATTAGTTGGGAAGATGCTGGGCCACGCAAGGTTGTGGACGGCATCGAAGTCGCACCGGATCGTGTGAAGGTTTACTTCAATCTAAATCTGGATTGCCTGTCGGTAATTGATGCAGAGACTGGTTTACTTTATTGTCATGCTCATCGTGTTGAGTTGCATGATGCCAAGTTTCGGGTTCAGCCAACGGGTCGGAAGCGAGTCCTTCGGGAAAAGCGTAAGAATGTTCACGCTTATATTGTCGGAAAATGTCATGACATTGGTGACGTTTCCAAGGAACGTTTTCGCTTGGTTGATAAGAGGATTGAGAAGTACAGCATTTGTGATTGCGGTGATAAACCATACGACTACTGCGAAAAGTGTGTGCCAGAGTCAGGCGACGAGTTTCGCACAGGGTATTACAGCCCATACAAGCACAAGACGTTTGTGGACGAGCTAAACAGAACGCCGCTCTATAAGTCGAGCAGGGTGATCATCCGAGACAAGACAGCCATAGGGCCGCATTACAATATCTTTTTTGTTCCAGAGCCAAAGAAGAAAAGAGTGCCTTGGAATAAAGGGCTAAAGTATACTCATGGAAAGCTACGAGCACAAAAATTAATACAATCTATAGGAAAGTTTAAAATTCTCGAAAACAAAACAATAGCATTATTAAAATGAAAATGGATGATCATTGGTTAAGGCCGCGAACAAAAGCGGGAACAGAGGAAATGCGGAAAAGGCTTAACTCTATGAGGGAATTACTACAAGCAGCAGCCAAGACCGAGAGTATAGAGTCAAAAATGGCTGAATTAGTATTTAATGAATATTTTACATTTGATTGGGAATGAATAAAAAAGAAGAATGTTATGTTTGTGGTGAGCCTATAGAAGGCAAGTGGGATTCTCAAGTCTACTTGGGGATGGAGACAGGAGAATTAGACAAGAGCGGAATGCATCGCTGGCTAATCTATGACAAACATATCAAATGCTCCCCAAGCCGAGCGCAAAGGATTGTGCACTCGAAGTATCCGACGGTTGTAGATGAAAGGCCGCAATTTGACTGGCGACCAGAAGCGGATAATTCTTGGACAGATGAAATGAGGGCCAAGTGGAAGAAAGTCTACACAGAGGCGTGGATTCGGCTCCAAGAAAAGTATAATCCAGATTGGGATGAATGTGCTTAAGTCGTTGATCATCAATGACTTACGGTCGCGCGGCAGCGCCGAGGCGTAAACCTTTGATAGGCAAGGACTTACAACAACAAAAAAAACTTCGTTTTTCTTGTTGACAAGGATACAACAATGTATTATAATGTTCTGCGTTATGAGCGAGTTTCATTCATCAGAAATGTATCCGGGTTTCACTTTGTCTTTTGAGAACGGATGGGAGGTCTCTGTCCAATGGGGTACGGATCATTATTGTTCTAATCGTAAGTTTCAAAGAGTGGGCAATAGAAGAGAAGATATGCCTAGGGAAAGCTTTACGGCAGAGGTTGCTATTTTTGATTCTAACAGTCGTTCGGATTGGAGTTATGACGAAGAAGCGGATAAAGTATATCAACAAGATGTCTCTACCGTAACTGGCCACTTGACAACTGATCATGTAGCTAGTATAATTACTCAAGTGTCACATTTTAAGAGAAGTGAAAAAGCCAATCAAAAAGTTGAGAGTCAAGATACCGTGGAACACGGGGCAAAGAGTGCATAAGCCCAAAAAAGGAAAAGGTTCCTATGATCGAAAAAAAGATGATAAAAACGGTTGACATGGCAGCAACATCATGGCATAATATATTTTCCCTTCGGGGAATGTAGCTTGTAAGTTGTTTGTTTGTTTGTGGTTTGTGTTATTGTCACATACGTCAGGCAGGGCTGACTTAAAACAAAAAGGTTTTTCATTATTGTTCCTTTTTGATCCCCTGACACTTTAGGTCGCATCTAGGGTCGCCCCTAGTTAGAGGCAGCACCTCACAAAAGCGACCGAGTTCTTTGAATTTTGAGTTGGCGGGTACTACGCCTCCATCGCCCTAAGCTATAAACGCGCTGGGACACGGATGGTAAGACATCTTACGCGACTGCGCTTGCAATACAGCGCGATCATACTACTGGTGGCGCGGTAGCAACTCATTCAATTTTCTCTCTCGACGGAGAGAGATCGGTGTGACGGAATAACCCCTCCCAAAGGGGTAACGTAGCGACTGCGACAAGTACGGAGACCAATCGGTTGAGGAATCTCGTGGGTGAGTCCGAAGTAAGTAGATCTGAAACATTTGTTTTCTGGGTACTGAAAAGGTGCAGGTACACAAATACTCCTGCCACCATTTTTTTTAACATATGGATTATGATGAGTTGTGTAAAGCATTTGAACAAGAAGAGCAGATGAAAACAAAACATTTACAAAAGAAGGCCGCAAAGAAAAAGGTCACGCGAAAGGTAAAGCATGATAAGATTGTCATGCGGGATCATGTTCGGAGTGAGATGAATAGGGACATTGGGTATCAAATCAAATCCCTTCGACAAAGAAACGCAGCCGATTGTGATGTCGTTGCGTTCATCAACAAGAAGTACGCGCAAATACGTCAAATAATATCAGAGTAAAGGAAGAACCTGTAAAAATTTAATTTTACCAGCTAAATACCACAAACCGCCTTGAGACTCCGGCCTCATGAATTCCTCCACGCCTTCGATCTCGACCTCGACCCATACCCTCCTCTTTTTGGACAGGTGAGGAGCTTCCGGCTTGGCCGTGCAATGCCAGCCCGGCCTTACTGCAAAACCTTTAGTGGGAAAACACTCAGACTTTATCCACTTGTTGAATTCGATCGGCTCCCCCTTGTTAATGAACAAAGAGGTTAGATTTCCGTTTTTCAATTTTCTAACTAATTTATATGCTTTCATTTTAAATTGGACGCGAGGGACGGAATCGAACCGTCAATTACTCTTTTGCAGAGAGTCGTCTTCCCGTTTGACCACCCCGCGATCATAAGAACCTTTGCCCTTCTTGGGCTTATGAACGCGCTGACCGGTATTCCAGTCTACCATCGCTCTCGGCTTTTTAAGTTTCTCACTCACAACGAAATTATTATCTCATACTTTTACACCCGAGTCAAGAGAAAAAATAAGAAATAAGAAATTACTAAATAGGAAATAGGAAATCATTAAATAGGAAATAGGAAACGGTTAAATAGGAAATACATTAGCCTTAAATAACTATAAGAAGACTTAAGTCACTGACTATCAACGACTTACGCGCGGCCCCCCACCCCCCGGCCTAAGTCCTTACAGTCCAACGACTTACGACTTCAAAAAGGCACAAAAAAACTCACGCTTTTCAGCGTGAGTGATGAGGGTTGGCACGGTTTATGCCTTGCCAAAGCACAGGGAGCACGACTCGAAAAATTTGCACCAGCAAACCTCATCCTCGGCGAGATCGCGCTCGCGATCCTCGCGCTCGCGCTTGGCTTGCGCGGCGGCCTCGTCCTCCGCTTGCGCGTCGGCCTCCATCGCGGCGATTGCCTCGTCGCGCAGCTCGTCATAATGACGCTCTAACTCAAACACCTCTTCGCATGAGAGGTCGGCGTATAATGATTTCATGATTCCCATAACTGATTAAAGAGTAACAGATTTCAGAATAAAGTCAACTAAAAAAGTGATAAAATTACCACTCGTCGCCACTGTCGAAACAGCCATAATCCTCGTCGGTACCGAAACCGGCACTCGCGAGGGCATCGCCGTCCGCTTCCGCGTCCGAGCGGAAACCGTCCCACGGCTCATCCGTGGCATCATCGATAGACCACACCACGACACGAGTGTCGTCCGCGAGATGCTCGACGACATCCTCGCCCGCACGCGCCGCCAACTTGATGGCCGCGTTCAACGCCGTGTGATCGGCCTCGCCCACCAACTGGACAAACTCCTCGATCACACCCTCCTCATTAACAACTGAGTACTTCCTCATAACGCAAAACAGTATACCAGAAACCGGCGAAATGTCAACTAATAATTTCACTTTTTTTTCTTTTTTTTCTTGTGATATTTGGCACGGTTGGCACGGAAACCCTTCGTAAAACGCTTTTCTGGAAACTTAAGTCACTGAGTATCAGGGACTTACGCGCGGGGGGAGGGCGCGGCCGTAAGTCCTTGCGGCTCAACGACTTAAAGCATGATTCTTTAGCAGGTTGCGTGCCAAAAATGCCCCGCCGAGCAGAAAGGAAACTCGACGGGGCTGGGACACAAGACTAGTTATACTTTTGCGATTAAACTCTAACAGCTTTGATGCCTTCTGGCAATTCGCCTAGTACTTTAAACTTCCATGTTTGCATGTCGGCAGGTTTGCGCGTTTTTGTTTTTACGCTGTACTGGTTTTTGATTTTTACTTGGTCGTTCGTTCGTGTAATCGTTACAATGTTTTTCATGATTTATAATTTATAAAATGCGTGTTGACCTATAACCTTGACGGGCTTTTCACCTTTGGCCCAGTATGGTTTTTTCTTCATCCATGTGGCGTGGTAGTGATTAGCAAAGCCGACAAATTCACGGCTTAATTGTTTGACGTTTTTAGCCAAGGCTATTGCGTATTTGGCTTGAGGTTCTTTGAGCAAATGCTCCAAGTCTTTAACGCCTTTTCCGTTCCAACAACTAAATTGCCATTTTTTAAGACATACTGATGATGGTGTCCGTTTTCCTTCAAATGCTCGTTGAGCAATGACCGCAGCAACCGCATACATCCCTGCTTCCCCTTCTCCCCTTGCTTCGGCAAGTATAGTGATAGCAATGACTTTTGTTTCTTTCGAGAGTTCATTAGTAGCATTTATAGATTGAAAAATTAAAGGCAGCGAAAGAAGTGATATTATTATTTTTTTCATGCAATCACCCCTTTCAAAGAATTAAGTTTTTCGCGTATGTTTGCAATATTAAAATCGCTTTTCTTTTTAGAGCGTTTTACCTCGGATCGGTGGTGTTCGATATATTCAGCAAGCATTTCTTGAATTTCCTTGTTTCCTTCTACTATTTCCTCTGCCCTTGCTTCTATCGCTTGCTCTATTCGCTCCTTGTGCGTCTGTTTAATAGTTTTAACAACTTTGATATAGTCGCGAGTAATAATTTTCCTAGCTTCTTTTAAGTCGTTCTTTAATGAAACGCTGACAAACTCGTCTCCTCTGAGATTCGCATTCGCGTTTAATGTTTTGGCGTGTGTTCTTTTTGGTGAAAACTTCCACAACCAATGAATCAGTTCATTTTCAGCGGTGTGCGCGTCTGTTTCGTTGTTGTATTGTTTAGACCAGAGAATATGCACGGAGCTTCTCGACTCATGTTTGTCGGTCGAATATGGACGATTCGCGGAATACGGTGATTCCAGTCGCGCTTCTAAATGTTTGCTCGTCATCCCTGCGTAGTAGCAGGAATAACAATCTTCAAGGACGGTTGGGGATGATGCTCTATAAGATCCTGCATCGTTGCTTGTTCTCCAAAGGTATGTTGTGTATTTTTTATTCATGTTGTTTTTTTATATATTTATTTTTTACTTCTTCGTAGGCATTCTTTCTTCAGCGTGTCGCATGGTCACTATCCTGTCCATCCGAAATCTTTTGTATTGTCCCGTGTGGATACAAGTCCCGCCGATACCCGAAAACTTTTCGCCTTCGGTTCGGTTATCAAACGATTCATCCAACTCAACTTCATAGCAGTAAAGGTGGTTTCTCTTGTTTTCCAAACCGTCATGAACGGCTGGCCGATATTGTATAATGAACTTTTCTCTCATAACTTCAAAAATTATAACTGATTTCTTTTTAAAGGTCAACCCTTAAATTTAATTTTTATCCGCAAGTCGGAAACAACCGGCCTCTGTTCAGTTGATCGCCGCCCCAACCGTGGAGGATTTCCTCGCCGTCTCTCTCGATAATCCAAGGCCACATATTGCCATCTAAAACCTGCGCCATTTCGCAAGCGGCATCAAATGCAGAGTGATCTTTGCCTCGTTCGTTCGTGAACTTTTTGCTGCTCACGCGGTTGGTGTCTTCGTTCTTCCAACTTAACTCGTATGTGATCTTGTCTCTCATAACTGGATTTATAATATCAGATTTTAGCAAAATGTCAACCTTTATTTTGGATTATTTCCGCAATAGCCAGCCAACTGATCGCGCTGGTGCGCGGGGTCATTGTTCACCGTGTAGGTGTTACCGTTCAAGGTGAACGTATCCCGCTTGGCTTGGCGT
>Ga0080013_1004661_pt1 | contig 13324 bp, 5 predicted proteins | sample ETNvirenome_6_85_FD_69236 | JGI IMG/M metagenome (GOLD analysis project Ga0080013, IMG submission 69236) | Marine viral communities from the Pacific Ocean - ETNP_6_85 (SPADES assembly) (version 2) | ecosystem: Environmental > Aquatic > Marine > Oceanic | place: Pacific Ocean | collected 2013-06-19 | reverse complement strand
TTGGGCTCTTGACGGGGTTAGTGATGTTGATAACCAGCCAAAAGATTTATTTGATTATAGCGGATCCGCCGATACTGGCCTATATGAAAGGAAAAACATATTTAGCGCCGGCGAATTGAACAATAATACCCAAATAAGCTACACGATCATTGGCCTGCCTGCTGCCAGCACCATAGGATCCGGACTCCGAAACAACTATTGGAAGAAGCTCTATATGGATTCAAAGATTAATTTCGGAACACAGTATGCTAGAGATTTTACAATTTTTACCGGTAGTTTGCTCTTCTCGGCCAGCGCCGCCCCCGGCAATAACGTTGCTATATTTATCCCACACCAAACAGTAGGTGGCACTCCGTGGTCAGCAGCAGCAGAAGCTGGAAAAGAGCCTTTCTACTACGAGAACTATGATGCGTATATCCAAGAGGCGAGATCTGCTGGAAAAGAATATTCTGTAATACCTGAGTTTAGGATAAGCGAAACGATAGATCAGATTCTAACTGGCGAAGAGGGAGAGTCGACCATCCTTTCTCCAATGCTTTCTATTACAGGGGGCTACATTGCAGATGACACTAACAGTGCTTTCTATGCAGACTATACAAACTCAGATTTCTTAAAGTATTTTAATATTATAAAGGATAAACATGATTCGGATGGCATCGAGAACCAAGGCACTTTAAAACTTTCCTGCGAGGCGATCAAAAAGTTCCTTCCTTACGAAGGTTTTTATCCAGCCCAGCGTGTTCTACAACTAGGCACTTTATTTAGTCAATCATTTAGTGATGTTATAAGGATCGCCGGATCAGGCAACCCTTATGACACCGGTAATGTCAACATAAACGATGGAGGAAGCTTCAGGACTGCTATGGCACCGTTTTTCAGCCCGGGAATACTTTGTAATGGTATTAAATCAGGAATATCAGTTGGATATCCTATCTTTACATCAAGTTTCGATCCTGACTTAAACGTAACCGGCACTTATCTATCCAATTCTTCAGGTACCTCCGTATACGATGACGAAGGGCCAAGGATCTCTGGCTCATTCAACTACAGGCTTCCTTTTGAGTCGATAACAGATCCTTTGGCGTATATCACCACCATGGTTGATTCAGAGCCGGATCCGACTGCCATTTTAGTATCTACGGCTAGCTACGACTCTAGCAGGGGCGGATCCCCTCTTTATGCTTACGCTGTTAACAACTTCCTTGCAGAAACAATGAATCTTTTCTTGAAAAATCGTTCTGTTTCTTCTTTAGTGTCCGCTGGCGAAAATGATTTTAGTTTTGATCCTAGGAAAGAGTACAGAATGAAAGTTCGTATTTTTGAAGAAGATATGGACATCTATAGTGGCAGCAAGTCGTATGGTCCGGCTATGGACGACAGTCTTTCTTTGAATGGATCCAGAGCTTCATATTTGCCATTCTTACCCCCATACGACATTGGCACAACCACAGAGGAAGAGGGTGTAGAGCTTGTCTTCAACCCGTCGGCCGAACGCCACAGCGTTGATTACATTCTAGGCAATCTGACTGAGTCGTTTACAATCTACGAAGATCTTAGTACTCAAGCTGGTGTCTCTCTTGCCTTAGACGGACGCACAAAGATTACAGATTCTATACAGCTAAATAGAAAAGTAAAAGTTGGCGACCACTCCAGAGCAATTCCGAGCGCACCAGAATACGCAATCTCAATACAGCCAAAGTGGGAATCTCCCGTATTGGATTTCAGTCATAGAACAGCATCGATATCCGTCAGTAGCAACTCTCAAGCCACACATGTTATAACAGTCAACGGTATTCCCGGGCCTGGAAAAATATTAACAATAAGTGATGGCTATAGCAACGTCACTTATGAATTTGTTAGCGGCCCTCCGGGTGACTACCAGATTAAACGTGGTGCGAGCAACAACGATCAGGCTATAAAAATCTTAGATTCGATTCTAGTTGACGACTCTACTATAAAATCAAACTTCACCGCCGAGCGATCAACCAACGTGGTTACGCTGACAGCCATAGCACCCGGCAACCTACCGTCGGTAACTTCAAGCACAGACTACACGAATATTGATATGAGCTCGACTAATGGCGCCGGGTTCTACGATAACTCCTCTGTGTCTGGCAACTACTATGTTGGAATGTGGCACCAGTACGGCCGAATCCCAACTGGATCTCAAGGCATTAAGATGCAGATCACAGATCCAATTGTAACAGACACGACAGGCTCTCTAGCCCAAGAGCTTGGCTTTACAAATCGGCCTGTGAAAATAGGCGAAATCGCTGATTCAAGAACCATAAAAGAAGCCATTGTTGCTATCCCGTATACGATCGTCGACGGAGAAAAAAGACTATTCCCGATAAGCTCGGCAGAGTTCCAGCTAGCTAGATCTTTTGCCAAGAACGGAGGTGACAGACCGGACATACGAGATGAATACATTGACTTGGCTCGAAAGGGGCAAGAATACGTGCTGCCGCCTAAGTATGACTTCTTCCACAACCCAGCCGGCCCAGACAGGCCCAGCGGCATATCACCGTTCGCAATGTTTGTTTTTGACTTCAACATGAGACTCAATAGGCAAGATCTTGCAGACATTTGGCAAAATTTACCGCCAACATCAGCAACCGGCAAGAAGGATCTAACCTCTGGGTTTGACAAAGAGGAAAGCACTGTAAATGTAGCCTATGGCGACTCCGACTCTTGGTTCCCCCGGGGGTTGCCGGCCGATACACGTTGGATGGTATTCAAGGTCAAACAAAGAGCATCATACGATTACTACGAACAAGTAAGAGATTCCTCATTGGCGAAGGGCCTTGAAGAGAGAGTTAACAAACAAGGCGCTTTTGCCAATCCGGTATATAGTTACAACTGGCCTTATGATTTCTTCTCTTTTGTGGAGCTAGCCAAGGTCAAGGCAGACTTAACAATAATTAACGAAGGTTAAAAGAAAAACAATGTCATTATTTGATTCAAAACAAGAAGTAGTAAACATAGAACTAACTTCATACGGAAAAAAGAAACTAGCACTAGGGAAGTTTAACCCTTCTTACTATGCTTTCTTTGACGATGATGTTATTTATGATATATCTTACGTTTCGGCCTCGTCGACCGCTACTGCCCTGACAGAAAGTGCAAACGGCGAAGCTGATGACCGAGTTCGAAAAGAGACACCATACTTAAAAACGATTTACTCTATTGTTGGAACTGAAACTAAACTGGATGGCGCCGGGTCGGACTTTAACCGGATCGATCAGGAGTCGTTCAATAACATTCGAATGTATGAGAACAATAATTTACTCAAGTATGGGCTCGGAACGTCAAAGATAGGCGAAGTAACCGGATCACAAATCAGTGTTAGTTTTTTGGATGGCACGCTTACTAACGTGCAAACTTCGTCCACAGCATTTGTCTTCGGTACCAAAACTGCCTATGGCAAGCCCCAAACAAAGCTCATCACACAGAATCTAGATCTAACTCCGGAAATAAGAAGTCTACCAGATCCATCTATGACGATCCCACCAGAATTGTTAGATCAGACCAGAATAGAGCCGGCCATTGTATCTCCTGTTTTGCAAGACAACAAGTATATTTTTCTTGAAGTTGATGAGTTGTTACTTGCAGTAGATGAACTAAACTCTGTTGAGGATTATAACAACTTTGAGATAAACATTTACAAGATCGAAACAAACGAGAGCAACGAAGAAGAGTATAAAAAGTTAAACTTCAAAAGCAAACAAGAGCAAGTCAACGAAGAGGGCTTCTTAATGGATCGGGCTGAGATAGCAACCCAGGATTCTAGAATAACAACAGATGACGTCGAATTTTACCTAGACATTCAAGTAGATGAAGAAATAGACCCAGTACTACTTACTAGTAAGGTGCCAAGAGATTCACTTGGATATCCAATCTTAGATGATCCTTTGATTCGAAACACGTTTGAAATAAGACGAAATGCAGACTTCTCTAGAAGAAGAGATGACGCTGGAGATCCTTGCTAATGGTTATAACAACAACCGGGATGGCCGGCGAAAAAATTATTTTTGACAAGTTGTATGTTTCTGAATCGGGGACGAAAGTAGATCTAAGTCTTGAAATACCTACACGACAAATCGATCGAAGTGTCGCACTTAGTTTCCGGCTTATGACTGCCGGCATCGAGCTTGACTTGGATTATAACGCCTACAAGGAAGACCAAAGCCTCCTTAAGAGAGATGTTTTCCTAAAGAACATTCCGGCGAGTTATGTCGACATTGATTTTTCTTTTTCAAGATCTGCGCTTATAAGAACAATACCTGGATCCTCCGGAGGAACGAGCCTTTATAGACTAGGCACTTTTGACATCCAACATACTCAAGAAGATTTTGAAAGAAGAAACATTTTTGCTTTCTGTACTCGACTAGGCGATCTCTCCCTTACCCAATTAGTTGGTATTGAGTTCATCTTAGGTTCGACTTTTTTCTCAATCAAAGAAGGAGGCACGGCCTATGTTCCGGAAAACCCCGAAACTTTAGTGCTTCAGAGCACCTTCAGTGGACAAACAGGCTTGCTAAACAGAGCACGGGAGGTTGACACCACCACCAGCGATCTAAAGCCGGCAGCGTTCTCTCAGCTATTTCCAAGCATAAAAGATGATAGGTTTAACTTTTTGTATTTCCTCGATCTAAGGAAAGTCTTAGAAAACAACTCAAACCTGTTTTCTTTGTTGTCCGAAGCCGAGCAGCAAAGTGCACTAGAATCGACAATAATCAAAGACCAACTGTTCGAGAAGAAAAGCAACATTGAAAATACAGCACCAGAGTTTTTAGATAGCGCCATGGCGGTCTCGCAAGTAGGTGGCCGGCCAATCTTAAACCTCCCTGCTAACGTTATTGCATTTACCGGCACCGACGAAATAAGAGAATACTCAAAGAACCTAAAATACAACTTCAATACAAACATTATTTTTCTCAATGGCATTTACCCAGTCATAGAACGGTTAATAGACAACATAAGAGAGATTGAAAGTTTTAGATCTTTTATGGATGATGCTTTCGCCAAACTCACCTTTTATAGTCAAGGCACGCAAACTTTTTATCGAAACGCCCTACCAACACTACAAAGAGATCTGCAAAACGAGTTTAATAACAGCAAAGCTCAAGACTATCCGGATCGTATAGATTACTTTATCAAGATCTTAGAAGAAATAATCCAAGCAGCTGCAAAATTTGACTCGGCCGGCTTAAGAAGCGCCACCACCGAAACTGTTATGCAACTTAGAAAGCTAATCTCTTTGAATGAGAATGCGAACACGAACGAGTATTCTTTTGAGTTGTTCTTTAGATTCTTTGACAGCCTGGTAAAAGAACTTCAACAAACCTTCCTGAGTGTCGGGTTCCAGTTGTCAGGCGCTTTTAGCGGGAAGGGGAAAACTGGATCTTCAACAAACCCTGAAAGTACTTTAATAAAAGTCAAGCACTATTTTGGATATGAATTCAAGCCGGAAGATTATTCTCTAAAATATTCTTACATGGGCGACATACCAGCAGCCAGCTTCCCGACCATAGCCCAAGACGCCTATGAAGGATTGATGAACGAAAACGTACGTAAGTACTTCACAGAAGATCCTCCTACAAGTTCTGCTGCGCTGACATCGATAGAGCTTCGGGATGCTTTTAGAGTAGTCCCAACAACGAATTACCTTACTATCCGAGCAATAAAGAAGCGAAGCGAGGTTATTTTTGACAACACACGGCCGTCCTTCGATCCAGAGACATCAGAGATCCGAGGGGCAAAGCTGAACTATATAGCAGCATTGAACATTATTAAAAACAAACTTTCAAATATCAATATCGAGCCGCTGCTGTCGGATCCAGAGGCCGCAGCATTAAATTCTAAGTTATTCAATGCAATAAACGATGTTTACAGTCTCATCTCCTTTATCCCTTTCCCTTCCAATGTCGACAAAACGGACGATTTCAGAAGAGAAGCAGCTGATTCGATATTAGAAAGTGCAGTGTCGAATGACATTTTACGTCCATCCGACGATGAGAATAATGAGGTCGTAGAGGCAATCTACAGTATAGATGAAAGCTTCGAAGATCTAGATGAGCTGAATGCCACCATTGAAAATAGACTAAGTGTCCTAACACAGTTTTTAGATTATGTTGAAAACCTAATAGAGCACCCAAACAGCTATCAGCACACCTTATTAAATCCCAGGCGAAGAAACCCAGCACAATTCCTGGAGTCGATAAGAAGAATTGAAGGCACCTCGATAACTAACGCCGATGGCTCGTCAATCTCAGAGATCAGATTGCCTTACCCCTTGTATTCGCTATATGAAACATTTCAGACGACCGAGGAGCAACGAAGAATAACTTTCTTTTGGGGCGGCGACCAAACAGTCCTACAAAAACCTCTCAACTCTTCATTCATTAGGTTTAACTTTGCAAACATTAAAGAAATACAAACCCTAACAGGATTTAGGACCTTGGAAAATGGACAGTCCGATCTTAGGAATCCTATTTTTGAGGGCATTCAAGCTGAAAGCTTTGAACCAGGCAGCACATTATTTTGCAAGATGTCTAATTATAACATAGGGAATAAAAATACCATATGGTACTTAAATAATAGAAATCTATTAAGTCTTAAGGCAGAAACGGAACATTTTTTCATAAACAATAATGAAGAATGAACCCCGGCTGCAGCTGTTAGAACACCTCAAGGATAATTAATATGGGAAGTGGTATATCACCAAGAACGTTACAATTTTATAATAATGAAACTGTTTTTGATCTAAACTTAAAGAAGACAACTTTCCGCCCTCAAGGCAGATTTAGCTCGGAGGTTATGATCGACACTGGTACCGGTGAAGTGATCGAGAGAATCGGACCAACTAGTATCGATGTCTTTCGTTATCTAACCGGATTGGCCAGGTATAAAACGACGGACGAGTTCGAGGGGAATGTCACGATCGGCAATATAGCCAAATTCGATGAAAGAGTAACGATTGATGATAGTAGCAACAGTATAGAATTTGATGTAACCTTTCAGTCTGATTACCGCATACCTTTTTGGAAGATTGAGTTTGTCAACAACCAAGATGTTCAGCGGTCTGTCGAAGACGAAAATGCTTTACTTTGTGAATCTTTCCAAGACATTAAATACTATTTCCGAAGTATAGAATGGGTTAAAATCTTCTTTACTCCGGAAGTCTTCAATGAGTTTTTGGAGCTTGGCCATTTTGGGGGGGCAAAATATGGTGAAATTCCAACTGACTCGATAGAAAATGAACGACTATTGATGGTCAGATGTGAAGAGACAATAGCGACGCTGATGGGCTCAAATGCTGTCGATACCCCGATGAGGTTTATTAAAAGGCCACCAGGCATGACGGTGATCCCAGGCGCCGTCATGCCCGGCGGGCTCCGTGACGAGGGGGAGGTGGAGATCGTGATCGATTTGCCCGACGAGATCGACTCACGCTCGGACTGGCCGGTCATACCTCCCGGCGAGGATGTGGCGGGCGATGACGACGAAGCGATCTACGTTGGCGGCACCAAGCTGGGCATACCAGGCCCGGGCCTGGTAAGCCCTACATACTCGGACCTAAACATCAATATAGACGCACAGGTACCTGAAACACTTATAAGACTAGAAAAAGAAAAAAATCTAGAAGCGGTATGTGAATTAAGGTTTATTATTGATGAAAGCTATAACTTTTTGTCTAGAGAGTTTGAGTTTGGGCCGTTAGCGCCCTCAAACCGGTTTTATACCGGATTCGAAGAAAGCTTAATGCCATCAAGTTATAACTTTAGCATAATAAAGTATCTTGAGGGGTTATTAGGCGAATTATGGAGTGTCGGCACCCCCCTCGCCGGCGAGCTCGCTGTCGAGCTCGACCACCATATTGACGGTTTAAAAGAAAAGCTCTTCTTTGGACCTTTTGACCTAGAGCCATACGCAGGCCGAGATTCTCAGGTTGGTAGGTTGACAAGAGATTTATACAACAAGTTCGGTGTTTCAATTAAAAACCTTCATCCTGATGAGTTTGCCGCTCTCATCTCGGATGGCGACGCCCTGCGTAAAAGAAGAATAATCTTGATCGATCCTATGGTTCCGCAAGACAATTTTCAATCACTTTTCCCGTTTGGTAATAGAATAGAGATTACAGACTTGCCGGATCTGAATCGATCGACAACCCAGAATTTGTTGAGGTATCTAGCAAGATACAACTTAGAAACAGACATAATGCTCAACCTGATGAACGGGACAGTAACACCTAGTAGTGATATAACATCAACACAAAAAAAGCTTTCTATTACTGATTATTTTACCGGGCGCCCAACAACAACCTCCATGAAGGGAGTGCGAGAATTTGATTTTGTTGAGATCTTTAATAACTCATCGCAACAGTTTGTCATCGACGATGATCACGTGCTGCAGGGCGTCGCACACGACGCCAAGGACGATGTAAAAGATCAACTACAAAATTTTAATAATGAGTTCACAACTCCTTATTTACGTTACATAAACTTAGCTAGCTATAGGTTCGATCCTGCCTGGAGCGGATACTCGGTGGCCAGGGACTACGACGAGGCCCTTACCGAATTGAGGCTGACCCTTCGGAATAGATCATTTAACAGTCTACCAAATTTGCAGGAAATGTTCTTATCAGAAAAGAATAACTATTTTGAGATCTTTGCTTATAGGGTTATCAAAACAAACACTACAACAGGCGCCACCCAGCAGTTCTTTATCTTCAACAGACCAGAAGGTGCACCGGGAGATCCAGGAAACTCGTTTTTTGACACCCAAGTCAAACCAAATCAAGAATACGCATACTCTTTATCTGCATTGGCATTTGTTTTCGAAAGTAATTATCGCTATGAACTACCCGAAGGCATTCAGTCCGGCGTCGACCTTGGAGAACGAGATTCATCGATGTCCGAGGAATGGCACGAAAAAACCAGTTACATCCTAGGATCAAAAATAAGAACTAGGCAGCTGCCAAAGATAATAGAGCTTCCGCTGACCTCCGAGAAGTCTGTCCTAACAGATATGCCGCCGGCTAGACCAAATGTTGATTTCTATCCGGTGAAGGACTTTAACGACAGGGTTAAGATTAGAGTATCCTCAATGAACACAACAGAGAGTGCAATGCCTGTGGTGATTGAAAACGGAGATTTTGCTTTATTTACAAAAATAAGACAGTCTCAAAAAGTAAATTCAAATGAAGAGATTAAGTTTAGTTCAGATGAGACTCCGGCGGCTTTTGAAGTGTTCAGACTGGATCGAAAACCGGAAACGATTAGGGACTTTATTGGAAGAAAAAGAGTTATAAGAAGTGTAACATCCGAAGATCGAAGCACAGACGGTACTTCCTTCATGGACGACATAGTCACTAACGTTGATTACTATTACCTCTTTAGAACCCTAGACTTCCATGGCCATATCTCTAATCCAACTGAGGTGTTTAAATTCACGCTTGTTGATAACGAAGGAGCGCTACAGCCCCTGTTGGTTACAATATCACTCGAAGAAATGTTTGGCACTCTAAAAACTAATGGACAATTCAGAAAACTTAAAAAAGACACCAACTCTAAAGAAGTAAGAAGGTTCATAAAGATTAGACCCAATCCCCAAGAGATTTCTTTTGTTCGTGGCCAGTTTGATGGAATAACATCAGAGAACGTTTCGCCAGTGGAGTTGGGCAGATCTGGACACCGCCGAGGCGGCTTCGTCGCCGACGAAGTCTTGGTTGAAAGCGTCGCCAATGACGATATCATCCCGGCCACGGAAGGCTCCGGCGATCCTTCAGGGCCGGCCGACGATCCTGGATCTTCTCAAAACAATATTATCGATCAAAGATATATGCTTGAGTTAAAATCTAAAAAAACAGGTAAATCAATCTTTATTGAATTTAAGTATGTTTTAAACAACTTTAACATTGCGACCGTGGAGCAGAGAACTATGGTACCGGACACCGTTACGGAGAAAGATGTACGAGACGCCATAGCAAGAAGGAATGAGGGGGACCCCGACAAGCAAGCGTGGAGGATGACATCGACGCCGGCGGCCTGGAGCATCCCCGCCGAGTTCGTCGAGCGGTTCGTCGAGTTCAATGACGACGACGACTAGCCTATTAGTTTTACGTAATAGAATAAATTTAATTAACAACTATTTATAATAAGAAAAGGAGTTTATGCATGGCATTTTTAGACAATTCAGGTGATATCATACTTGATGCAGTACTGACAGACGAAGGGCGACGACGCCTAGCAGAAGGAAAAGGAAATTTCACTATAACGAAGTTTGCCTTTGGCGACGATGAGATTGATTATGGTCTTTACAACAAGGATCACGCAAGTGGATCTGCCTACTTTGATCTAGAAATCCTTCAGACTCCTATCTTTGAAGCGTTCACGAACAATGCTTCATCGATGAAATCAAAAATAATAACAATCGGGAACCCAAATTTGCTTTATCTGCCGGTCATTAAGCTCAATGATAAGGGAGGCCGAGGACCAGTAGTAGCAAACTTTGGTAAAGATACGTTCCTAATCCCTGTCAATGAGGCAACAAACGATATGATCACCCTCACCGACGTCGGTATTCTGCGTTCTCCTGCCAATGTCGACATATCCTCCAGCGGAACACGATTTATCAGGCTAGATCAAGGGCTAGATACTACGTCTATCAGCCCGGGCGCCGGCCTATCATCCGATCTTAGAGAAGATGCATTTATAATTGAGATGGACAACCGACTAGGTGGTCTAGTTTCTGGTCTGCGTGACCAATTCACAGAAAAGACCCCAAGCAACGTTGATGATGATGATATCGCAACTTACATGATTGACGCAGCAGACACGGGCTTTATTAGAGCTAACAACAGTTCAGTCACATCTCCCACACAGGTCATCTCCGGCCCCCGGGGAAATATTGTTCAGCTCCGTGTTCGCCCGAAGATGGATTTGGCAGAATCAGATTACTACTTTGATTTGTTTGGCGCTTCTGCGACTAGCCAGACCATTACTGGTATTGCTCCCACAGTAACCAGTGTTAAGTATATTGACTCATTTGTTACAATCTATGGCGCTAACACCGGTTACACGGTGCAGGTACCGATTAGGTACATAAAAGTTACTTCATAATAAATAAAAGAGAGAAAAAATGGCATCAACATTTAAAACATTCGGATCGGGCGACCAGACAGTAACGGCAACAAACCTGCATGAGGTTATCCCAATTACCGGTACTATTGTATCAGGTACTTATTCTCCGGCAAATATAGATAATAACATCAAAAACTATTCTCATGGTATGTTCCAGTCTGTCTATGACTACCCCTATCTAAGTTCTTCAGCAAATCACGTATTTGACATTACTGTTGGGTATTCTTCAGGATCGGCGCTATCTGGCGCAGCTGCCATCCAGAACTCAAAGAAGATAAACATATACAACCAGTTTGCAAAAGTCTTGGTTCAGCCGGATATTACAGGATCGATTCAGGAATTTGATCAAGACGGCGACATATCAGGCGGCGGCACGAAGATGAAAGAATGTTTCTTCTTGCCCTTCTCACGACTTCTTGTTAAAGATGAGATTAAAAAAGGCTCGATATCATTCTCTATTTACACCGGAAGTACTTATGCAGCCCCAGACAGCGCTAAAACTATCACAGACTACAATGCACAAACTGACTATAAAGTTAACTCTCCGGCCGGCGAGTTTGGGCTTCTTTACACTTCTTCAACCGGAATAACAATCAATAGTGCTGTTGGCCATATTTATTACCAAGCAGGAATAGCAGTTTTGACCGCATCAATTTTTGATACTGTGCCAGGCACTAGTAAGTTTGGCTCAACAAATGAAGATGTCGATGCAATTCTTACTGGATCCTCGATAACCGGCTCGACTGATGGGTTAAGAAACAGAGTCAACAATCTCCAGTTCAATAACACGACAGAACTTAACTCAAGTATCTACTTCTGCCGGGCAGCTGCAAATGAGTATAATTATTCATCAAACTCAACGTACCTAACAGGCTCGAAGATCCGCATGAAGAACTCCCGTACGGACACCCCTGCGTCCTATGTTACTTCTATTGGCTTATACTCATCAGATAACGTGCTCTTGGCAACTGCAAAGCTTTCAGAGCCACTTAAGAAAGATCCAACAAACGAGCTTACATTACGAGTCAGATTAGACTACTAAAATGAAGTTCTACCAGTTCAAGCAGAACGATGTGGTTAACCAACTTCGGGTGGTTAACCCATCGTGTTCTTTTTTTGTAAATAATAGAACTGTTTACTATAATGGAGCATCAAATAGCACTGCTGAAATCGGCTCTACAATAAATGGTGTACCGAGCGGTTTCATCTCGCTTTATGAGATGAACGTTGACCGTGCTAGTGATAACTTGGTTTACCCTTTTGTTGTTAAAGGATCCTCTCTAGACAATATGAGCACTGTTAGCAAAGCTTCTTATAATGCGTTTTCTTATGGAGATGTTATTTCGGGATCTTACCCTCTTTCTGCTAGTATTACAAGAAACTTTTATACAGGCTCAACAAGAAGAGAGATCGTATCTTTAAAAAATACCTTAAATAGATATAAGATTTATTCTAATCATTTTGCTTACTCTTCATCGCTTCGAGACTTCGACACACAAGATATAGCACTTATCGATGTCCCTTCCATCTTCTTTGGATCCGGAATAAAAACAAGTACTCTAAATCTTGACTTCTATGTTACCGGGACACTAACAGGCCGCCTAGAAGCCAATGCGAAAGGCGAACTAGTTCAGACCCTACCACAGGACGTAAATAGCGGCTCTGTTGCTGGTGTGGTGATAAAAGAAATGGGTGCCATTTTAATAACAGGGTCTTGGGATGTAACAACTTCTGCAATAGAAGACTATGATCAAAATGCTGGAGATGATAAATTTAAATGGTATTATTATTTAGCCGGCATACAAGGAAACATAGACTATTCACCAAATACGTTACCATCTTCTTCTTTCCACCTTCATTTTGAGTCTACTAGTGAGGTCAACACAAAGCTAATGTTTTGCACAGCACCTCGTGGAGAGCTGAACCAATCTGAAAATCCAACCTTCTACACAAAAGATAGTTTTAAATCCATAGAGTTTACCGGGTCTGCAGGAAGTTTCATAGAGCCGGTTAGGATAATAAAGAACATAGCGTCTGCGTCCTACCAAGACCCAACGGCTCCATTTGAAAAAACAACCTATATCTCTAAAATAGGCCTTTACGATGAAGATAAAAACCTTGTCGCTGTTGCTTCTTTGGCCAGACCGGTAAAGAAGACCGAGTCGAGAGACATAACTTTT
>Ga0080013_1004659_pt1 | contig 13328 bp, 19 predicted proteins | sample ETNvirenome_6_85_FD_69236 | JGI IMG/M metagenome (GOLD analysis project Ga0080013, IMG submission 69236) | Marine viral communities from the Pacific Ocean - ETNP_6_85 (SPADES assembly) (version 2) | ecosystem: Environmental > Aquatic > Marine > Oceanic | place: Pacific Ocean | collected 2013-06-19 | reverse complement strand
AGCAAATGCTCTGCTTTAACTATCGTTGGTGGTTCCGTCAGGTAGCCTACAGCTTTCTTGAGGTCACGAGCCAGCCAGAATCTACGGTTGGGCCGCTTAGTATGCCCGTGGTTGCCCTTCTCGTCACCTCCCTTGCCTTCTGTAGTGTCGTTGGGGTTAAAGTATGCCTGCCTATCAACAGCCTCTTGTGGCTCAAATGTGGCTATGTAAGTAACACCGTTGTTTACCCAAGGGCATCCGCGCTGCTCCGCTATAGATACACCAGTCTTGTATAGGTTCAAGGCTTGCTGCCCTAGCAATAAGACTACGCGAGTCTCTGGCCGTAGCTTTGCCTCACCTTCCTCTAGTGCATCTGCTAGGATTATATCACAGGCTTGCCTTGGTATCGTAAGACCGTTGTTAAATATCTGCCCAGCATATCCGCTGAGTAGTTGTGCGCGGTCGAAGCGTGACGGCTTACCAAGCACTATGGTCATACCTTTGTATGGTAACTGAGCTAATGTGTATCGTATAGTTACTGGCATTTTATCGTATACCAGAACCTATACGTTTTTCTGGGAGTTGAAACATTTCATTTGTGTTGTGTGGCTTTTGTATGCGTTCTTCTTTGTTGCACGATGTTATTAGCGCAACAAAGAAGAAGGCTACAACTACTACTACAGATACTTTATCTATGTCTGTCATGTTTAATTAAATTGTGATACACAAGCGATCAATGCGGGAATAACCAAAAAGACCCGTCTGCATCTTAGTAGCAATATGTACTTATGTATCACAATTGACATTATACGTCTATCGTATGCTCAGGGTTGAGCCGAAGCACACGCTTCAAACGATAGTTGTTGTTCATGACGGGGTTGCCGTCACCATCTAACACAGGGCTACCATCATCAGTAGTCTGTGCTTGTTGTTCAGTCTCCAACGTTACGTCAGCCGCTAAGCCAGCGTATTGATCTACGTCAGGATTGTCCGTATCGAACGCCGATGACAAACCAAGTGCTTTATGCAAGCCTTTGATGCGACGTAACGTAATGTCCATTGCCTTATCACTGAATGAAAGGTAATCGCGGAACTGTAGCCCTGCGATACGGACATTGTTGCCGTCGATTTCAACAGACTCAGGAGCTACTAGCTCCCACTGCATCACTACCATAGGCGCACCTGCTTTGCTGTGGGTGAACTCAGCTTCTACTATACGCGCTGAGTATGTGTCTTTCTTCAGATAGGGGCGACCCCCATCTACGATTTCGTCTAGGTTAATAATAGCCATAACTATTTATGTGTTTAACGTTTAGGATTCCTTTGCTTGTTTTCCACTAGCCGAATCCGAGTTGCTAGTTGACGTATCCGATACGCCAGTGTTACTGGAAATTGTTGCTGTTAGTTTGTCTAACATTGTAATAACATACAATCCGATTGCTTGATCTTTGGTAACGTCAAGTTGTTTTGCTAGGTCATCAGTCTCTTTATGCGCTGCTGTGCAAACGCGAGCCATGAACTCTTTGTATTCTTTGTAGTCGTCAGTCATTTTCATTTATAAGTGTAGTTAGTGTATCTAATGTTGTTACGTTTGCATTACTTAATGCAGTTTTAAGTTCGATCATCTCGCGTAGTTGTCCTGCATGATAACCACCGCCGGGATCTCCTAGAGCTTTGATTGCAATGTCTATAATATCATTGACGTATATGGTATCGTTAGGCCACTTGCTGTGGCTGTTGTAGTTTTCTTCTACGAAGTCTTCGATGTCTGCTACGTCACTCACGAGAGCTAACATCTTGCCAGATACTTCATCTATTTCTGTTGATAGCTGGCGTAGTTCTTCGGAGAACGAATCAAACTTTGTCTCTAGCTTTTTATCTTGCTCGGTCATTTGTAATATTTTTTAGCTGCGCTTATCACATCGTTTATATCGTTTGGTATGTACAGTTCATCGAACATACTCATAGGAGTCTTAGCGGAGGTGATGCCATCGCTATTAGTCTGGAAGACGTACTCTACCTTACCATCCTTGCCGCGCTTAGCTTCCGTGAACAATACCATAAGGAACTCTTTCTCTATACATCCCTCATGCTGTTTGCCTTGTACTTTAATACGACGCACGTTGTATGTGTCTCCACTAGGCTGTGCGATATGCACGATCTCATCAATAGCCGTGAAAATTACGATTGCGCGGTCGTTCTTAACTTTGTCCAGCATCAAGCGTATGCTACGATTATAGTATGACCATACATCAAAGCCTTTGAAAGATGATTGCGCTAGTGCAATCAATACTTCAACGTACTTTGTGAATGACTCTATGACTATAACTTCACACTTATCGTCCTTCAGCGCAGTGTCTAGCGCAGTGTCGAAGTCTTTTACGTTAGCGCAACTTGTGATGTTAAAATCACTTGCGTTAGGAAACGGTAGACCTTTACGTTCAAGGTCTATGATGTGGGTTTTTTCTGTCGGTAAGTTGCGTAGCGATGTGGACTTGCCACTACCACTAGCTCCTACGATACCTATAATTGCTTTATTCATTTGTCGTGTATGGTTTGTGCTACGGCAACAACAGAGTCATCTAGGATTTTTAGACGTTCATTTATTTCCGCTACGTTGTCACTCATTCTATCCATAGAAAACATAATGTTACCTACGTTATTCATATCGCTTACCATTTCACAATCTCCGAGTGCGTGTCTCAGAGTTCTTTCTATGTTGTTTATAGCATCTACTATTGCTAATACTTGTTCGTCATTCATTGTGCTTGTTTTGCTATTGTATGTTTTAGTTGTAGTATGAGAGCGTCTTGCTCTTTCACTTTTAGTTTCAGCACTTGTATGTAGTGCCAAAGATCTATCACCTCTTCCTCCGATGCAGTCACAAGAGCTTCTCCACTCATACGCCACATCCCTTTGTCTCCGTTAGGATTGTGTTCTGCTATACCAGCATTGAACTTGCGCGGTGCTAGCTTTTTAAAGTTACGCAATGCTGCGTCACGTATTTCTTGATCTGTCATTATGCTTGGAATGTTAATGGGTCGTAAGTGTTTCTTGTTGTGAACAAAGTCTGCACTATAGTCTCACGATCATCTGCGCGTGGCGTAGTGCAGACTGGTGAGAAGTTACACTCACCGAACTTGGTCTGACAGCAGGTGAAGTTAGGCAGGAAAACATCCTCCGCTAACTCGCCCTTGTCTATCACACGGCGCAGTCCTTTCATAAAGGATCTTGCTATAGTACGTACATGGTTCTCAAACTCTGTAAGCACATGATCGGGGAATGTTATAAGCGTAGAGCGTCGAAACTTATTACGCCCACTACGCGACAGAAAGATTCCATTGATTACAACTGCGCGGTCTTCGTCAGGGAACAAATGCTTGTATATCATAGTATACATCATCATCTGTGGTGAGTTATAGTAGCTGTCTAAATATTTATCTACGGATGTTAGTGATGTAGTCTTGTGATCTACTAGGACAGGCATACCGTTGAGTGTACCAATCATATCTATCGTACCGCACAACACAACATCAATGCGTTCGCCGTCTGTGTCGTATGGGATAGCGAAGCGTTGTTCTAGTAACGGCTCATCCCCATAGACATCTGGCTTCAGTCCGTCGAACTTTTCGTATGCGTTAAAGTATTGTGTTATCGTAGCTGCAAGATGCCCTGCATCACGGAAGTCATTGTCTGGTATAGAGATGTCTGGTTGACAGTAGTGTTCTAATGCTACTGCAAGAGCTTTTTTAGTGTCACCTGTTGTATAGTATTCTTGTAATGCCTTATGATAAGCAGTGCCGTACTCCATCTTGTACGATTTGGTATCATAGACTAGGCCACGTGCGCCGAGGTAGAACAACCTGCGCGGACAGGCTGACTGACTGTATAGCGATGCGTCTAACTTAATAACGTATCTATCGTCTGCTGTTTTGTGTAGGGTAAGATTCATTGTAGGTTTTTTGGTAGTTTAACGTTTTCTAAACTTACGTTATGTAGCTCTGCTAGTTCTTTCATCTGATCGTTTAACGCTTCGTTTTTTGTCTTGTGTTTCTTACGCTTTGGTTTGTTTATATTAACTACAGCGTGTTCCTTTTCTGGTGGTGAGCAAACAACTAGGTAAGGTGCAAAGTGTTTGTTCAACTCTTCATCAGTCATCTGCTCTAGTTCATCTACGTCACAGTTTAATAGTTGTTCTATCGTCATAGTTTTCTAGTACAATGGTAGATCATAAACAAAACGAATGCCAGTAAATAGACTGGCCCTAACATCTCATGCGGTTCCATCAACGTATGATAGTTATTTTAATGTCGGAGAAAACAGCTTCAGCTTCGGGAGCCATGTCTGCTAGCGTATCATATACCCAACGCTTATCGTCGTCACTGATCGCTATGTTTTCCCGTGCGAATACCTCATCGGGCTGCGCGGATTGCAACCATGTAAGTACATCATGTCGCCACTTAATGCTATCGTTTGTAGCGATGTCTAACTCTTTGGCAGTGAGATCCTGCTGGCGCAATGCTTTCAAGCCCTCTTTAAAATACACTAGACAACCTTCTTCTAACTTGCGTATGCAAATCTGTGTGCGTAGCAAACGGTATGTGTTACCATCTACTGAATCATTATTCATCAACCACTTTAAACCATCGTTGATCTTAACGTAGAGTGTGTTCACACTATAGCCTGTGCCACCACAAGGCACAAAAATATCTTTGGGGTTCTCTAGTAGTTTGTCTAGTATAGGCTTGACCATCTCAGCGGTCTGTGCGGAGTAGCTACTGCGACGTGACTTAGGTTTGGCAGCAATATCCCTACGTTTTAGTTTGCCCACTACAATATCTATATCATCTGACATAAAAGATTATTATATTTGTTATCGTCTTCTGTGTTAAAAAAGGGGCTAGACATTATCGCCTAGCCCCTTACAACAATGAACAAGTTATGCGTCTGCCATAAGAGCTTGCATCTGCGTAAGCAGTTCCGCTCCCTTAGCGTGATCGCCAGCCTTGAACGCTTCTTTCGCCAGCTTAAACAAAGCAGTCGGCGTAAGTTCGCGCTGATCTGGTCGCCAGTTGTCAGCATCTTCGTTAGAGAAAAGAACGCCATCAGGATTCTTTTCTGCTAAACGTTGCTTCGCTGACTCTAGCTCACCACCACTCAAGCCCTTTGGCAAAGAGTTCTTTACCTTAGCGCGGATGCGGCTAGCGACTTGCTGATTAAGCAACGCTAGGATGTTGTCCTCTCCGATAGCACTAACAGCTTCGCTTGTGTTATCGAATTGCTTCACGGAAAACTTGAATCCCTTCCAGTCTCCGTCCTTGTATTCCTGTGTAATGTACTGAGCCATTATTTTATACGTTAGGGTTAAAAATCCAATTTTTTAGGTGGCAAATTGGCAGCCATTCAATATATAGTAAAGCAAGAATCATGCCAAACGTTGCATCTTTTGAGATTTTTATTCTACAATATGCAATTAGCATGGTAGTTCTTTTAAAACCTTGTATCTTAACATTATCTGTTCTAGTTCACGATAGTTACCCTCTAGTCTGCTAGAAGCTACGTGATCTACGATAGCCATAGAGTCATCTGCTGGAATGTCCTTGTATGTAGGATGTTCTGTGATGAACTTGATAGCATCATGCCTTCGCTCGCGTAGTGGAGTGCAGGTTAGCATAAACGTGGACAATCTGTAGAAGAGATCCTTGCGGAATGCACCACTAACGATCATAGCGTCTAAGTTTGCGCAGGTTGCTGCTATTATACGACAGTCTGTGTGTCGTGTTTCGTTATCACCTACAATACGATACGTACCGAACTGTATCAAACGTAGGATCTTTGCTTGTAAGTTAACAGGCATATCACCTATCTCATCAAGGAATAATGTTCCTCCGTTAGCGTGTTCGACTAAGCCATCACGATCACGAAACGCACCAGTGAAGCTACCCTTCACGTGGCCGAACAACTCGCTCTCGAATAGCGTGTCTGTTACTGCTGTGGTGTTTACTGTAACAAGGTTATTGTCGTTAGCACCATGTAGTATGTTAGCTATTAACTCTTTACCTGTGCCTGTCTCACCTACGATAAGCACAGGTTCTTTGCAGAAGCTAAGCGCGGATGCTTTATCCACAACGCCTGCCATGTAACAGTCGTTTGTGGTGTAAGCATCCCGCGCTTGCATAAGTTTTATACTGTTATCCATTCGTAAGCGTCTATCTCTATGTTATCCTCGTGTGTGCCGTAGTATTGCTTATGCTTGTGTTGCCATACACCTTCGCGCTTGCCTAGCTCCGTTAGCAAGCCGTTCAAACGCTCACGTGTGGTAACTGTAGGCCAACCTGCTAGGGTGATCTGTAAGTTACCTTTGGTACGCATTAACGATTTGCTTGGGTCGCGTGTGTTACTAAACAAGTCTTGAATTGCTATGATATTACCATGTAGTAATAATCTTTTAACATCACCGTAACCTGTTTGTGCTATCACAACAGAGGTGTTATCTTTACAGAACCTCCGACCTTCTAGGAAAGCGCGGGCTGCTAGTCTAGTTATTTTTCTCATGATATGTGTAGTTTGTAGCGTTGTGCGTATAGCTTGCAAGCAGGTTGTATGTCATGTTTACAAGCTAAGCTCTGTCTTATGTAGTTGTCTATTTCTGTTCTGTGCGTACGCAAGAACTTACGCATGGCTAGCGGAGATGCTTGCCACATAGCGTATAGTCCCTCATCGTTACGCACCCATAACTCTCGTTCGTTATCGTTCATTGCTTTGCTACCTCCTGTAGTATGTTAAGCAGTACCTCTGGTGTAACGTGGCCCATGATGTCTGAGTCACGCTCTTGGTTTGTGCATAGCTTATCATCATCGTCCATCGTGTACCAGTTGTCGTCTGTGTCGAAGACCGCTACCTCTACGGTAGTCTTGCCGCCGTCGCAACTGTGATCTTTGCCCCAGCGTACGCTAACTTCCCACTCGTTAGGGAATGTTACGTTGAAGCCTACGTCATGCGTTGTTGACGAGCAGTATGGATCTCTTTTGTTTGCCATAGTGAATGCCCTGTGTTTGTTGTTAACCTCATCTAGCAGAGGTTGTATTGCTTTTTGTTCATCGTTTGTCATGTTAGGTTTTTCCTTTCGTTTGTATCTACGTAGCTTTCTGCTTCGTCAAGAATTTCTACTAGCTCACGTGGTTTAACGTAGCCGACCATAGATGGTAGCGTGTGTTCATCTAAACCTTCACCTTCCCAATCACTACCCTCCTGCCATAGCCACATGGCTACGCTCTCGTGTTCCTCCAAGTGTACTACGCACGGCTCTTGTACGATACCGTAGTCGCCGTGTCCTGCTACACGGTTTGTGTACGTATGCTTTTGTAGGTTACGAGCTTCGTTATAGTTTACCTTACGTGGCTCAGAACCGAGGAAATACTCTACTGTATCCTCTAGTGATTCCATCGTAAGTTTGTTCATTCAAACATCCCTTCGTCTAGCGTGTGATCCTCGTCTTCGTCGCCGTCTTCGTTTACGTTACCAAGTTCATCGTCTACGTCCGGTGCGAATAGCGAAGACCACTGTTCTTTAGCAGACACGGCTTTGTTAATACACTTGACCTTGTTCTCTACGACAGCAGCAACCTGCTCCTCTATTGTACCTCTATACCACAAGATTTCCTGTAGTGTATTGGACATGGAGGTTATGCGATGGCTGCGGCCTACGCATTGGATGAGATCTATGGCAGACCAAGTGGGCGGGAGTATGATATGCCGTGGCCTAGCTTGTTCCATTTCATGATGCAAACTAATGCCTACGCCACCGGCTTGGATGGTGAGTAGCATATAGTCTTTTTCTCCGCGCTGAAAGGCATCTACGTCACGTTGCCTAGCCTCTGCTGTCTGGCCTCCTGTGACGTAGCCTATCCTTGCTGGATCGACATCGTAGTTCTCTGTTAGTGCCATGAATGCGCCACGTAGCATACCTTTAAAGTTGCTAGCGATGATAGCCTGCGAGCCTTCCATGACTGCATTACGCGCACGGGCAGCTATTAGCGGAGAACGAATCTCCTCTGCTTTCTGCCGAAATTTTAGCATAGCAACCAAGCGAGCTGCTAAGATACCATGACCAGTCTGGCCACGCAAGCGATAAAGTTCCTCAAGATATTCGTTGTATGCGTTACGATACGCATCTCGCTCTTCTTGTGTGCGGAAGTCTACCATAACACATTCTGTCCGCGCTTTGTGCTTGAAGCGTACGTTCTTGAGTGCAACTGTGTACGGTTCCATAACGGCCTTAACTTTCTCCATTGCGCGGGGAGAGTAGGCAGCAGTGTTACCGTAGGTAGCCAGCGAACTCATGACAGACGGTGCAGTGTTCTGCGATAGCGGTAGGATGTTGTACTGTGAAATCATACCCACGCCTACCATAACCGTTCGCGCCTCGCACACACGCTGATAGGGTGTAGCAGAGATGAACAGTCGTTTGACTGCTTTGTCTGGTAGGCTACGCGCTATGGCTGTGCGGGTAGACTCGTCATTCTTTAATGCTTGGCACTCATCAAACACTACGAGCTTAGGCATCATAACATCATTCCACTCAAACACTATCTGTTCTTTGCCAAACTCTACGATAGTCTTGCAACTGTAGAACATAGTCCCACCTGTAGTGGGCGATGATAGCGTAGAGTAGGACATTACCATAACGCTACGTTTGATACCATAAGCACCAAGCACACGTTCTGTCTGTAGCTTGGTAGCTGCGGGGCAAATCCATAAGATAGGAAATGGCCCTTCGCCTAGATCATCCTGCGTGGATAAGTGTGGTAGGATGTCTTTGATAGTTTGCGCGGCAATGTACGTTTTACCCGTACCCGTGCCGCCCTGTAGTAGCGCACCTCGGTGTTTGCGTAGTCCATCCACTAGCGCAGCAGATGCTTGTGATTGAAAGCTAAATGCTTTCAGTGTTGTTGTAGGGTGTTTCATAAGCCTAGCATTTTTGTTATCTCGTTTGGTTTCATGTCTGTTATAATCTTCTCCACTAGCTCAGGTTTGATGCCAGCCTTTAGCATATTAGTTTTCACCTCTGCTAGCCTATCATCGTAGTCTTTCTTTGCTGCTTCTTTCCTAGCGTCAGCCTCCGCGCACTTACGGTCACGATCTGCTGCACGTTCGCGAGCAAGATTGCCGACTAGTTTCCATGTTTCACGCCGCCACAAACGCCACAACTTGCTGCCCTTTACGCTAGGCACTTGACCTATCGTTGATCCAGCCCAACCTACTGTGTCTGGATCATTTTCTACGACCATGTGTTGACTACCGTAGTCACTATTCTCTACGGCACACCGCGTTTCCTCATCTACCACAACAAAATCTTTGTGGCCTAGTACAAGGTTAATGAACAATCTTTCATCTAGTGTAATCATTTGCTGCTAGCCTCCAATAACATTATTAATGCAACCACTATCCACAACACTATCATGCTTCCGTAGCATAGCGTTGCTTCCCGCCGTATCCGCTGTAGTTCTTTGTTCATGCTACAGTTTTCCTCCAACTAGGTATAATCATATCCCTTAGCTTCGCAGCAGGTAGATCTGCTACGCGTAACGCAATGTCGAGTTGCCGGGCCAAGCGCGGGTTACAGTGTAGGCATTGCTTTACCGTATCCCATCCACGTTTGATAACGTACTCACATTCTGTAGTGCTTACGCTTCCGCAGGTGCTACATGTGACTTGTAACTTTTGTTTTATTTCTTTCATCGTGTAGTTTTCTTTCTATCGTAGGCCGCTGAAAGCTACCATAGCTTTCTTCAACAACCTGCACAACGTTAACACAAACAGACTACATTGTCAAGTCTTTTTTCCTAGCGTAGAGTGTTTGTTGTAGTGTAGCGAGTGGTTGTGTGTGGTTGTGCGTGGGGTTGATGGTTGATATGTAATCGTACCTTGTAATGTCAGGGTTTTACATAGGGTTGTATGTAGGGTTGTATTGAAGCTTTTTGTACAGTATGTATATATATATACACATATATATATTTTTATTATATAAAATCACATAATCTAACCATCAACCTCCTCCCACAATCACCAAAGCGTAGAACCTAGACATTACAGGTTGCGATTACATATCATCTGTCGTCGTCCAATTCGTTTAACTATTCTAAACATTCTACGATACGCATCAGTTATAAAACAAAAAAGTTTAAAAAAAGTACTTGACCTTCTAGCATAATCTGCTAAATTGTCTTTTCCCGTTAAGGGATATATTATGAAAAATAAAACAGACCAAGAGCTTGTTGACACAATTGTGGAGTTATCCACTGCTGTTAGCATGTACACGCCAAACGAGCGCAATGGTGAAACCGGCGCATCGTTCTATCGGTATAGCGTAGATTCCATTCCCTACGTTATAGAGTTATGCAATCGCCGCGCCCCTTCGTTTATAGCGAAGGAGCTACAGACACGTTTTAATGCTGCTTGTCGTACTGCTCAAACTAGGCAGATCAAAGGCGAGTCGGGTAGGAGTGATACACTGTCTGACGACGAAAAGCTAGAACGTTTTAAAGCCAGTATATCCCGCTTGGGTACTGCTAAGATTAAGGGCATTAAAACAAAACGTGAAAAAGCTATCGTGCGCGCTGTACAAGTTGCACCAACGCGCATCACTGAATTGTCAGGATTGTTTGCTGATCTAGCAGACGACGATGGCCCTATTCAAGACGAGGCGTTTCTAAAGACTACACTAGTAAACCATAAGCTAATGACAGATGGCGATGATCTGTCGGCATGGTTAAAAGGTTGAGTTTAGAACCGACTAGCATCCCTACGTCTAGCAAGCGTAGGGATTTTTTTATGCTAGCAACTAAAAATTTTTTCTGGTTTGTTTGCTTACGCAAAAGGATTAGTTTGATCGGGTAGTCACCCTCCAGAACTCGACACAATGTTGAACTATAACCCTCTCTGAAATTATGACCTCTAAAAATTTTCCTTAGAAGATAAAAAACGTATCTTTTAGAAGATGCACTATATGGCACGAATCTTGCTATATGATAGTCGTTATGTTCGATTATAGCAACATCCGCTTTTCAAAAGAAACATTACAGATTTGTGACAACACGCCGCTGATGAAAGTCTGGCGGCAGCGACAGAAAGCTAAATAATGGCAGTACCAGAGTTTACATACGATGCCTTCAAAGAGGCATTAACGAGACTTCCTGACTATGGTGGTTATGATGCGCTAGCGCAAGGACTTGGTGAACAATTTCCAGACGCTAAGTTTATACCGTCTAGAAATTATCATGGCCAACGTGGGCGCACTCAAGGATTTCAGACAAAAAACTTTATTAACAATCTTGGATTGCCTTCGACGGGTAGTAATCAAACGTTTCCATTAAGGCTGTCAGAGGATGTTGATTATATACAGGCAAATGAGGATGTGAATCAACTTAAAGCGGCTGGCTACAGAGCGATGTGGCCAACACTTAGTGGCTTAGTAAATCCACAGTATGATCCGCCACCGGCTGCTGGAACAGCGATTTATAACACTTCGTTAAGCAAACAACAAGCTGATTCTGCCGCTAACAACGCTAGCTTCATGGAGATGCTAGCCCAACAGCAACTACAAGATAAAGTAAATGCGTTTAATGCAGCACAAGTTGGCATCACTAATGATCCACGCTTGAACACTGCTGCAACACACGTACCGACAGCAGAGAATGTAAATGCAGGTTTAGAAGCTGTTCCCGAACGTTTTGATTTAAGTCCAACAAGCAGTGCTAGTCTTTTTGCTGGAAAGTCTGATGATGTTGGAGGTAAAGAGCATAAAGGAGCCATAGATGAACATCTTGCTTGGGAACAAGGTAGATCAGCCGATAAGCTGCGCGATATTCATGATACAGAAGAGGAGCTTCAAAAAACACAACCTGTTAGCCCACCAGTTACTAGTAACGTACTTGGTTACGAACCCGGTCAAGCAGTTACTTTCAAAGCCAACAAGACACTCCTAGATGGTAGTATTAGTGATGGTACTGCAGAACGCTACGATATTCCACAGCAGATACAAACCATACGCAATGCGCCTGTGGCTACGGATGCTGGTATGGTAGCTACGCAGCGTGTAAGACCGCAGGTTGATCCCGCAGGTAACATTGATCTCGTTGAGCCTCCTCAACCTGTAACTGGTCAACAAGTCACAGCACAAACTACACAAAACTTTCAGCCAGAGCCAGAAGTTGTCGGGAGAATGATTGATCCCATAGTTGCTAGTCTGCCAGTCGCCCCATCAGTCGCCCCAGCTTTTGACCAAGCGCGGACGCAGCCTGTAGATACACTACCGTCTGTTTATGATACAGATGCTATAAGTCTAGACATTCCAGCAGCTAGCGGCCAAGCATGGTTAGACGATCCTCTTAGTTTATTTGAGCCATATACGATAGATGACACGGGTAGTGCAGGAATATCTAATGTTCCTCAAAACGTCATTGATGAAGCACCGCTGCTAGAGTATGGCGACCCTGCGCCAAAAGTTCCATTTGTTATAGAAGGTGACTACACTCCATCACCACCGCTAATGGCTGATCCAGAACTTCCTGCACCAATACCTGTAGCGCCGCCAATGGTTCAAGCCCCTCCAGTATTAGCTGCTCCAGAAGTTGCCACAGAAGCTGCTGAATTAGCAGAAACGCCTCTAGCTTCTACGCTTAATAGACCTATTGAAGACTATCACAGGAAAATTATAGATAACACAAATCCATACGATAATTTAACTGCTGATCCAGAGGGTGCAAAAGTGATTCGTGAAATGATTGATGAGCAGCGAAAAGAAAACGATATTGGCTCAAGGCAAGTCGATTTGCCTGACGACTCTGGTATAACAGATACAGTGGACTACGCAAACACTATGCCAGTTGACGACTCTGCTGCTGCTGATGCTGCTGCTGCTGATTTCATAAAACGGCGCAAGCAGGAAGGGGAAGTATTACCACTGCCAACAACTGATGGTGTTGGCATTGCTGGTGAGCCAAAAGCAAATACTAATATTACAGCAACTGTTACAAACACACCTTTGACTAGCATCGACCCACTTAGCGCAGAAGGTACAACGGCAGAGCCAATAGATTTAAATACGGCAGACTCTGACGAGGGATGGGATGATAGCTTAGTACCAGTAGACCCTCCCGTTGGTCAAGGCAAAGGCTGGGCAGACAGTGGCAAGTGGGGCTATGCTAGAACACGCAATCTCTTAACTGGCGGTGGTCAAGATCCAGTAGTTACACAAGGGCCGCTTGTTCCTTGGCAATCAATGGGTGAAGATGCTTCTTCTACACGCTATCTATCTAATGTAGGAGATCGTGATTACTTCCCATCGCG
>Ga0080013_1004658_pt1 | contig 13329 bp, 18 predicted proteins | sample ETNvirenome_6_85_FD_69236 | JGI IMG/M metagenome (GOLD analysis project Ga0080013, IMG submission 69236) | Marine viral communities from the Pacific Ocean - ETNP_6_85 (SPADES assembly) (version 2) | ecosystem: Environmental > Aquatic > Marine > Oceanic | place: Pacific Ocean | collected 2013-06-19 | reverse complement strand
TTCCGAATATGGATGGGAGAAACTTTTTTCAGAGAGACTGTACCTGGCTTACAATCGTAACCATGATATTCCTGTTAGGATTGCCCGTTATCACAATATCTTTGGGGTTGAAGGAACCTGGGAGGGAGGTAGAGAAAAAGCACCAGCTGCAATCTGCCGCAAGGTCGCCAAACTTCCAGTAACAGGAGGAACTATTGATGTATGGGGTGATGGTGAGCAGACTCGTTCCTTCCTGTATATTGATGAGTGTATTGAAGCAACTAGAAGATTAATGGACTCAGATTTCTTGGGACCAGTTAATATTGGATCTGAACAGATGGTAACTATTAATGAATTAGTAGATACTGTTGCAAAAGTTTCTGGTAAAGTTGTAGAAAAGAACCATATTGATGGACCACTAGGAGTTCGTGGACGCAATTCTAATAATGATCTTGTAAGAGAAAAACTTGGATGGGATTATTCACAATCTCTTGAAGAAGGTATTCGTAAGACATATGTTTGGATTCAAGACCAAATAAGTAATTTACATTAAAATATTAATTATGAAAACTTTAGTTTATGTTGGTGCAAATGTAGGTTCCACTTTATGGGGAATGTTTGATAAGTACGATTCTGTATATGTGTTTGAACCAGATCCAGAAATATTTTCTAAACTGAAAAGAAGATTTAAACAATTTGAGTGGGTAACTTTAGTAAATGCTGCTTGTTCTGAAAAGAAAGGAAATGTAAAATTTTTTATTACACCCAATAGAGTATCAAGTAGCTTGAGTATTGTATCAACTTCTACTCATGATGAAGATCATCCTCAAAGAGATTTTAGAGAAATTGAAGTAGATACTATTAATTTATTTGAATATCTTACTGAGGAAGGTGTTGAATATATTGATTATTATTTGTCTGATGCACAGGGAAGTGATTTGAATATATTAAAAACATTAAAACCTTTTATTGATAATAAGAAAATTGGTGAGATGTATATTGAAACTCATGGTAATGGATTGTATCTTTATGATGAGTTAGATAATCAGTTTGGTGGGTTTAAAGAGATTCTTAGTGAGAATTATAAATTTGTACATGCAAGTCTTGGTAGACTTGGTGGTAAAATTGTAGAAGAATATGATATCCCAGAAGGTGAATATGAATGGGACAGTCTATGGTCTGTAAGGGATTGATATGAAAAATAAATTTAATTTAGTTGGAGATACATTTACTCATCTTACTAACGGAAATAAAGGATATTCAGTACATGGAAAGGATTCTAAGTATATTGAGTGGGTAAAAGAAGGTGCTGAAGACACTTTCTATATTGATAATACTATTAATGATGGTATTAGGGATGAGAGAAAAGGTAATAAGTATCTTTGGTTATTGGAATCAAAAAATATTAAACCTGGATTAGTTGAAAGTATTTTGAATAATCGTCAAATTGTTGAAGATTCTTTTGATATTATTTTTACTCACGATCAAAGACTTCTTTCTTTAGGTGATAAGTATAGGTGGGTTCCTGCTCAGGGGTTCTGGATTAAGGAACCACAGATATATGAGAAGTCAAAAATGATTTCTATGATTGCTTCTAATAAACAGATGTGTGAGGGACATAAGATTCGTTTGGAGTGGGTAGATAAGATAGGAGATCAAGTAGATCTCTATGGTAGAGGGTTCAATGAGATTGCTGATAAAGAAGAAGGTCTTTGCGACTATATGTTCTCTGTAGCTATTGAAAATGGACAGTATGAAACTTACTTTACTGAAAAACTTCTTGATTGTTTTGCCACGGGAACCATTCCTGTGTATCTTGGTGCTCCTGATATTGGAAACCATTTTAATAATGATGGTATAATAGATTTGACTGAGGAATTTGATATTTCTGACGAAATATACTATAATAAGATGGATGCTATAAAAGATAACTTAGAAAGAGCAAAGGAGATGGAAATATTAGAAGATTTTATTTGGAAAACTTACTTAAAATGACTACATTAGTATATGTGGGAACCAATGTTGGTAACTCTCTATGGAATATGATTCAGGATTATGATAAGGTTTATGCCTTTGAAGCAGACCCTGAAATGTTTAATGAACTTAGAAGAAAGTTCCAACAATTTGAATGGGTTACTCTAGTTAATGCTGCTTGCAGTACAACTAATGGTGAAGTAGACCTTTATGTGACTCCTAATAGAGTCTCTACTAGTCTATCTGATGCATCAAAAGCAGAGAAGGATGGTGGGTGTCCTTCAATACTTAAAAAGATTAAGGTAGAAGCTATAAATCTTGCTCACTATCTTAAACAGGAGGGTGTTGATGAGATTGAGAGGTATCAATCAGACATACAAGGAAGTGATTTGACTGTTTTAAAGACCATGAAAGAGTATGTTGATGATAAGAAGATAGAAAGTTTGTTTATAGAGACTCATGGTAATGGTGTTGAGATATATGATGGATTAGATAATCAGTTTGATGGATTTAAGGAGATTCTTTCTGAAAATTATAACTTTATACATGCATCTTTGGGTAGTCAGGGTGGTAAGATAGTTAAAGAGGATGGCATACCAGAAGGTGAAAAAGAATGGGACTCTTATTGGGAGGTTAAGTCATGAGTTTTACTGAAGAGTATCTTAATGAGAAGAGCATACAGAATGTTGTTCATATTGGTGCTGATAGAGGTGGTGAGTTACCTCAATATAGGAACTTAGGTGCAAAGAAAGTTGTATGGGTTGAAGCAAATCCTGATGTGTATGGTGAACTCTTAGAAAACTTAGGGATTATGAACATCTCTGAGGTTCAAAGTATACCTTTTAATCAATTAATATCTGATACTGATGATGTACCAACAGAGTTTAACATCTATTATGGCCCTGATGCAGGACATCTAACGGGTAATAAAGGAATGTCTTCTATGTTGAAGGCAGAATATCCAGTTTCTGAATGTTATAAGGGTACACTTGAATTAAATGCTATAACATTAGATACTTTCTTAGAAAGAAATGAGTTAGGATTTGATTTTGATATGGTGAACATCGATACTCAAGGGGCAGAATTTAAAGTATTGAAAGGTGCTAGTAAATTCTTAGAGAAAGTAAAGTATATAAATTGTGAAGTGACATTCCATAGTCCTCTCTATCAGAACAACTCAACATTTGGTGAGGTAAATTGTTTATTAGAGAGTTATGGGTTTAAGAGAATTCATGTTGATTATTGTACTGAAGGTAATTGGGGTGATGCACTATACACTAAGGAGACATTATGACAGACATTAAGTATCATTCACAAGTAGGGCAAGATAAGTTTGTTATCAATGCACTGAAATTTAAAACTAATGGATTCTTCTTTGAATTTGGTTCACAAGATCCTATTGAAATCAATAACTCATATACTCTTGAGAAAGATTTTGGATGGACTGGAGTAATGTTTGAGTGGGATGAGAAGTATGTTCCTCTATATAAAAAGCATCGTTCAGAAGACACAAAATTTATCATTGCTGATGCTACTGCAATTGATTATAAGGAGGTTTTTCCTGCGTTAGAAGTCAAGAAAGAATTAGATTATCTTCAGATTGATTTAGAGTCTGGGATGGGTACTCCATTAGAACTGTTAAAAAAATTAGATGAAGAAGTATTGGATGAGTATAAGTTTGCTACGGTAACTTTTGAACATGATATCTATTGTGCTAGACCTAACAGTAGAGATAATGTTGGATGTGATGAGAATGGATGGAGACCTTTTGACCCTGATAATTTCCATAAGGTAAGAGATGGTTCTAGAGAAATCTTTGAGAAGCGTGGGTATGTTCCTGTACTTAAAGATGTTAAGTGTAGTAAGGAACATCAGAATCCTTTTGAGGATTGGTGGGTGCATCCTGACCTAGTAGACATGGAACATATTCAAAAGATAATTGATATGAATCAAGATACCTATGAAGATAATGATGTAACTGGAAGAGCAATCTCTGGTCCTCATGTAGTATATCCATGAAGGCATGTGTGGTAAAACAACCAAGTGGTATTGGAGATGTTTTATTCTGTCAGAAAATAGCAAAGGTTATTCAGCAAACTACAGAATATAAACAAATCATTTGGCCTGTTGCACCAGTATATTCATATCTAAATGAGTACATGGGAGATGATGATCTTTATTTCCCTACTGAGGATAGCGACTTTCCCTTAAAGGAAGTCTATCAGTCAGGTAGTATACAACCGATCCAGACTGATGATTTTATATTTGTTCCATTGCAGACAGCAGATTATGTACTGTCTCCTTGTAAGTGTCATAATAATCCTAGAGCACATGGACATATTAAATATAATTTTTGCAATATAGATTACCTTGATTGGAAAGACTATCTTGCCTTTAGAAGATTTGAGGAAAGAGAATCTGCTCTCATAGAACATTTGGGATTGAATATACTAGAACCTTATAATATAATCAATAAGAGTTGTGGAACCCCTCCTCACTGCATGTATAGAGATAATATTAAACCAGATAATGACTATAAGAATGTGTGCATGGAACCGATAGAAGGGTTTACATTATTTGATTGGATAAAAGTATTTGAACATGCAAAAGAAATTCATACAATGGAGACAGGAGTTTATTATATTCTGGATAAGATGGGATTAGATAATGTTTATATCTATTCTAAGTATACTAGTCAGTGGAACCCTGAGAAACATCTTCCTGATGACTTTTCATATATGAAAGACCATTGTAATCCTAAGTGGAGGTATGTTAATTGAACATTCTTATTACTGGTTGTGGTAGTGGACTAGGTAGAGGATTCTTTGAGATGAGAAAGGATTACTCTCACAATGTCTTCCCACATTTTAGAGAACCAATATCATATATTCCTTTAGAGGATGATAACCAACCTCTTCTTGGTGATATAACAGACCCTATGTTTTATGATAAGTTATCTTCTTTCCTAGATGATAATGATATCAATGTCTTTGTTAATAATGCAGCTCTTTATAAGCAAGAGAATCTATTAGATATTAGTGATGAAGATATTATTGCTATGGTTAATACTAATCTTACTTCCCAGATATTAATACTCAAGAGAGTCTATAAGTTTTTCAAAGAGAAAGGTAGTGGATTAATAATCAATATTAACTCAGTCTCATCAAAATACCCTTCAGCAAAGGAGACTATATATTCAGCAACTAAATCTGGATTAAGTGCTTTCTCTAAAGCATTGCAATTGGAGTCGATAGGTGATAGAATTGAAATAGTTGATTTCTTTTCTGGTGCTATGCAGACTCGCATGACATTAGGTAGGGATAATTATGAAACTCTTATGAATGTAAAAGATGTTGCAGCAATGATTTATGATGTCATCTCTAATGACAGAAATATTTCTATGAATGAAATTGTAATTCGTAAACGGGGTATCTGATGGGATTGTTACGGGAGCATAAGTTAACTGATTATATTGATAGATATAATCTTAAGTATTACTTTGAAACAGGAACTGGTAAAGCAGAATGCTTAGAGTATGCATTACGATATCCTTTTGAAGAGTATTGGACAGTTGACATTGATGAAGATTTGATTGAGGAATCATTCAAGAAGTTTCAGAATATGAGTAAGAATATTAATCTTCTCATAGGTAAGTCAACAGAGATATTAGATGAGTATGTACCTCAGATTCCTAAAGAATCTCCTACATTATTCTACTTAGATGCTCATTTTCCTGGTGCAGATTTCCAGAAGTGTACCTATGAAGAATCTATCAGAGAACATAAGAAGGATGCATTCCCTCTTGAAGAAGAAGTGGATGTCATTCTAGAGAAGAGAGATATTTCTAAAGATGTTTTTATCATAGATGATTTGGTATTGTATGAAGAGGGTGAGTTTGAATGTTTAAAGGTTGGTTGTGTATGGGAATATGGATGGTTACAAGAAGAGTTGGATTTGAAAACAGATTCTAAGTTCTTGTATGAAAAGTTTGAGAAGACACATGACTTTAAAAAGGATTTAAGAAGTCAGGGTTATCTAATTATTACTCCAAAACAAAATGAAAGCAGCGATTCTTGAGAAAATAGATGCACCACTTACAGTCAGAGATGTAGAACTTACTGAATTAAAGTTTGGTCAGGTACTAGTAAAGGTTCTTGTAAGTGGTCTATGCGGTGCTCAGTTACATGAGATTAGAGGGTATAAAGGTAATGCTAAATTCCTTCCTCATCTTATGGGGCATGAAGGATGTGGCATAGTAGAGAAAGTGGGACTTGGTGTTACCACTGTTAAGCCTGGAGACAAGGTTGTAATGCACTGGAGACTTGGTGAAGGAATGGAGGCACCTTTCCCCAACTATGTTCTAGATGGTAAGACTATCTCTAGTGGTAAGGTAACAACTCTAAGTGAATATTCCATAGTATCTGAGAATAGAGTAACTACTATTCCATTTGAAACTCCTAGTGTCCTTGCTGCTATGTTAGGATGTTCTCTTACTACAGCATTAGGTATCATTGATAATGAGTGTGACCTTAAGTTTGGTGAGACTGTAGCAATTATTGGGTGTGGTGGAGTAGGTCTTAACCTCATTCAAGCAGCAACTATGAGAAGTCCTTTGAAGATATATGGGGTTGATATTAATAGAAAGATGATTGATTTGACTTATATAATGGGAGCTACTTTATTCACTGAGAGTATAAAGGATATAGAAAATAAGTTAGATGTTATCATTGATACTACAGGTATTCCTCAAGTTATTGGTGATGCATATGATAAACTTGCACCTAGTGGTAGATTGATTCTTGTAGGACAACCTGCACCTGGTAAGAGTGTTGAACTTCCTAATGCAGTTTCAATGTTTGATGGTACTGGTAAATCTGTGAAGGCAACTCAAGGAGGAAGAACAATTCCTCATATTGATATACCAAGGTATATTGAGTTAGCAGAACGAGGAGTGATATCTTATGAGCAACTTCACACAGATACTTTTACTCTAGATGAAGTTAATGAGGCATTCGATTTGCTTAAGTCGGGAAGTGCTGGTAGAATAATGATTAAGATTGGAGAGGATGAATGAGAAAACAATGGACTAAAGAGGAATTGATTGCCTTTGAGGATCATATAGGTGATCTTTATATGGATAATCAACTTCCTTTTCTCTTTCATCTTTCAGGAGGAAATGAAGAACAACTGATTGATATCTTTAAGGATATTAAAGAAGGTGACTATGTAATTTCTAGTCATAGAAATCATTACCATGCTCTTCTACACGGAGTACCTCCAGAAGTAGTAGAGGATAGGATTAAGAATGGACGCAGTATGTTCATTTATGATAGGGAAAGAAACTTTTTTGTTTCTGCTATCATTGGTGGTACTCCTGCTATTGCTGCAGGGATATCCTGGGCACTGAAACGCAAAGGGTCAGACCAAAAGGTATGGTGCTTTGTTGGAGATGGCACAGAGGATAATGGACACCTTTCGGAGGCAGTTCGTTATGCTGATGGATTCGATTTACCTTGTACATTTATTATAGAAAGCAATGACAGATCATGTGAAGCAAGTAATGCTGACCGTTGGGGCAAGACAGGACATCCAACTTGGGATTCTAGCCGTGTTATTAAGTATCATTATGAATGTACTTATCCCCACTGCCGCAAGCCAGGGATGATTGACCTGTCTAAGGCAGTCAAGAAAACAGATAATGAATATTTCCCTCCTCTTCCACCAACTATTCCCTATGTTAATATCGTAGAAGATCAAAATATATCATATAAGGATGCTATGATTCAGTCTATGACTGAACTTGGTAAGCAAGGTGCAATTTTCATTGGATATAATGTTAAGTATGGTAATGCTATAGGCACATTGAAGAATGTTCCTGATGATCAGAAGTTAGAAACACCTGTAGCAGAGAATCTGATGGCAGGTCTTGCTATTGGTATGTCGTTTGAGGGATTCCTTCCTGTTATATACTATGAAAGACATGACTTTATGTTAGTAGCAGCAGATGCTATTGTTAATCATATTGATAAGATTGAACGCATCTCTCATGGTGAGTTCAAGTGTCCTGTTATTATCCGTGCAGTTACTGCTGATGCTGGTCCTTTCTATTCTGGCATCACTCATTCTCAAGACTTTACTAATGTCTTTAAAGAAGCAGTTAGTTTCCCTGTAGAGGATCCTGTTACTGGTGTTGATGTGTTAGATGCAGTTAATAGTGCAGTGTTGAGTGGAAGACCTGCTATGTTAATCGAAAGAAAGTCGAGGTACTAATGCTAGAATTTAACAATTGCCCATATAGGAATGCTCCCTATATGGGACCACATAGTGAATGGATAGTTGATATTTACCAGAAGTATTTTGGTGATAAGACTGATGGTTTCTTAGTTGAGATTGGTGTAGGGTGTGTCCTTGACTGGAAGTTAATGGGTGAACCTAGAATATTAGATTGGGAGAAGGATGAAATCATCAGAGGAGAGAGTCATACTCTTGAGTTACTAGAGAATGGATGGACTGGAATTTATATTGAGAGTATCCATGAGATTATGGATAATGAATTTGAACCTCTTATAAAGAAGATACTTCCAGAGGAACAATCTAATAAGATTAAGATGGTGAAGTGTGGTGCTTCAGATAAGAGAAGAGTAACAAGGATTTTCAGTCAAGAATCTTTAGAGATTTTACCTGAGAATGAAACTGAAGTTGATACAATAGTTCCTTATAATTATCAAGGTAGAAAATTATTATGTGACGCAACATCTACTCTCTTAGAGGATAATGATTGCCCATATGATATCGATTTCTTATTGATGGATGTAGAAGGACATGAGATAAGTGCTATTGCAGGGTTAGATTTTACTAAGCATAGACCTAAGTTGATGTTAATAGAGACTGGTATAGTTCCTGTTCATGAAGTTCAGCAAGCATTACCTGATGATTATAAATTGCTAGGAATGGATAGTATCAATTCCATGTTTGTACATAAAGATTTTTATATAGAATGAAGACTTATATTTCAACTGGTATAGGTGATATGGTCTTTCTTGATTCCATTTTAACATTGGAAGAGAAAGCAACCATGACTGAAATATATTGGGCATGTAGATTTGGTAAGGATTTGGTTCCTTTATTTGTAGATAATCCAGACTATCCTAATCTAGTTTCTCAGTATACTATTGGTGATAAAGAAGGGCAAGAAGCAATGGCAAAGATTCAACCTATTGCTGTACCTTTCTGGCACTTTAGACCAGACTATCAACCTAATTTCTCAGTAGGTTTAAGTTTATTTGGTTTAAGAGAAAATGAAGTTCAGGCAGTTGATGCATCTAGATGCTTTGACGACCCTACTAGACCATTTGTCGGGTCATCTTTTATAAAGAATGCAAAACCTGTTGAGATAAAAAACTATATTGTATTTCATTGGCCTACATCTACTAGACCTCGATCAGATATTGCTACGATTAGTGATGAAGATTGGAAGTTTGTTGATAACCTTTCTAAGGATAAAGGAATGAAGGTAATGGTAATTGCTGACAGTCAAATTCCTGTACCTCTTCAAAACTATGAGTTGTTAGTTAAACCAGATATACATTATATTGTTGACTTAATTGCATCATGCGACTATTATGCTGGTTGTGATTCATTCTGTGCTCACTTAGCATCGAAGGTCTTGCCAAAGGAAAAGCTCTTTGTCAAATCACATGAAGGAGGTATTAAAGATAAACTTTTAAACACTCCATTTGCTAGAGTATTCCTTCCACATCCACCTGAAGATGTGGCACAATTTTATAAACCATATATTGGACACCCATGAAAAAGGTTTTGGTAATAGGTGAGAGTTGTAGGGATGTTTTCATCTACTGTGATGCTCTTAGATTATGTCCTGATGTTCCAGTCCCTGTTCTTAATATAAAGAATGAGGTAGATAATCCTGGAATGGCAAAGAATGTTTATATGAATATCAAAAGTCTAATGGATGACTGTGATGTTATTACTAATGAAAACTGGTATGAGATAACAAAGACTAGGTATGTTGATGAGAAAAGTAATCATACATTCTTTAGAGTAGATACACCACATAATATTTCTAGAATAGATTTATCTAAGATTGATTATAACTATGAAGTTATTGTGATTTCTGATTACAATCGTGGGTTCTTACATGAAGATGATATAGCAGAGATATGTTCTAATCATTCTACTGTTTTTATAGATACGAAAAAGGAACTGGGTTTATGGGTAAAGGATGCTGGATACATTAAGATTAATAATGTAGAGTATGAGAAGTCAAAAACTATTGCACAGGTTCCAGAGATTGCTGATATAATCATTAGAACCAAGGGTGATGGAGGATGTGATTATAGAGGAAAGAACTATCCAGTTAACAAAGTATCTGTTCAGGATGTCTCTGGTGCGGGGGATAGTTTTTTAGCAGCACTTGTGGTAAAATATGTTCAGATTCATTCTATAGAGGATAGTATTGTGTTTGCAAATGAATGTGCATCTAAAGTTGTTAAGCAAAGAGGAGTTACAGTAATATGATTATTCTTACAGGTGCTAATGGATTCATCGGAAAGAAATTCCTTGAGAAATTAACTGGTAAAGAAGTTATTAAAGTAGAGAAGAATAATAGTTGGCATTTCAGACAAACTCTATTTAATTATCAATGGAAAGATGTTGAGTTGATAATACATCAAGGTGCAATCTCATCTACTACATGTACTAACCTACAAGCAATCCATTATTTTAATGTAGAGTTTACTGAGTGGTTATGTCAAGAAGCAATCAAACATCAAATACCAATGAAGTATGCATCCTCTGCATCTGTCTATGGTAATACATCTGATACAATCAATCCTCTTAACTACTATGCAATATCCAAAGTCATCTCAGACTATTGGGTACAGGATCATATGGATGAGTTCAAGTTGATACAGGGATTCAGATACTTTAATGTCTATGGAGAAGGTGAAGAAGATAAGGGAGACCAAGCAAGTCCTGTATCTAAATTCACTAAACAAATTAAAGAAGAGGGTAAGTTAAAACTCTTTGAAGGTTCTGATAAATTCCTAAGAGACTTTATATGTGTAGATGATATTGCAGAGATTGTTCTTAACAATGATAAACCATCTGGTATCTATGATTTAGGTACAAGTAATCCAGTAAGTTTTCAAACGGTTGCAGAATGTGTAAGTAAGAAGTATAATGGAGAGATAGAATATGTTCCTTTTCCAGACCATCTAAAGGGTAAGTATCAAGACTATACTTGTGCTAAAAAAGAATGGGGTGATTATGAATTTATTACTGTTGAGGATTATTTAAAATGAGAATTGTTTGGACTAATGGGTGCTTTGATATCTTACATCCAGGTCATATTGAACTCTTTAAAGCTTGTAAAGCATTAGGAGATAGATTGATTGTGGGTGTAGATACTGATGTAAAGGTATCAGCAGATAAAGGATCTCAGAGACCTATAAACACTCTTGAGTATAGAAAGACAATGCTTGAGTGTATTAAATATATTGATGAGGTTCATACCTTTGGTAGTAGAAGAGAACTTGAGGAATTAATACAATTTTTTAATCCAGAAGTTCTTGTGGTTGGTGGTGACTGGAGAAGAGGTGATGTGGTTGGAAGAGAGTTTGCTAAACAGACAAGATTCTTTAATAGAGTGGGTGGACATTCAACTACAAATCTGATTTCTAAGATAAATGAAGTATATAATTGACATTGATGGAACTATTTGCGAGAATGGTAGTTGTGAGAGTTGTAAATATGAGGGTAGTACCCCCATAAAAGAGAGAATAGATGTCATCAATCAACTATATGATGATGGACATACTATAGTTTATTTTACAGCAAGAGGGATGGGTAGATATAAAGATGATGGTGAAAAGGCAAAGGAAAGATTCTATTCTCTCACTAAAATGCAACTAGATATATGGGGTTGCAAGTACCATGACTTGATATTAGGTAAACCTTCTGGAGATTATTACATTGACGACAAAGGAATTAATTCAAGTGACTTCTTCAATTAAAATAGTCTCTAAAGGATGGGGATATGAAAAGTGGATTGTAAATACAGATCTTTATTGTGGTAAACTCTTATATATAAGAGCAGGAAAGAGATGTTCGTGGCACTATCACACTAATAAAGATGAAACATTCTATATACAAAGCGGTGAAGTTCTGCTAATATATGGAGACTGTGATGACATGGAAAAGGGAAAGATGAAAGTTCTAGGACCAGGAGATAAATTCTATGTTTATCCTGGACTAAGGCATCAGATGCAAGCAAGAGATGATACGGAATTATTTGAATTCTCTACTCAGCATTTTGATGAAGATAGTAATCGTATTGAGGCTGGTGATTAATGACTATTAGTTATAACCGTCTGGGTTCTAATGGAAGACTTGGGAACCAGATGTTTCAGTATGCAGGGTTGCGTGGTATTGCTGCTCATCGTGGATATGATTGGGTTGTTCCTGAACCAGTAACCTATGGTGATAGTAATTATGGATTGTTTGATTGCTTTAAGATGTCTACGGTTAAGAAAGATAACTTTGGATTGTTAAAAGCAGAGTCATTACAGACAGGGTGCTTTCATTTCAATGAAGATGTTTATGATAGATGGCCTGATAATACCAATCTACATGATTATTTCCAGTCAGAAAAGTATTTTAAGAATGTAGAAAAAGATATTCGTAAGGACTTTACATTTAAGAATGATATCATGGCTCCTTGTTTGGAAGTTATGAATGAGTATGAGGATCCTATTTTTATACATGTTCGTCGTGGTGACTATGTAAATCAATCAGAGAATCATCCTCCATGTCCAGTCAGTTATTATAAGAATGCACTAGAGAAACATTTCGAGAATGACCAACCAGTTTTTGTATTCTCTGATGATCTTGATTGGTGTAGAGAGAACTTTAAGGATGATCGTTTCTTAATTCCTACAGAGAATCAATTGTATGAGCAGACTGCAGATACAAATGATGGTAGAGTAAAGTCTTTTGTTCCTTATTATGATTTGTGTATGATGTCACTATGTACTGGTGGTATTATTGCTAATAGTTCTATGAGTTGGTGGGGAGCATGGTTAATTAATAAACCCACTGCACCTATAGTTGCACCTACTCCTTGGTTTGGTACAAACTATTCTCATTATAATATGGATGATTTGATTCCTGATAGTTGGATTGTGGAGAGTATTGCATGACCATTTGGCAAAACTACATTAGTACCTACCGTTAATGGATTTAACATTTCTTATTCCTACAAGGATTGAAACAGAGGATAGGTTGAGAAATATCATCTCCTCTGTTTCCTATTTGCTACATCATGTTCCAGCAAAGGTTATTGTAAAGGAAGTATCT
>Ga0080013_1004657_pt1 | contig 13329 bp, 18 predicted proteins | sample ETNvirenome_6_85_FD_69236 | JGI IMG/M metagenome (GOLD analysis project Ga0080013, IMG submission 69236) | Marine viral communities from the Pacific Ocean - ETNP_6_85 (SPADES assembly) (version 2) | ecosystem: Environmental > Aquatic > Marine > Oceanic | place: Pacific Ocean | collected 2013-06-19 | reverse complement strand
TCTGCTACAGTTGTGGTATGAGTATCAGCATTAGTTGTTATAGCTTCAGTACCATAACCTAAAGCCTCTCCAATTAATTCTAAGTTGGTATTTGTAGTTGTACCCCATGTTCCACTACCGTCACCAGTAGCCATTTCATTGAGTCTTAAATTATTTACATATGTACTTGACATGTTTTATCTCCGTGCTTTCTTGATTGTATATTCTTTTCTTCAAAATGTTAAGCAACTTCTTGCCAATTTGGTGATTGAGAATCAGAAATAGCGGACCAGTTAGTAGTTACTCCTGGAACTACTTCTCCCCAAACACTTACCCCACCTAGTGCCGTCGTCGCTAAAACGTTGGTAGGATAAGCTGTAGCTGCTGCTGCTGTTGTTACACTTCCAACGGATCCTGTTGCTGCTCCTAAAGTTATAGGAAGAACATTATTAGTTATTAACCCTTCAGTGCCTAGTGCAGTTGTTCCAACAACATTAGTTACTGCTACCTCAGCAGTACCTGTAGCACTTTCTTGTCCAATAGCACCTGTTCCTGCATTGCCTGTAACTCCAACTAAAGCAACACCTGTAGCAGTTGTAGTACCTACAGCACCTGTAGCATTAACTCCTGTTTCTGCTACATTTGCGTCTCCTGTTACTGTTTCGGAACCTAAAGCAGAAGTTCCTGCCAAACCCGTTAGAGCAACAGAAACAGCTGTAGCTCCCCATGGACCTGAGCCCCAAGTACTTCGACCCCAACCAGTAGCCACTTAAATTCCTACGCTATTCTTATAATCGCGTTAGACGCGTCTGCTGTTGGAAAAGTTATAGTAAAACTTCCTGCTGTAGAGGTTTTATCCCCACCAAAATCAAAAACGGCAACTGCTGGATCTCCTGATGCAGAGTCATTAAAAATCATGCATCCTCTAGCTGTAACCGTAGCTGTACCAAAAGTTAAATCAGCAAAATCAGTGTACGCAGTTGTACCAGAAGTGGTTGGGTTTATTCTTGTTAAAGCAGCTCCTTTTGCAGTGTAATTAGTACCAGTTGCTTCGTTTGTTGTTACATATGCAGTTGTAGAGGCACTCATAGTAGCACTACTAGTGTACAGTGCTAAATTAAAAGTGTTTCCTCCTGAAAGTAAAAAATTGTGTTTTGCTTCCATCAATTCTTTTTTAAAACTTGTGCACATTGCTTGTGTTATAGCCATTATAGTCTCCTTATTATATTTGCTAGGTCTTTATGACCTTGTTGTTCTAATTGATTACATATTGTACAAATGTGGTTTTTTACCGCTTCATGCATATAATACATAATTATTTTCTTACATGCATCTTTAAATGCATGAGCTTGTGCCCTTATGGGTGCAGGAGCTTGATCACCTACAGAAACTATTTTATTAACTGTCATTTCAGCAATTTCTTCTATAGTGTGCCCTCTGTTTTGTGTTGTTTTTACACTTAAATCATTAATTTTTGTTTCTGATTCTAATGAAAACATTTTAATATTCTCCTGGTTCTACAGGATTTAATTTTAAATCATTTCTGTTAATTATACCAACAGGTTTATTTACAGGTTCCATTTTTATTTCAGATAAAGCACAAACACTCATCTCTTTACCGTCTTGATAAGCTACTTTTGGGTCTGTTAATCGATGATAACCATATAGTTTTTCTTGTATGGGAATATCCATATCTAATAAAGTTGATCTAGGAGCTACTTCTATTTGTATACCTGCGTCTATACACTTAGATAACCAAAACTCTGTGCAAGATCTTCCTGCTTCTGCAAAATGCATATTGCTCCTATATGTAAAATCAATACCAAAAAGAGACAGTTTACCAACTTTGCTCCATAAAGCAAAAGCTATCGCATATGGAATTGTGTTATTAAAATAAGAACATCCTAAATCATGAATAATTAACTCTATAGGGTATTCAACAGCAGCAGGAACTCTATCATCTAACTCACACGTATAAATAGGAAAATTACATTTTGGTAATTTCTTTCTCATCATGGGAGTCATTGTTCCAGCATCTTCAGTGTCTAAAAACCTGCTCATTGGATCTAGAATAAATGCTCTGTCTATGTTGGGTAAAACACCTATCATTGCGTTTATAGCCCAAATTTCATCAAACTCTACACTGTGTGTTTGAGAAAGATGAAAGTCTATTTGACTTTGACCCATAGCAACTATTGCAACATTCTTACCTTCTAGTTCTTTCATTGTGCTTGTGGTTGTATTTTAATTTGATCATTCCTTGCTTCATCTCGTATGTCTTTATACTCACCTAAAACTTTTAACATGGCTAAAGCTTCTTGAAACTTTTGTTCATACAACATAATAGTATCAGGAGCTTCTTTCATAAACACCGCTCCTTCTACTAAACAACCATACAACATGGCGTTTGGAGCATTTTCAGAAAGCCAACTTTTATTATCCGCTCCAACGGTTGTTAAGGAAGCAGGACGATAATTATAATGTAGTTCAAAAGTAAACGTTGTAGAAGGGGTAGGAGCTAAAATAAAAGTATTTTCATCAAACTGTGCATAATATTTAGGAGTTCCTGTGGTTGCTGCTGCAGGAGTATAGTCTCGAATCCAGGAGACGTGTTTTAATAATAAATAATTATAGTTACTACTGCTGTCTATTACAGCTAAACTAAAAGGAGATAAAAAATCAGAAGGCATTGCTAAATAAGTATTATCCGCTGTTGCTGATCCTGTTGAGTTTTTACGAAAAACAGGAAGTTGAACTGATTTTAAAATCTTTTCTTCAGTTGTTTGAATAAAAGTGTCTAAAGTATTAGTGAACGTTGTTTCACTATTATCTAAATAATTTCCTATTGCTGTCTTTAACTCACTGTATGTAAATCCTGCCATTATGTTGTACTCACTTCTAAATTACCAACAGATCCTGTTCCAAACTCTCCTTCAAATTTACTACCAATCGGATCGTCTGTAAATGTCATTGTTCTTGTTCCGCTAGGACTGGTCGCACTAGCAATCACTGCTGTGGAAGGATCTATGGTAGTAACAACACCTAAACCTGATTGAGGTAAAGGTACGTCTGGTCGCGGTCTCCAAAGCTGTTCTGCATCAGATCCAATACGAGGCGGATCTAATTGAGGGTGTTTAGGCTCATAGCATTCGTTACAAACTCTAAAATTTTCCCAATTTCCTTTTGCTTCTTTATACGGATATCTAAATCCGCAAGTGTCACAAATAAAATAAGCATATTTACCTGATGCGTAAGCCATTAGATATACTCTTGTTTAGGCACTAACCTTATATTAGAACGGTCTTCGTCGTATCTTAAAGCGTTTGCTAAATCTCTTTCATATAAATCTTGTATAACTGGGAGTTTTTGAACATTTTTCTTTATACATAAATAATAAGCTAACCCTGATACTAAACAAGGCATAAACCTTGTGGGTATATCTACGTCGTTAACAGAGGTTGAAGAATCCTCTATTGTACGCCAAACATAGTAAATGAGTTTGTCTGTTGAGTTCTCGGGCGTAGGATAAAGATGAATAATAGGAGATTTCTTACGTTCTAACCAAAACTCTGTAGAACGTGCTTTAGTCGCTTTATTAGGAACACCTACATATTCGTTTCGATCTATTCTATCTAAAGGATAATCTGTAACAACATCATTCACTGTTCTTTGAATATAGGCGTCTAAAATATCTATATCATAAGAATTGAAAGTGTATTCGTTAGTTCCTTCTGTAAGGGTAAGCTCTACTTTAGTAACTTCCCACATTTGAATACCTCTGTTTGACCAATCGGCAAACATTATATTCATAGAACGACGAGCTGTAACAGCATCATATGACGTACGAGCTTCTAATCCTGCAAGTTCGTACGCCTCTTCGATTGCGGTCGCTACATCTAAACTAAATGTGCGAGTTCCTGAAGTAGCCATTATTAATAACTTTTAATAAATTCCGCTACGATTGTATAATGATCATGAGCGGTATGACCGTGAGTCGTTAAATCCACATCACCGTTTATGCCACTACCTGCATTATTAGAAATACCACCAAACTCTCTAAAGTCAAAATGACCGTTTTCCACGCCTGCTGCAGCACTTCCTCCTAGAACAAGTGCAACAACGTTAGACGTTGCATTCCATTCAATAGCAACTCGCATACCTCCTAGATCGTACCAAATCTGAGTAAGGGTGATTCTTGAACACGTATCACCCTCACTATTGGTGTTTAACCCAGAAACATCTATTTTTTCAACAGATGCTTCTCCCGATCCATCAGATATATTAGTAAATTTATAGACTAGTTTTTTGTCAGTATCAACGATTTTTTGACTTGTAACTGCATCTGCCATAAATTACTCCGTTTTTAGCCTAAGTTCATATTAATTAATGAATACTCAGTGTTAGCTGAAACAGCCATAACATCACCAACTTCTTGTAAGACGTTATCTGTTGCTGGAGCTACACCACCTGCTGTACCACCTGAACGAACTGCTGCATTACCTACAACTAAAGTTCCTACAGTTAATAGTGCTGCTGGTCCTTTAATTACAGCCCAACCATAATAGTCTGCTGTCATATCGATAACTGTAGCACCCATCAATGCACCTGTTTCTGTTGCTGGTGCAACAATTAGGTTAGTGTTTGGATTCTCTATTAAAGATAGCTGTGAACTAGTTGTTAAAGCAGTCTTTAAATCGTCATAACAAGTAATAACAACTGAAGGATCAGCTGAATGATCATGAGCAGGATTAGACTTAACTCTAAGACATTGCCCTTCACCATTTACATCATTTACCCAAAGATAACCACCTGCATATTGATTAAGTGTTAAATCAGTACCGCCTGTTTCAACAGAGATTGCAGTTTCACCTGCATCTACTGCTGCTGTTGCTGTCATATTAGCATGATCAGAAACAATAGCTTTATGTTGTAATAACTTACCTGCTGTTACTGCAGTTCCACCTATTTCAACATAACGATAAACATTATTACCATAAATAAGTGTTGAACCTAATGGAAATAATTGTGTTGAGCTTTCGCTAAAAGGATCAACAGTTCCATACTGGCTTCCGCCTTTACCAATAATTAAGTCAGCAGGTCCATACCCTGTTGCTGCAACATATTGAATATGTCCACCATCATCAGTAAAAATATTACCATCTGCATTGATTACTAGACCGTCAGTGACCGCCCCTGTTGCTGCAGTTATATCAATGGTTTTAAAACCATTTTCGGACCTAACTGGTCCATTAAAAGTTGAGTTTGCCATAATTTCCTCCTACGGAAATAAGTTTTATCATCTCGGCTTGTCTGCTAGGTCAGTTGATAAAACAAGTTAATGAATTCCTAGTTCCTTGATTGTATATCATCCATTATAAAAAGAAAAGGGGAACCGAAGCTCCCCTTTAATTTATTCAAGTTAATGAATTAAGCTCCTGGTGAGCCAAAAATACCTCTCCAGTCACTCCAACCAAAGCTATAACGTTCTCTAGCCTTGTATCTTACATTACCAGTTTCGAAGTCTCCTTCCATACTAGTAGATACAGGTGTTCTAACGAAATGTTTAAGTCCGTTAGGAACATCAGTTTTGATGAAGAAAGCGTCAGTATCTGTTAGATAGTGATTTACAACATAGCCTTCTGAGATCATTCCCATATTCTTAATTGCATTAATATCATTATCTGAAGTACCAACTCTTCCTGGAGTTTCCATGAGTCTATCGGCTACAAACTGCAAAGCAGGTGGAATAATTAATTTCCTTGCTTGTGCATTAACTTTAAGATTTCTTTCATCTTTGAAGTCAGCGATGTCAATCAACGCTTGTTCAAGTGAAGTTTCATTAAGGTCAGCAGCTGTAGATAGCTCATTTTTCAAGTCAACATTCGCAACAGTTGGATGGTCTGTAGCACAAAGCTCTTTTCCATCACCGCCAACGTAAGATGAACTAAAAGCATTGTTTAAAACATTAGCTGCTTTAACTTGCTTAGTTTGTTGCATCGAACGTGCTAGTGCTCTTGTGTAACGTGAAGAAAGTGTGTCGTAGAGGTTATCTTCGATTGCTTCTTCTGTTAACGCAAACGCTAGTGCGATTGTTTCATGTGTGAAACGCGAAGTCCAGGATTCTTGAGCTGTGTCATAAATGACTGCGGCTCCTTCTCCTTTAGTCGGTGCTTCACCAAATCCACTTAACATCACTTCTTCCTCAAAAGCCCTTTCGGAGTTCTCAGTATCGAAGATGTCTTCGTGTTCGTTATTATACCTTTCATACTCTAATCCAAAGAGAGCATGGAGTCCAGGAACTAGTTCTTTAACTAGTTGTGCTCTGTTAATCGCCATTATTTATCTCCTTGGTTAGACAGCAAAGGTGTTAGTTGGGAACGTGAACAATCCTCTCGCATAAGCCCCTATTGAGTTGCTTGGTTGCGAAGCGAATCCTACACATAACGCCACACCACTTGATGTTGTTGCAGTTGCCCCTTCCTTTGACCTACCAGTAGTAGAACTACCTGCAGTCGTAGAAAGAGTATATTTAGAACCGATAAAACTTACTGCTGGTGTTCCAGCTGTAAATTGAGCTTCGTAAACGATCCCAGGATCGTTATAAACGAGAGCTTCTGCATCGGCACTCCCTTGTGTCGCAGTTGACGCAGTCCAAACTTTAGAAAAAGTTGGAGTTCCGTCAGATGCGGTATAGTATACCCCGTAAAACACACCTATAGGAGTGCTAGTCGCACCTGCTTGATTAACGTAACCGCTTGAAAGAGTAACGACATCACCACTATAAATAGCAGTTCCGTAGCCACTAGCGATTCTCATTTTTGCAGGACGAATAACACCACCATACATATGATACGCAGGGGTAAAACCATCTGGTTTATCTGTATTAGCCATTGTTTTCTCCTTTGTCTATATACATTGTTATTATTAATTACTTTGCATCGGCAGGTTTGCTACCGAAGGCAACTTTAGAAGTCCTTTGGATGTCTCCATCTTTAATAGGCATTCTAGCGTCGCTTTCTCGCATATAGTTCTGATCAACACCTTGCATAGCTGAGTCTGCTTGATCTTTAAAATAAGCATTTCGCTCTGCTGCAGTTTCAACTGGAACTTTAGCGAGAATTAATCCTCCAACACCAATAACTCCTTTATTGCTACCACTATCAATAGTTGGGGCTTCGAAATCAGGATAATCTTCTGCTCTCACAGGTTCATATCCTTCTCTAATACGTTTAGACATATTAGACTTATCGTCGATTCCTCTAGTAGCTTCACGAATCCACCTAAATTGATATCCAGGAGGAGCGTCGGGTGCGTCTAACATAGACGGGGGTGCCCAAGGGGTTCTGCGAGTTTGAGAGGCTCGTGTCTCGGCAGATCGTGAGTTTCGATCTGTGGTGACTTCTGTTGTTTTATTTTCTTCTGTCATTTTATACTCCTTCAATATGCTTCGCATATTCTTCTAGCGGAACACTTAATCTTTTAGCTATCGCTACTTGACTAGGCGTCAACTTAATTTTGCGTGATGATTTTTTACCACTAGCACCTCTGCTAGAGGCAGCAACCTGTTGCACGGGGGCAGATTGCTCGTTAGAAAACTTATGTGGAAAATTTTCAGCCATACGTTTATCAACTTCAGAATAGTAAGAATCAGAAGTTGGGTCAACCCCTTCTTCTACCAATTCTTTATGTATTCCAAATGCTGCAAACGTCATTGCTTGGTCATCTCCAAACCATTCATTCTTTTCAGCCCATGCTTCAGCTTTAGGATCTGGTCCTGCAGCTTGTTCTGGCTGTAAAGTCGGTTGATAAGGCTCAACAGGTACTTCCTGTGGTTGAGCTTTTGCCCGAACTTGTTGTTGAGCTTGTAACCTTCTAAGGTTTTCTGCTTCAGCGGTAGCACGAGAAAGAACCGTAGTTGCTTCAACCACTGCTTCACTATCCCCTGCTTCTTGTGCATCTTTTAAAAGTCTCTTTGCTCCATCAATTTCAGATTGTACCCTGTTATCGTACTCTTTGAAAAGGGAAGTATCGGAATTCTTTAACTTTTCTTTTAAACTAGACGCTGTTTGATTAACGCTTTGAGCATAATTTACAGCTTCATCTCGCTGTCTTTCTGCTTCTCGCATCTTATAAGTTAACTTATCGATACGCTTTTGAACTGAATCAGAAATAGTATCTAATTCATCTTTTACTTCTTCTACAGGAGCTTCTTCGACTACTTCATCTTTAATCGAATCGTCTACATCGGCTTCCCGTATATCAACTTCCCCTTCGGGTAGTTCTAATTCTATTTTTTCTGGTTCTGGCATGAGTCCTCCTCAAGTTTGTTATGATAAAATTGCTTCTGGGTCATCAATACAAGCTAAAATCTCATCGTCATTAAGAAGACGCATATCGCCACCTTCTATCTGAAAACGAGCTCCAGCATATCTACCGAAAATAACCCAATCACCTTTCTTACACCAAGCTCCTTCAGGAAACTTATGTGGGTCACTATAAGCGTCTGGTCCTGTAGCTACTACATAACCAACAACAGTTGCTAACCTTTCCTTATCAACAGTTGTTTTAGCTAAATGAATTCCACCTTTTGTCACTGAAGACTGGGTGAAAGGTAATATTAAAATTCGATACCCCGTTGGACGTGGTAACGAACTTGCATGAGAGTCTAAATTTTCAGGAGTAATTACTGGTTCGTCTGCTACTGGAGCAGAAGTACCATTACTACCAAAATTATCAACCCTATTTGGAACAGTTTTGACATCAGTCATTATGCATCCTCCATATTAGAATGTAAGGTTTGAATTTCCTGTTCAGCGAAACTCAAGCCTGCTATTTCACCGACTATCCTTTGGTATTGCTCAAAATCTTCAATACTTCCAGAAGCCAACGTTTGCATGAGAGCTTCTTTTCTCTCACGATATTTACGAAGCAAATGCTCCGTTGCTTTGAAAAAGTCCATTAATTACTTAACTGAACGATACCAAAGAAGTCCTTTTGTCTGTCCATAAGCAGCTTTGACTTTAGCCTCTTCAGGCTTATCTAAGCATTCACCTGCTTTAACAGATTTTGTTTTTGTAGTATCTTCCACGCTAGGAAAACTAGGGGACGCCTTTGTTTTCTTAGGAGACGGGGAAGGATATTTATCGTTATCATAATAATTACGCATTATTTATCTCCGTTTTGTTTTCGAGTTTCTCGAACTGTTTTAACTAATTCGGTGTAGTTCTTTTCTGCATCGACTTTAGCTTTTTGTTCTAATTCCTGCAATTCTATAGCAGCTTTAGTATCTTGTACACGTAAATCAGCTTCAATTTTCTCACGTTTAATTTGTGCGTCTAATTCAGCTTTCATTGCGGCTAGTTGTGCATCTCTTTGATCGTCGCCTTCTTTTTGCATCAACTGTTCTCTTTCAAGTTGTAATTGTTGTTCAAACATTTGTCTTTGTGGATCTGGTGTTTGCATTGCTGCTGCCATCGCTTGTGCTTGACCTGTAACTTGTTGTGTTGCCTCTTGTGCCATTAATGCAATCTCATTCATCATTTCAGGCGGCATTTGTCCTGCTTGTACTTCTGGTAACTGTTGACCCATCGCTTGTTCTATTTGTAGTTTATACAACATCGCTTGATGTTCTTGTATATTTGCACCAATCGCTTGTGAAGCTACTTGGTTTTGTTGCACCATAGGGTTTTGCATAAATGCACTATGTGCTGCTATATAAGCTTCGTGGTTTTGAAACTCGTAAGCTCTAATTGGTGTTCCTGTTAAAACTGCTTGTTGTTCACTAATAGGATCACGTGCAGGTACTTCTTGTTCAGGTGGAAGTAATGCATCAATATCTTTTATGTTCAACGCTAAATACATTTTACGATAAGACTCACGTAAATCATGTAATTCAGGTGCGGCTTGTGCCATTTGTAATTGTGTCTGAGCTAATGTAATTCTTTGCGTCATACTGAAGATATTTGGGTCAGAAACAGGTATAACGTCTACAGAAGCGTCGAAATCTTGTTTAAATACGTTTTCTGAAGCACCTTGTACTTGATAAGGGTATTCAGGCGGTAAAAACTCACCAAATACTCTTTTTAATATTTTAAACTCACATCTTTGAGCATAATGTAATCTTTTATGGATTGCGGACATAACTCGTTGTCCTTTTTCCATTAATGCTACGGTTGTACCTACAGGAGCTTCGGAATTACCGTCGCCTGTCGGATCTTCTACGGTTGCGGCAAATCTTTTACCTGAATCAACTAAAGCACCTAGTAATGTAGTTAATGTACCGCTTGGTTCTTTATAAGGTAGTGGTAAAAACGCATCTTGGAGTCTGCCTCCAGGAGCATCAACATCACGCCATTCTCCAGGTTGTAACGGGTCATCATGACGCTGAATATTTAATCCTCGTGATTTAAATCCTGCAGGTAAGTTAGAAAGCGTACCTGCGTCAATCAACTGACGTAAAATTGAAGTAACTGATTTAGTTAATCCCCCCATCATATGAATTAAACCAAAACCATAGAAACCCAATCCTGGAAGAAACTTATAATGGGTGAAATATTCAATCTTTTTACGCATCGGATCGTTTTGATCGTAATTAGGTCTAATAGCTAATACTTTATTGTTATCTTTACAGATAGTAACGATATAAGGTAACGCTAATCCTGTTTCTTCACCATCAGCCCCCATATCCTCAAACCCTTCTAAGTCTAAATTGACGTGCATTTCTAATAATGTAAATTCTTCGTCGCTTATCGTTCTTGTTAAGCCTTGAAGTTCATCAATTTTATCATCTACTTCGGTTAAATCAGGATTACTAGTTGGAGACATCATATCAGTGTCTTTATAGAACCCAGAAAGCTGTAATTTGCGTAATTCGTTCTCATTCATATGAATTACATGGGTAATTCTTGGTGCTGTAAGTAAATCTACTGCGTAATAAGGCACAACAAGGTGTTCTGACTTAACAAAACGGGCTACAGCACGTCCAACTGCTGGATCGTAATAAACTTTTTTGAAAGCAGAGCCAGAAAGTGGCAAATAAAACAATAATTGGTCCATTTCTGGATCATATTCTTCCATTTTGTAGGTAATTTGATAATTCATGAAGTTTTTTACACGATTTGCCTTTTCCATCTTAGCATTATCGGTAATTCCTAAAACTTCTGTATCAACGGGTCCACCTGCGGGCAACATTTCTTTGTATGCTTGTGCTTGGAACTGTGTTACTGCTTCAGCAAGGATCGGATGATGAACTCCTGAAGCTCCAACGAAAGGTTGTGACCTAGAATCTGAATTTATACCTAATAATTCTAAACCTTCACTATAAGTTTGAAACCAGTCGTCTCTAGATTCTAAATCTTCTTCGTAAGATGAAACTAATTCTGCAGCAATAGTATTTAATTCACGGTCATCAAGTACCTCTGCTAAATTTTCACCAAACTTAGAAGGCATTTCTTCTTCCATTTCACTGCCGCGAATAATAGAACCATCAGGTTGAACAAAAAGTTCAGTTTCTTCTTGCGGTTGTTGCATTAATTCTAACTCTATGGGTTGTTCAACGTTAGAATTTATAGGTATCGGTTGTTTTTCAATAGCCATAGGAATACATCATAGTATGATTTTCATTAATAATAAACCATTTCTCTACGAAAGGGTTCTTCTTCTTCAAAATAATCGCTAGAAAGGGTTAAAAACCCGCCTTCTCTGTATCTAGCTAATGCTAAAGTCGTCGCGTCTACTAAGTCATCATTTTCTCCGTTAGGGAAATCAGAAACTTCATCCATCAGTTCTTCCCCCCAACGATTATCAGGCACCCAAACCCGTCCATCTTGAAAAATAGGTGAAACAGAATTTAACCTAGCGATTTTATCTTGTCCTTTTCCAGGAGAAAAAGTGTTAACAGGAATTCCAACTCTACGTAATTCTTGTACTAATGGAATACCACTAGCTTTTGCTTCAATGATTACCGTATCAGGTTGCCAATAATCATATAAACGTAATGCTTCAGCTTTTAATTCAGGGAAATCGAACCGTTCTTTAACGCAATCGATCAAGATTAAATGAGCTTCTCCTCCTTTATATAATTCTTCTCCAACTTTACCTTCAGGATAAAAAACTCCCCACGTTGTAATAGCGGTATAGTCAGCTCTTTCTGATTTTAAAAACGCTGTATCAAAACTTTGTATCAAATAATCGCATTTAGGTGGTTTTTCTTCTTCCCAAATCTTAAACCATTCTTTAGGAATAATCGAAATACCCTCACCCGTGGGTCTTTGCATATATTGAGCCGCCCATTTTCCTGGACTAACCGAAGCTTTAATACTTTCTAATTCTTCTAATTTCCAAAAATTTTCCCATAAGGGTTTACCGCTTGGTAATATTGCAGGAAATTCAATTACTTCCCATTGATCTGCTCCAGGATCTTGTGCCATCTTTTTAATTAACCTACCTGTTAAATCTTTTTTATTCCAACGGGTCATTACAATAACGATTGCACCTCCAGGTTGTAACCTTTGTCGTGGACCTGCCATAAACCATTCGTAAGCTTCTTCCATGGCTTTATCGGACATAGCGTCTTGTTCGGAATGTGGATCGTCAATAATAAACAAATCCGCACCCCTTCCTGCTAATGCACCACCAATACCTGCCGCGTAATACTCTCCGCCTTTATTCGTTAACCATTTACCTGCAGAACGACTATCTGCTTTTAGTTCTGTTTCAGGAAATAATGCTCCATATTCTTCTCCGTCAATTAAATCCCTAACTTTACGTCCGAAGTTAACTGCAAGGTCAGCGGTATGGGTTGCTTCTATAATTTTTAGTTTAGGATTTTTACCTAACAGGTACGCAGGAAACAAATGTGATGCAAACTCAGACTTTGTATGTCTAGGCGGCATATTAATAATTAAACGTTTAAGTTTACCTGTAGCGATATCATCAAAAGCTTTTGCCATTTTAACGTGATGATCACCGTTAATAAACTCAGCCCATATAGATTTAACAAAAGCCATAAAGGTACTTGTGGATTTTTCTTGGAATTCACGTTTTTCTAATTCTTCTAAAAGAATCGTAAATTCTTTAGCTTCTGCTTTAGATAAATGGGAAACATCTATTTCCCGTAAAGCTGCTAACTTATCTGCGTTAGATGTCATTTAGGGTTTAAATAAGCTTCCTAGACCTGCGTCTAACATTGCCTGTTGTATTTGTTCGGTCGTTAACTTATCAGGCATTAAATCAGGAAGTTTACCGCCCCCTGCTTTTCTTATTCGTTCTATTTCTCTTAATGCTGCGGCTTTCATTGCATCGGCTTTTTTTTGTTGCCCCGCTGGGGTTTTTTTACCAATAGTGTCTCTT
>Ga0080013_1004656_pt1 | contig 13332 bp, 26 predicted proteins | sample ETNvirenome_6_85_FD_69236 | JGI IMG/M metagenome (GOLD analysis project Ga0080013, IMG submission 69236) | Marine viral communities from the Pacific Ocean - ETNP_6_85 (SPADES assembly) (version 2) | ecosystem: Environmental > Aquatic > Marine > Oceanic | place: Pacific Ocean | collected 2013-06-19 | reverse complement strand
AAAATCTCTTAAACCACCCTCTTCTCCCACCACACCTTTTTGTTTTTTCATCAAATTCAATAATGCGTCTCTAGCAGACGCTCTCATCTGCGGAATGTTGTGTCCTGCCTGTTCAAAAAGCATGGCAACGTCTACATGGCCTTTATCAAAATGAGATTGGTACAATCCTTCAAAATCGTAAGCGTTTTTTACTTCTGCTTCAGTATAAAGTCCCTTAATCTGTGGGTCTTCTAGTAGTGCTTTTGCTTTATTCACGTGAACTTCATTTTTTGGATTAAACCTACTTGCATAAGACGCTTTTTCAGCGGTTGGGTCTAAAATTCCGAAAGTCATTTCTTTAGTTGGCTCACCTTTTCCCACTGCTCCTAACTCATCTGACAGATTTTGAATATTTTTCATTCGATCGCTAATACGACCCATTAAACCACCCGTCGGTAAAATAGTTTCTGACGCTTCAACTCCTTCAGCTCCAGCTAATTCATCGGCAATAGTTTTTTCATAAGGTTGTTTTGCACCTCTTACTCCTGTTTTTCTTAAATATTCTAAACCGCCAGGTGTCAGATCCCCGGTCCCTGATGCCATATCTGTGATGTTAGCAACTACAGGAGGCTTGTAAGCATTTTTAAGTTGTAATAGATTATCTTTTAGACGTTGTAGCTGTAAATCGTTTAATTTGTTTGCGGTTACGTAACCTCCAGCTCTTTCTGCTTCTGTAATGACTTTATCTAGCGGGAAACCGGATTGCATTAAGCCTTCAATGTCTATTTGACCTTGGAACAGGGCCTCTTTAGGACCTTTTCCTAAAAAATTGATATTGCTTCTGGTTCCCATATAATTTTTGGGATTTCCACCAAGACCTTTAATGAGATTTAAAATTTCTCCGATAATGATTCGTCTAGCCATAGTATTTCAATTGATTACTCCTTGTAATCTTTTCCTCTTTGTAATCTTCAGGGTGTTCTACGAGTCCTCCCTGTCTTACACGCATGATCGCCTGTGTCGTACTGTCGACGTAGTCGTCATGGTCGCCATATGGAAACGACGCACACTCCTCGATCACTTCCTGAGCAAAGTGTTCGTGTTTCGGTGCCCAAATTCTCCCCGCCTCAAAAAGCGGAGCGATTGCGTTCACTCTTACGTGTTTATCATTACCTCTTGACGGTGTAAAGTTAATAACTGGGATATCCATTTGCCGAAGCTCTTGCGTCAGTGGGATCCCCGAAGCTTTCGCCTCGATGATAACCATATCGGGCTGCCAATATCTGTATTCTTCGAGAGCCACTCGCCTAATTTCCGGAAACTCATACCGATCTTTAAAGGCACTGAGCAGAATCATGCTATGACCAGAGTCTTCTGTCTTAAAAACACCCCAGGTGGTAATTGCCGAAAAGTCGGCAGATTCTTTTTTCATAAATGCGGTATCGTAACTCTGAATCGTGTAAACAATTTTAGGTGGCTCCTTATGTGTCCAATCTCGCCACCAGTCCCTTTTAATAATAGCCCCTTCTTCTGCTGTCGGTTGCTGCATATATTGGGCATTCCAATTGGAAACAGGGATCGAGGCTTTTGTTTTTTCTAATTCTTCTATTTTCCAATAACCAGGCCATACAGGTTTTCCATCAGGCATGATAGCTGGAAGCTCAACAACGTCCCATTTGTCTCCCTCGTCCGAGGACATGGACTGAATAAGTTGACCGGTTAGATCTTTAGTAGACCAACGAGTCATTACAATTACAATTTTACCACCGGGTTGAAGTCTTTGACGTGGTCCTGCCATATACCAGTTCCATGCTTTCTCAAAAGACTTACCATCTGCTCTAACATCTTGTTCTTTGTGAGGATCGTCAATAATTAATAGATCAGCACCCCTTCCAGTAATGGCTCCGCCAACACCAGCTGCAAAATATTCCCCGCCCTGCTGGGTCTTCCATTTCCCTGCTGCCTGACTATCTTCTTGAAGTCTCGTGTTAAACATTTCTCCATATTTTTGCTCATCAACCAGGTTCTTAGTCTTTCTTCCAAAGTCAATTGCAAGGTCTGCTGTATGGGTTGCTTGAATAATTTTATAATTTGGATTTCTACCTATCATCCAGGCCGGAAGTAGATAGGATGCAAACTCAGACTTAGTGTGCCTTGGAGGCATGTTCACGATTAATCTGTTAATTTTACCGGAAGCAAGGGCATTAAACTTCTCACCAATTAGCTTATGGTGATCCCCTTCAATGAATTCGGGCCACATATATTTTACAAAATTTAAAAAATCATTTTTGACCAAATTTTGCATTTGATCTAATGCTTCGTCAAGTTCTATGCTAGCTAATTCGTCTGCCTCTTCTGTCGATAAATTTTTTATAATATTTTTTGCATCGTTCATATAAAACCAAAATGAAAAAAACCTTACCATAACCGTCTGGATTAAGCAATAAAGGGTAAGGTTGGGACCCCTTTTTTTTGTTTTGGGGGGGTGGGCCCGATAGTTTTCAAGCCATGCAGTTTATGCATGGCACCACTATAAGCCATGCAATAATTAGATATGTAGTTTTTGCATAGGGTAAGGCGAAATTAAAGCTTGACACAAAAAAACAAGGCGCAATTTCTTGCGCCTTGTTGCAGGTAACACTCTTGACTTAAGAGTTCTTTAATGTGATTGAGGTTCTTGTTGCTTGATATGGTACTCGTCTTGTTTCGTTATTTGCTCCACTATTCCATTCATATCTATGACTCTCGTATTTTTCTTTCTTAACTTTGATTGGAGTTTCACTTGGTTCTTTGACTGGATATGTGTTAGCAATATCTTGTCCGAACTTGTTTAAGAATTGAAACAAACAACTGTTGTTACAAAAGTAATTCCAGATATTATTTTGATAACCATTAAACCTATTAGCTTTTATTCTAACAGTTCTTAAAACTTTATTGTCGCCAGTTCCTCGTACTCTTGATTGAGTTTCAATCTTATGGCAATCTGGATTATGACACCAATTATAGTCGGTCATTTTTTACCTCTCATTTCTCCAATACATTTAGCATGACTTGCTAAAACTTTTTCAAGTGTTGAAATTCTTTGTTCTAACGTATCAACTACCTTGAATAATATTTTAGTTTGTTCTTTAAGTTCTTCAATTTGCTTTGATTGCATTTAACCTCTCTTGTTGTTTTTCTTGTTGCTTTCTTCTGTACTCTTGAAAAATAAAATAGGCGCTGGAAATTCCAGCGCCTAAAATTATAAGAATTAAATCTTTAAACATTAAAGTGTCATGTGAACAGAATAATATTCTTCCTGCCACCCTTTTTCTTTATTAAGTTCTGCCAAAGAATTTAATTTTTCAACTGTTTGATCTGCTTTAGTTTGATCTGCTATTGCTGGGGTATTATACAAACTAAAATAAGGTTGTTGGTCTTCGTACTTTCTAACTTTAACAATTAAATAAGTATGTAAGATTGTGTTTTTCTTTTTTCCAAACATTATTTAATCTCCCAATTATCTCTTGCACTTCTATATTGATCTCCACCCATATGATTACTTTGATCTACGTCGAAATAAGTAAAAAGTTTATTTCCAGCTTTAGAGATATATTCTCCACATTTGCCAAGAATAAACTTAGCATTTCTTGTTACTACCTCTCCATCTAGTTTAGTGTAAGTGATTATGAAAGTTTGACCATCTTCCATGTTGTGTGTGTTTTTTATTGTCATTATTTCCTGCTTTCTTTGTTGTTGTTATATCTGGGATTATATCAGTTCAATCCCAGATATCAAGAAGATAATGTAAAAATTACCCAAAATGGTCGGTTAATTTACAATTTGTGATTGTGCGTTTTTCTCGTACAATAACCTCTCTTTTATTTTATCTTCTCTACTCACATTTTTATTCTTCATGCCTTTTATTCTTTGGGCAAGATTTTTAGGATTATAAATTACTAGACCACCACTATTACATCTAATAATTTCTGCGTCTTGAACATTTAAGCCAAGTTCTGTGCAAAGTTCAATAGCTTCATCTAAATATTTATATCCTTTTAAACCCATTTTGATTTCTTTCATTTGTTCCAAAACAGATTTAATCCATTTATAATGTGCCATGATTAACTGACCTTTTTTCTGTTGCCACATTTCAAAAGTTTTAAATTCTTCTCTTGAAACTGCGATTTGTCTATCACGACAATACTCACGACCAATCAAATCTAACTCATATTCTTTATCCCATTTGTCCGAGTATGATGTTAAATTATTTTTTCCACTTGAACTACCTAGATACTTGTCATTTGCGTCTTGGTATTTTGTCCAATGTGGATTATTTTCTTTGCCGTCCATTTCAATAGTAATATCTGGATTGCATTGATCTTGTGCTTTTAGTTCATCACGAAAATAGGCATAACCAAAATCTCTCGAACTTGGTCTATAACCCTCGATTTCATCTTGTCGATCAACTCCATCAATATCTCCATTTAATCTGAAATCAAAATGCTTCGTGATATATTTATCTTCTTCATCTGCTTCTTCTGGTTTTCCCATGTAGCCAAAATGAAAACAACTATCCTTTGCGATTGTATTTACGTTTGGATATTTGTCTTGAAGATAATGTGCCATTTCAACATCTGCTTTTGGATATTGTCTTTCAACACATACTTTGGCAAGTTCCCAAGTTTTATCTTGGTGTGCTTTAAAATTTTCCCTTTCTTGGAAAAACTTTTCTTTTTCTTGAGTATCTTCTGCTTCAATATGAACTCTCATACGATTTGCAATCTTATTTCGATACTCTTGATTTAGTCTTATTCTAGCCATGTCTTTCTCCTTTTTGTTAATGGTTAAAAATAAAGTTTTATATCATCTTGACATTAATGTCAATAGGGATTACATAGGATATATTAAATTGCATTATAGATTAGTACTCGGTTAGTGCAATTTATTGGGACATATCCCTGTCGTGATTAGCAAACATTTATGTATTGCCTGTAGCGATTGGGACTGATCCCTGATCCATTGGGCAATGGAGGTGAAGTATTGTAATGATATGACGTACTGTGCACACTTAATGGATCTGGGATCAGATCGTAGTTATTCCGAGTCTTGACGGGACAATCGGTGTGAAAAATGGATAAAGTCATAAAATAAAATTCCCTTGAGACTACGGCTGATCCCTGATCCAATTGACACTAGTTGGACGCAACTAGTAAGGTGCTAAAATGCCTGTTGGATCTGGGATCAGAGGTTGGTAGCTGTGGGATATTAACCACTATAACCAGGTCTTACGCTTGGAATTCTACATGGTATGTAATCGCTTGCGTCATGCCGGCCTGCGTAGCACAACCCCTGGTTGAAGGCCGGAATTTTAATAAGCTAAAAGCTTCAAGCTCCAAGCTTGACAGGGCCTGAAGGATAGTATAGGATTAAAAAAGAAAGTAGGAAATATGAATATAAGAGAAATAAAAAAAGGTGATAAGATCCTGCACAGCCACATGGGGACCAATCCTCCAGTGTCTGGCATTGTTAAGGAGTCACCAATTCAGGGCCGGGGCATCCGCAGCACATTGCTGGTTGATGTTAAAGGTTCTGAAGTTGGGCTCTTCGATGAGATGGGGTCCATCTATACCAAGGAAGTTCTGAAGGTTTTCAGAGATGATAACTGGTTACCTGTTGAACATGTATAAAACTATTACCTGGAATACTGGGCGCGCTGCAGAGCGTGCCCGGCACAACCTGAAGTTGAATAAAAAAAGGCGCCCCCGGCCCGGAGCTGCAAGCTGCAAGCTTCAAGCTGCAAGCCCCAAGCGCCACGAAAAAGACACAATGAATTGATAGTATGAAATTAGAAAGTATGAAAGTAAAAGAAGCAGTAAAAATAACTGGCAGCATGACCCGGACATCAAAAATGCCTGGGCTATCGTACAGCCTGCCAGCGTGGGAATGCCAGACCGGGTCCAAGCTCCGGAAGGTTAAAGGGACGCCGTGTTATGGTTGTTATGCCCTGAAAGGAAACTATATAAGATATCCAGCAATTAAAAAAGCTCAGTACTACAGACTGGACAGCCTGGTCCATGACTCATGGGTCACGGCTATGGTTGCACAGGTGAAGAGGCAGCGCTGGTTTCGATGGCATGACGCCGGAGATGTACAGAGCGTAGAGCACATGAACAAAATTTTAACAGTTTGCAGGTTAACACCAAACACAAAACACTGGCTACCAACACAGGAGAGACGCTACCTGCCAGCTCCTGAAGAGGTTCCGGATAACCTGGTGATCAGATTATCAGGATCCAAGGTCGACGGACCAGCGCCAACGGCCTGGACTCATACATCATCAGTCGTTACTAAGGGCGCCAGCTGTCCGGCTCCATCTCAGGGTGGCAAGTGTCGCGAGTGTAGGGCCTGCTGGACAAAATCAATTAAAAATATATCATACGGTAAACACTAAATGACACACGTATTTAAACACCCAAAATATTATGCAGAGATGCGGAAGCTTCAAGCGTCAAGCTCCAAGCTCCAAGCCCCTAAACCAGAACCTAGTTCAGGTTCTTCAAATAATCAAGACAAGCTTCAAGCCCCAAGCGGCAAGCCCCAAGCTTCAAGCCGCAAGCTGCAAGCTCATTAATCCGTGAACCACGGAACATGTGAACATGTTTCGAGGACCTCGGACCGAGTGCCTCGGCTATGATGAAAGTGTTCTTCGGATGTGTCTTATGGAATGCAATTTGGTGTGCAGAAAATTTGAGTTTATTCCCTCGGGTAACTTTTAACTCAACAGTGAAAAATGTGCCAAAATCATTATAGCCCAATAGATCAGGAGTCCCCAAAGAGCTAAGGTTTTCAAGCCTTGTCCAAACAATTCCTGATGATTTCTTACGAAGTTTTTGATATAATTTTGCCTCTGGACCCATGTCTTTATCGAGGTAACGACCTCGTGCATTAGTAGTCTTTTTGTAGCTTGTCTGGAAGAATTATTGAAGAAGGTTTTTGAGTTTTTAAAACTAATCTATGAGCTGTATGACCTTTGAAGCCAACGATGGGCGCCTGATTCTCATGCACTTCCATTCTTCTCACATCATATAATTTACCCTCAACCTCACAAAGTATTACAGCATTTTTCACTGCATCTGATCCTTGCGTGAAGGAAGAAAGAAACTGTTGGAGGTCTTGTACTCTCATAGTAAGGATAATCGCTTATTTAAATCTTGAATTTGTTTTGAAAGCTTCTTATTATCTTCTTCAACTTCTGTCAATCTTGTTTGTAATTTTCCGTTTAATTCTTGATGAGCTAAATTAAGTTTACCTGTTTCAATCAGTTTAGTAGATAACTCTTCTATAATTTGTTTGTTACCATCTAGCTGATTCTTGTCTCTTATCCATTGAGATTCTTTTTGTTTCCACTCCCAAATATCTCTCTTATGCTGTTCAATTAACAACAGCAGATCATCTGTTTCTTTTAAGTTTTCCATTCCTTCGTTCATTTTCTTATAATATGTTTTCTCAATGCCCTAATTAATTCTTCTACCTTATCAATGATAGAAATAAGAGATGGATCTGTGATAGAAGATTGTCTAGCTTTAAGTTCATCATACTCTTTAAGAGGTATAGTCACAGTACGTCTAGAGGTATGCTCATCTTCATAAGTAGCTTGTTCCGCTCTTTCTCCATTTTCATGATCATCTTTCATATTGACTTTATAGGATAGTTACCTTAAATTGTCAACATGGGAGTTCCAAAAAGATTAACTGAAATGCAAAAGAGGTTTGCCGAATTTATAGTATTTGGTGGCCCTGAAGGACCAGTCTCACAGATGGAAGCTGCAAAGCTAGCTGGCTACAGTCATAACAGAGCAAGACAAGAAGGATCAGAGCTAATGAACCCAAGACTGTCACCACTGGTGGCAAAATTTATAGGTGAACTCAAAGAAGAACGACTTAAAAAGTTTGAGGTTAACTACGAACAACACATAGCAGAGTTAGATAGACTTAAACAGGCGGCTTTAAAAAAAGGAAGCTTTTCCAGTGCTGTGAACGCTGAAATATCCCGAGGCAAAGCAGCAGGACTATACATAGACAGAAAAATAATAAAACATGGAAAACTAGAGGAACTAACAGAGGAACAACTAGCAGCCAAAATGAAACAAATTTTAGACGACTACGCACCTCTCTTAAATGCAAAGATTGTCGAGGGAGAGTCTGAAGAGACACCTAAATCTTTATCATCTTCTTCACACAAGAAAGAGGAATCATTGTCCGATCCCCAAACGTAATAGTGCCATCATCTTCCCTGTCATAGGAAGCAAACAACTTAATACAATCCTTATCTTTAGAGTATAGCCACCCTTCATTAACAGGATGAGATAATCTCATCTTATTAAATTCTCTTTCATCAGCCCATCCAGAATCACTTACGATATCGATCCAATTCACCCGATACTTTGTAAAAGGTATTGGCGTTGGCTCGCTTGGGCTTAAGTTTAATTTTCGTTTTGTATTTCTTCGTGGCATTATAATATTTTGGGTTGTGCTTCTCATGGAATTTATCCCAAAAGCTTTCCTCTGTCATCCTCTTAATTTTCCCCTATAAGAGATCTGACAGATAATTAGGAAAAACAAAACCTTGCTTACGCGCGCGCGAAGGCACCCTAGAGTTGTTTTATGCGGTATTTTGAATAACTGACAAAAAATTCTGTCATTTAAACATTTTCTGTCACTACTTTTGTCAGCTACTTTTGTTGTATACCAATGATAATAGCTCAAAATGACAGAAAGACACTTTTTTTTCATGTTTTTTTTTTTTAAAAGTAAAAAATCTGTGAGATCTCTTATAGTAGCCGGTTGCCTTATTTATGCCTTGTTTGCCTTATTTTGAACATCATTTTCAAATTCTTGCAGTAATTCAGTCATATCAACCTTGGCTCGCTCTTTCTCATCAAATATTAGCTCGTTATAATGGTCCAGTCTCTTAAGAAACTTATGCTTCCAGTTCCGTAAGCCCTGGTCCGTGATCCGAAACTCCTGATAATACAAATCCGGCGTACAGATCATGATTACTCCCTGACGAATGGTTGACCCATAGTACGCATCATGAGCCATGGCGTACGCTGCAATCTGCAGGTAATAATCCTCTATCCATTCTTCTCTTTTAGGTCGATTTGCTTGCTTGTAATCTACAATAGTCTCCAAACCATTGTGCATACAAACCAAGTCAGTAGAGCCAGCGTATAGCCCAGGATAGTGTAGCATAACTTCTGAACCGTAGTATTCCGAAATAGGCGTAAGACCCATTTCAATAATTTTTTGGGCCATGGGCTTCGCCTCGCATCCGATTGGCGTAAGATCATCGTAGCCAACTCCTTGGATATGAGACTCAAGGAATTTGTGCATACTTGTCCCTCGCTTTGAAGATAGATTCTTAATTGATTCTGCTTTTTCATGTCCGACCTTATTTTTCCACGCGGTTAAATACTCCTGATTCTTTGTCTTTGCAAGTATAGTCGTAACACTCGGTAATCTTATACCCTGGAAGTCATAATGTCGGATTCCAGTTCCTTCTTCTGTAATCTGTTTTCCTGTTATATAACTGTATTTATTAGATTTTTTTATCATTTCGTTCTTCCTTATTCCTCAATGATTGTTTATAACTCTCATCCAACTCGCGTTGTTCTTTGTGAAATTTATCTTCTTCAGGGGGCTCTCCTCCAAAAATTTTAATAAAATTTTTTCGGTACAAATCGTTTGAGACTCGGGATTTCCCATCCCATTGTGGTTTAGATTTCTTCATAATTTTTTAAAACCTCTTTAAGTCTTTTACGTTTAAATCTGTTTTCTTTTGCAAGTTTAATTGATTCAATAATTTGATCTTTTTTTCTTTTAATTTTCATGAAGGGATAAATTTCTTTATAAAGTAATAACATGTCCCCTCCTCCAAGAAAAATACGGTGCAAAGATTTTCGGGTAATCACTTTCTTGGTGATTGGGCACATTCTTGTGTGTGCTTTTACCACCTGTAATTTTGGTTTTTGTGTAATCCCATAACTCTTAAGTTTATTTAAGATATAATTCATTAGACTTTCATTTGTGTTAACGAGTTGATAGGCAATATCAGTGGCATTATAATATGTTTTTTTACCAGAAGGTGTAGTTCGAATTCTTTTTCTTTTTCTAATTGAAAAATGGCCTTCCGCTTCGGAAAATCCTGACAACCAGGCAAAGAATTCTTCTCGAGAATGCTGGAGGTAAGGAAAATTTTCATACGCATCATATTGTTTAAGAATTTTAAAAGCGTTGTTTCTTTTTTCCATTAAAAAAGGGAGTAAACTTTTAAGATGAGGAATCACAGAAATTCCTGAGCATTTAGTAAAATATCGAGGTTTAACTTTATAAGGAGATTTTTCCAATCTCTTAGTTACATTTTTGTTAAAATGGTTGGCAATAAATTGTACTGGTTCGACATCAGTAACAGCTACGAGGACACCTGACTCACTACGTCCTCTAAGACTGCTGTGTATACATCCGTCGCCGTCAATGAAGCCAGCAATATAGGCTAGTTTTAATTCTTTAGGAGTTTGTTGTTGGATCATACATTGTATATTTTAATGTTAATTCACATCCTTCTTCAATATCTTCGATGACCATAAGATTCCATTTATCAAAGCCGGGTTTAATTCTAATTTGAGAACGTTGACAATTGGGTTCATCCGCATGGTTAATAAATCCTCCTAAAGGAGTTCTAATTAATTGTTTATCAATTCGGTAGTGAGAAATTCCAAGATCAGTTCCAGCAACTAATCTTCGAGTTGTGAATAATCCCTGGCCCGAGATCCCTGAGTCGGCAACTACAATCCCAGTAGGAAGGGGATGGTATTGTTTTAACTTATCAAGATTATGGTATTCTTTTATATCTTCATCACTCATCATAATACTACCAGGAGCATGTAAAGAGATAATACTGTTAAAAGTCCTAAGAAAGTAAAGATAAGTATAAATATTTTATTCATAGGTTTAACCCCACCACGGGCCTTAATGTAAGGGGAGCAGGATAACCCGTGGTGGAAAGGTTGACTAGACCTTCAATGGAAAGTATCCGTCCCCAACTGTTAATTTTGGTCATCTTTTAATGTCTTGTATAAATGTGTTTTAATATCTTTCTCTGTTCGCATAATGGTTAAAAAATCTAGTCCGCTATACACTTTAGCATAAGTGTTATGACTTACAGCAACTCCTGCGCCTGAACTTAGCATAGCAAACTCAGTGCAAGAACTTATAAGTACTGCGACTACCATGATTAATATTATCTTCATATATATAAAATTCTCCTTCTGAATCACATTCCCAGCATTGGTGGATGTGATCCTTTTCATCTACATGGACAACCTTAACATATCCATTGCCATTACACACGTCACAAATTGCTTTATGAACTATGTATTTTTTTAATTTTACCATTTAACTTTTTTGCTTTCTCGTTTGCTATTTGTTCAATAGTTTTACTTATAGATAATTTTGCGTCCGGCAATAAAACTTTGGACAAATTTATTAATGTCTTGTATGTTTGATGCGTTAGCGAAACATTACGGTATTTAGTTATATCGGTCATGTGTTCCTTTCATTTAAACTATTATATAGGATATCCAGGAGGATTTGTCAATGAAAATAATTTTAATAATGTTGGTGTGTTCTTTTACCTCAGGTACATGTACACCGCCCTTAGTTATGAACGAAAAATTTGATAATATGTATGATTGTCTTATGAGAGGCTATGAAGAATCTATTAAAATGACTAAGGAGGTGGGTAAAGAAGAGATCAACAAAGAAGGACTTTTTACAAGATTTGCATGCAGACAAATAACTGAAACCAACACTTGAGTTTATGGCAGAAATGTGGTAGGAGAAATCTTCTCACCACAATTAACCTATTCCTTATTCCCTTTGGAGTAGGTTTATTCACACATAACACCTTGCCAAGTGCCTCTACCATCATTTAAATAGAATCCATTTTTCATTGCATCATTGAATTCTTTATACGTGGCTATGGCTTCTCTATGATCGTCGGCGTATAATAAACACTCATATACCGACATAGGTCTACTTAGGTCGTATCTTTCTTGCAGTAGGGTGCCGTTGAAAAGTAAAATCAATATTACTAGTGTCTTCACCATGTGTTTTTTTCCCCCATTTAACGATTCGATTAAAATTTTTAGCCTTTATATTTATTTCAGGACCAAATCTTTTCCAGGCGGTTTTAACAAGATTTAATTCTAAAAGCAAATTAGCCCATTGCTTTTGAGATATATTAGAGATTTTTAAATGTACTTCTTTCATACTGTATATATAGGATATTACTTGACTTCTGTCAAGTACCTGTTTTGGGTAAATAGGACCCCATTCTTTTATCGTGTTTATTACGATTTTTCTTGTGTCGTCCGGGCCTCTTTTTCTTAGTTTGTTTATGGTAGGTACTAACCCCCCACTTTGGGACTTTTGCCATCTGTAGTTTCTTCCGGAAGGGTAGTTATAGCCGGTAAATATTTTATTGACCCATTGATGTATTGTTTGCAATCTGAACCACAATTCATGCATCGGAAAATTTCAGGACTTAAAGATACAAACATTGTTTCATGCTTACATGTAGGGCACACTCCGCCTGTAACTTGTGCTGCTATATCAAGAGCTTTCCCAAAAGGACCTTGTCCGAACATGTTTTTCTTTTCTCCTATACTTAGTTTTATCTTTTATCACCTGGGGTGTAAAGAACTTTAAAATTTGAGCGATTGGATTGGATTTTTTACGTCTTTTTTTAAGGAAAAATGCGTATGCTTTCTTATTCAAGGATTATTTTTTTAATGGATTTCTCACCCATATAAATCTCTGTCTCAGCCTTAGCCTTAATGCATTTATAGGAAACAGTTTCACTGTACTGTCTCTCCGCGTGGCGCTTGCCCCGTAAACATAATCCCATTGAGGGCTGGATACGGTGTTCTTTAATCTCTCCGTTTACAAACATCAGCAGGGCAAAAACTGTCTCGATCAAAATATCTCCTTGTTTCCGTTTTTATAATGGATTTCTCTGTTAGAATCTTTTAATTCCTCTATATCTTCTAACACTTTATCCATTTGTCTTCTTAAAAATTCTATGTTTACTTTGTTTAAAGCCATCGATTCAAGATGTTTCTCTATCTTCTCCGTGGTCTTGTACAAATCCTCGATCATCATAAATTGCTCGGAATCTGCAGGAAGCGAACCTAATTGACCCCGCGGCCATTTGATTCTAAACTCTGTATTCTCAGTCAAGTCTTTTGACATTAGTTCTACTGTAGTTGAAATTTTATTTTGGGTTTCAATAATACCGAAGTAAGCCCAGGTC
>Ga0080013_1004654_pt1 | contig 13332 bp, 15 predicted proteins | sample ETNvirenome_6_85_FD_69236 | JGI IMG/M metagenome (GOLD analysis project Ga0080013, IMG submission 69236) | Marine viral communities from the Pacific Ocean - ETNP_6_85 (SPADES assembly) (version 2) | ecosystem: Environmental > Aquatic > Marine > Oceanic | place: Pacific Ocean | collected 2013-06-19 | reverse complement strand
TAAGATAGATATTTTAATAAATAATGCAGCCAAAGATCCAAAAGTAAAGAAAGATGGAGGGTTGACACCAGATTCTAGATTTGAAACAATGACAGAAGATTATTGGGAAGAAGGAATAGATGCCGCTTTGAATGGAACTTTTTTATGTTCACAAGTTGTGTCTAATAAAATGTTAGAAAACAATGGTGGTGTTATTTTGAATATTTCTTCTGATTTGGGTGTTATAGCACCAGACCAAAGAATATATAGAAAAGATGGTGTAGAAGAGGATATGCAAAATGTAAAACCAATAACATATTCAGCAGCTAAATGGGCAATAATTGGTATGACAAAATATCTTGGTGTTTATTTTGCACAAAAAGGTATTCGAGTAAATTCATTGAGTCCAACAGCAGTTTACAATAACCATCCAGAAGATTTTGTTAAGAAACTAACAAACTTAATTCCAATGGGGAGAATGTCAGACATTGATGAGTATAAAGGTGCTATAGTATTTTTGTGTTCAGATGCTAGTTCATATATGACTGGTGAAAACGTCATAATAGATGGCGGTAAAAGTGTTTGGTAATAATTAATTAATTTAGGGATTATAATATGAATATTTATGTAGATATAGATGAAACAATTTGTAAGACACCTACTAGTAGAATTTATACTGATTCAATACCTATAGAGTCTAATATAAAAAAAATAAATAAGTTTTACGAAAAAGGTCATATAATTATTTATTGGACGGCACGAGGTACTTTGACAGGATTAGATTGGACTGAATTGACTAAAAATCAGTTAGATAATTGGGGTTGTAAATACCATAAATTAAAAATGGGAAAACCCGCCTATGATTTATTAATTTGTGATAAAACAAAACGTATAGAGGAGATATAATTATGAGTAGAATTTATGTTATAGCAGAAGTAGGAATTAATCATAATGGTGATGTTGATTTGGCTAAAGAACTTATTGACATGGCACATGAAGCTGATTGTGATGCTGTAAAGTTTCAGAAAAGAACCGTTGATTTAGTATATTCGGAAGAAGAGTTAAATACATATAGAGAGTCGCCGTGGGGTACAACTACAAGACAACAGAAAGAAGGTATAGAATTAAGTATTGATAATTTTGTTGAATTAGAACAGTATACTAATAGTAAAGGATTAGATTTTATTGTTTCTTGTTGGGATTTGAATAGTGTAGATGATATGGAAAATAATTGTAATTTGAAATATCATAAAGTTGCATCAGCGTTAGCGACAGACAGACAGTTTTTAGAAAGACTTAATGAAACAGGTAAACCTGTGATATTATCAACTGGTATGTGTACACAATCAGAAATAGATGTTGCTATACATTTACTTAATAACGTTGAGTATGTTTTAGCATGCACTAGTACATATCCAACTCTTATAGAAGAAGTAAATTTAAATCATATAATTGCATTGAAAGATAGATTTCCATTTACAAAAATTGGATTTTCAAATCATTATAGTGGATTAGCTGCTTGTATTGGAGCTACAGCTTTGAATGCTGAATGTTTAGAATTTCATATCACTAAAGATAGAACTATGTATGGTTCAGACCAAATTGCGTCAATAGAAAGTGTGAGTGAGTTGATGACAAATATACGTAAAGTAGAGAAGATGTTAGGTGATGGGATTAAAGTAGTGTATGATTCAGAAAGACCAATTATTGATAAGTTAAGAAAAGTGAGCAACACAGTATGAAAGTAGTTACCGTTTTTGCCAGAGGTGAGAGTTCTAAATTCGTAGATTCTTTAGACAAACCAGACTTTACTGTCATTTCCAATGAGTTTGGTAATGAATTAGAGGCTTATCCTGAGATAGGTGAATACATAAGGGGTTCAGAAGTTCACATATGTTGTAACGGATGGCCTACGGAATTGGATTCATATAAACGAACTAATTTTTTTGAAATTTATAATCCAACTAAATTAATTAGACCATATCTGGGAGATGAACCAAGAGTACACATTCAAAATTCTTGTCATTTGCCTGATATATTTTTATCGGAGATACATAAAGAATGGATGTTTCAGAGGGGAGTCAGTTTACCACTTGATTTTAAATATAAGTATTCATATCCATCTACTGGAGTATCAACTCTTGCTTATGCTGTGTTAGAAGTTGCAGAAAAAAACGATACGGTTAATATTCTTGGATTGGACTTTTATGAGAATAGTGGATATTTAGTTGGAAAACCAACTTCAACTGACTGGGGAGTTAATGGACCAATGCAAGAAATTTTATATAATTTGGTTTCAAAACATCCATTCATGACTTTTAATATGATTTCTACTGCTGAAAACTATCTTGATGATGTTAGGAGATTACCAAACATGAATTTTAAAAAAGTAAAGGTGTGAAATGAAAAAAATAGCTGTTTTAATTGGTGGTTGGCATTACCCAAAAGAGTTTTATACACAAGTTTCAAACTTAAATAAATCTGATTATAAAGTTGAAACTTTTGTAATATCACATAGGGATATAGATTTACCAATTGTTCATGAAGAGAAAAAAGATATTCTAGGTAGAATCGATAAACAAACAGACATTGGTAAATTGGACCATGAACTTTATGAAAATCCTTTGACAAAGAAATATGTAGAGTCGTTGGGATTTAATCTGATAGAGGCTGAAAATTTATTTGGTGATTATTATTTTATTAATCAATGGTTAGATATACATGATTATAGAGATTATGATTACGTATGCTTTTTACATGATGATACTTACATAGCTGATTATGATTTATTGATTGATATTATTGAAGGTAAATGTGAATTGTATGATAGAAAAAATAATAAATCGGATGCGGATTGGTTGATGATTTTCAATAGTAGCGCTGCTGGCACAACAGTACCAAGAGGATCTTTTGCCTTTTTCAAAAGTAAATTTTTTGACACAATTGAGAACTTTGATTTTCAATCGGATGATGCTTATAAGATTGACTATAATAGATCGGGTGAAGTTAAGAGTCCAGATAATATGAATGAATTAAGAAGTTGGAATAATATAACTAGATTTTTAAATAATATTGTTGATGTAAGGGGTATAGGAAATAAAATACTGAAACTAAGTACTGAATATAGAACGAGCAAATACTTAATTGAAGCAGAACGTGGTTTTATGACAAAGGTATTTTAATGAAAAACATAGTTTTTATAATGGATATTGACTTGGGTGGTGAGGGTAGATATGCTAGCACAAGGCGATTGCCATATCAATATTCTATAAAAAGTTGGAAAAAGTGGTGTGATAAGAATAATTGTGAATTATTTGTATTAACTGATTTATTATTACCACAAGAAGAGATGGCTATCTGTTGGCAACGATATTATTTATTTGATATATTAGATGCTAATGGAATTGAGTATGATCAAGTACTTTCGGTGGATGCTGATACAATTATTCATCCTGATTGTCCTAACTTCTTTGAGATGACAGATAGAAAATTATGTGGTGTCCATATGGATGGTAGTTATGATTGGGTATGTAGGAGTATTGAAAATTATAGTAAATATTTTTTTAAGGGATATACTATGCCTTTTTGGAAATATATTGATTGCGGATTTGTAATTGTGAATGATTCTCATAAATCATTTTTTAAACAAATTATAGATTTTTATAATGAAAATGCTGAATCATTTAGACAAGTTGAAAAAGAATGGCATGCTGGAACAGATCAAACTCCTGTTAATTTTTTAATACATGATCAAGATATTGATTTAAAATTATTACCATATGAATATAATATGTGTGATTTAAATAGAAAAGAGTTATTGGGTGATGATTTATTATTCACAAAAATTGGATGGATTTATCAATATAATGGAATTCCAAATAACGTGGAAGATAAATTAACATATTATTGGATGAAAAAAACTTATGAATATTTACATGGAAAATAAAATGATTACATTAAAAAATAAATATGTCATAGGAACTCACATAATGTTTTTTGAAATCGAGATGTATAAAGATTTTATTAATGGTATCATTAATTTATTGGGAACTGTAGAAAATAAAAAGAATGTTATAATAGACTTATGTTTTAATAAATCCCAGAGGATAGAAAAAATAGACTATAATAAGATTTCAGATGTCGAGCTAGATAAAAAGTTTGAATATGGTTTGAATATAATAAAAAATATGGGGTTTGATGTAAGGAGTAAAATCATTGGTAGTAATGAATTTTATTTTCATGCTGATTATAGAAGAGATTTGAATTATAACTATTGCAAAAAAGTAGATTATGTCATGTGGGGTGAAACAGATAGTTTCTTTCCAAGAGAAGCTTTTCAAGTTATAGAAACCCTATCTGAATATACTAAAGAACAAAATTTACATCGATACCTATTGAGTTTCGCTGATCGAAAGATGTGGGATTCATCTTGGGATCCCTTGGTTCATGTTGATTATGAGAATCTAGAATTTATTGATGATGACAAAGGTCATCTAAATCTAAACCAGGCAAAATCACAATTACCTATTGAAAAAATGAATGAAATAAATGATAAAGCAAATGAGTTTAATTTCACTTATTTGAATAAACCCAAAATAAGTGGCTCTTGTTTAGTTTTATCATCCGATCTAATAAAGTTTGGAGTAAATATACCATTGTGCTTAATTTATAACGATGACGAGGGGCTATCAATAATGTGTGAAAAGTTGTTGGGACCAAATTTTATTCAATTTGTATGTAAAAATATTTTACATGTTCATGCCAGAAGACATCCCAATAAAAGATTGTATGTTAGTGGTGAAGATAATCCACATTCTTTTATAGGTGAGAAAAATTCTAACTTTCAAAAGTTACTAAGTTTATCAAAACAAAATATACAAAATTTGATAGCAGGCCAAAATAAATTCTATGAATATAATAACTTAAAAGAAATACTGGAGAAAAAATGAAAAGAGTTTTAATTACGGGTATAAATGGAATGGATGGTAGTCACTTAGCAGACTTACTTCTTAAAAAAGATTATAAAGTATTTGGTATGGAAAGACGTTCATCATCAAGAAATAGAATAAATACTTTACATTTGGAAGATAGTATAACATTTTTACATGGAGATTTAACAGACCAAAATTCATTATTTAGGTGTATTAAAGAATCAGATCCAGATGAAGTATACAATTTAGGTTCACAATCATTTGTTGGAGAAAGTTGGAATACCCCAGAACAAACAAGTAATGTTAGTGGTTTGGGGGTAATGAGAATGTTAGAAGCTATTAGAGAATATGGAAAACCAATTAAGTTTTATCAAGCATCAACATCTGAAATGTTTGGAAAAATGGTTGAAAATCCGGCCAATGAAAACACACCATTTTATCCTCGTTCACCATATGGTGTAGCCAAACTATATGGCCATTGGATTATGAAAAATTATCGTGAATCTTACGATATGTTTACTTGTAGCGGTATATTATTTAACCATGAATCTGAAAGAAGAGGCATTGAATTTGTAACTCGTAAGATATCAGATGGAGTGGCTAGAATACATTTGGGATTACAAGATAAAATAATGTTGGGTAATCTTGATGCAAAAAGAGATTGGGGATATGCTCCTGATTATTGTGAGGCAATGTGGTTAATGTTACAACAAGATAAACCAGACGATTATGTCATATCTACTGGAGATACACATTCTATTGGGGAATTTTTGGATATTGCATTTGATGAAATAGGATTGTCTAATTGGAAAAAATATGTAGAACAGGATTCAAGATTTATGAGACCAGCCGAAGTTGATGTTCTTCGTGGGGATTCTAGTAAAGCTAAAGAAAAACTTAATTGGAAACCCGAGACAACATTTGAAGAGTTAGTTAGAAAAATGGTTAAAAGTGATATTAAGTTGTATCATCAAAAAAGTGTATATCATTAATAAATGGAGTAGAAGATGAATACTAAATGGTCTGCATAAATTAAGTTACAAAAAAAAGTTATAAAAAATGTTTATTATAAAGATATTAGGAGTTTAAAAAAAGAATGGGATATAAAATAACAACAACAATTGCAACTACAAATAATTTACCCTATTTAAAACTTGCAATCCAATCAGTTAGAAAAAATGCATACTACAAAGATATGCCCATAATAATTTATGCAGAAAATTGTACAGACGGAACTGATAAATGGTTATCCGATAATGCAAGCAAGTACCAATTAGATTCTTATATTGAACACAATAAGATTCAACGTGGTATTGGTGGTGGTATTGATTTTTGTATTGACAGGGTTAAAACAGAGTTTGTTAATATAATTCATTCTGATATGTACATAGGCCCAAATCAGGATATAGAATTATTAAAGTTATATGATGATCGGCCGGAAGGAACCCGATTAATTGCTTCTTCATTCAGGGTACAACCCGACATATTTCCAAACGATCCTCTGTATAGACCGGGAACAGTATTTTATCCCATCAATGCATTCGGAGCATATGCAGATAATTTTAAACAAGACCATTTTGATAAGTGGGCAATTGAATTTTCTAAAGATAATGATATCAATGTAAGAAAGGCCGGCGGCGCTGGATTTTTCTGTAGAGTTGAAGATCTGAAATGGATCGGAGGAAATGATCCCATCTTCGAACCTATGTATTGGGAAGATAAAGATTTATTTATAAGAATGCAACTCGAAGGATATGAATTTATAATGACAAGTAAATCTGTTTTGTGGCACTTCGCTTCTCGTACTTCCAGATTTCCGGATGATGATTTAAAAAATAGACCCGATCATTTGGCAGAATATGAAAGAAGGTCTCAACAGAGGTTTATTGAAAAATGGGGAAAATTACCAGAAGAAGATGAACAGACCTTCGTTAAACCCATCTATGGAACCAAAGTAAAAACGAGGTTACAATGAAAAAAGTATTATTAATAGGAAGTAATGGATATATTGGGAATCTTTTATATAAAAAAATAGAACCTCTTTATAAAGTTACCTGTGTAGATTCATGTTGGTTTAATGAATCGAAAAATAATTGTATAGAGATTGATTACAAAGATTTACAAGAAGATATTATACAAGAACATGATGTTGTTATTTTATTAGCTGGTCATTCTAGTGTTAAAATGTGTGAAGGTGAATTTTCAAGTGCTTTTAATAATAATGTAACAAATTTTATAAACTTATTATCTAAGCTTGGGAATAACCAAAAATTCATTTATGCTAGCAGTTCTAGTGTATATGGTTCTGTTGGTGGTAAAACAGTTAGTGAAAAGTATTATGGGTTTAAACCATATAATCAATATGATATATCTAAACATGCAATTGATCTTTATGCAGAAAAATCTGATATAGAATATTATGGTCTTAGATTTGGAACTGTATGTGGGTATTCTCCTATAATGAGAAATGATATCATGATCAATGCTATGACCACAAGCGCATTAGATAGTAGGGAAATAAAATTATATATAAAAGATATCATGAGGCCAATACTGGGGATTGAGGATTTATGTAGAGCTATAAAAGCTATAATAGATTGTAAAGAAGATAAGAGAGGTTTATACAATTTAGCTTCTTTTAATAAAACTGCGGAACAAATAGCTTATGAAGTAAGCGAAACAATTAATGTTCCCGTTGTCGAATACGAAGCAGATCCAACTCAAGTATCTAATGCAAAATCCCAAACAAAAACTTATAACTTTTCAATTTCAACAAGAAAATTTAAAAAGGCTTTTGGTTTTAAATTCCAAGAAACTGTTGAAAGTATAACAAAAAGTATAGTAAACAATTATAAAAATATAACTAAAACCAATAGGGGAAATATATTTGATTATGAATGATTATAAAGAAAAAAAAGATTGTATATGTTGTGGTAAAAAAAATCTAAAAACCATATTGGATTTAAATGAGCAACCACTAGCTAATTCATACCACGATAATACAGCAGAACAAAAAACATACCCATTGAAATTAAATTTATGTAAAAATTGCTACCATTTGCAGTTATCTCATATTGTTAATCCGGATTTATTGTTTAAAGATTATTTATATGTCAGTGGTACAACTAAAACATTGAGGGATTATTTCGATTGGTTTGCATGGTATGTAAGTATTAAGTTTGAAACTAAAGCCTTTCCTAGTGTTCTGGATATTGCTTGCAACGACGGTTCTCAATTAGATTCTTTTAAACAGTTTAATTGGTCTACTTTTGGGATAGATCCTGCAGAAAATTTATATCCCTTGAGTTCTAAGAATCATAATGTAGTTTGTGATTATTTTAGTGCAGACAAATTCGATCGGAAATTTGATATAATCATTGCTCAAAATGTATTTGCTCATAATGAAAATGCTCTACAATTTTTAAACGATTGTGATCAATTAATGGACGAAGATTCTCATTTGTTTATCCAAACTTCTCAGGCAGAATTAATAGCTAGCAATCAATTTGATACAATATATCATGAGCATTTATCTTTTTTTAATATTAATTCAATGAATGAACTTGCAAAAAGAAGTAATTTAAAGCTAATAGATGTAAAGAAAACTCCTGTTCATGGTATCAGTTATGTTTTTATATTTAGCAAAAAGGAATCTACTTTGGAATTGGTTAAAAATTCCTTGGATATAGAAAAAGAACGTGGCTTAGTTTCTTTGGGAACATATGACACATACAAAGAGAATGTTGAGAAGATAGTTTCGGATTTCAAAAAAACTATACAGGATTTTAAAGATAAGAACCATAAGATCATTGGATATGGAGCAGCAGCAAAAGGTATGACTTTTTTAAATTATGCAAAAATTTATCCGGATGTTATAATAGACGACAACCCTTTAAAACAAGGGCTTTATACTCCGGGAGGGAATATTCCAATAGCTTCAATAGATTATATTGAAAATTTGGGAGATGAGGAGAAAGTTTTATTTGTACCTTTAGCCTGGAATTTCTATAGTGAAATTAGAGAACGGATAAAAAAAGTGCGAGACAATCCTAACGATTGTTTTTTAAAATATTTTCCAAATGTAAAAACGGAGGCATAATGAAATACTTAACAAATATAGATACTCTTTCAGCACTATTAGATCGACTGATTTCAGAAAATATTAAGTTATATTTTTTTCGTAAAGATAATATTATGATCAATATCAAACATCAAAAACAGATTATTAATGAAATAAAAGATAGAATTAAAACTCTTCTAATTGATGTTTATGATCACAAAGAATATGATTATGTTTCTGAAAAACGTACCTATAAAGCTGATATGACCTTGGAATCATTAGAACAATTAATAAAAAGTGATATATACACTGGTGAAGGAGATCGAGCAAACCTAACAGAATTAAACAAAGAAAATCCAAATATAAAATCATTTCGTAAAAATCACAAGATCTTACGTTCGGCAAATGAATTGAGAGCTGTGAGTAAAAATGAATTGGACGAGAATTTTAAAAAATTCATTGAGGATAAATAATCTATGAAGATATCTGTAATTTGTCCAACGCGTGATAGAAAGGATATGTTATGCAGAGGTATTGATTCTGCAATTAATTCCATATGTGATACATCAAAAGTTGAATTTTTGTTTAGATTTGATGAGGATGACATGTCTACTATAAAAGAAGTAATGGAATATTATGATACAAAGGAAATATCAGTAAAGCCAAGATGGAAAAAATTTAGATGGGGAAAGTCGAAATTTAGAGTTATTGAAACAATTTCTAGAAAACACAATTTGACTATGAAATTTCTTGTGGGACATAGGCATCGTTACCACTATATGAATAGATATCACGATGAATTGATACACATTAGTGAGGGAGAATATATAGTTTTTTGGAGTGATGATTTAGAACTTGTTCCAAATGATAAATATGAAGGCTGGGATTCGCTGATTAGAGAGGGTGAAGGACAATTATTTATATTTTTCTTCCGTGCAGGAGTTTCAAAACAAATACCATGGAGGCATCCTCAATGGCCAGAAGTATTCCCAAGAAAATTGTGGGAAATAAATGGGAGATTTTGTCCAAATGCTTTAAATGATTGGTGGCCACAAGAACTTTGCAAAGTAGTAAGTCCAGATGTTAGAGTAATTTTAGATTGGGAATGCCATCATCACTGTTTATACAAACAGGGTAGTGATATGGATAAAACTTGCTTAGAAGGTAGAATGGCATGGGATGACGGCAGAGAGAGTACAGTCAAAGATTATGAATATTATGATTATGAAGAAATGTTAAAAATAAAAGAATATATAGATAAACATCCAAATACCAAAAGAACCAGCCAATATCATGATACTGGGCTTTCTGGTCAAGAATTTGATAAAGCCGGAGCTACTGGAAGGTGGAAAAGATAATGAGTAATATAGAGTATGTATTAAAAAAATCAGACCAAGAAAATGTTGGGATGGAAGATTCTGAAACCTTAAAAGCTGAAAGCTATATTCGAGGAAAACAAAAAATGTTAGAATGGGGTAGTGGGGGTAGTACCATATATTTCCCACAATTAGTAGATCATTATATTTCTATAGAACATGACCTCGGTTGGTATAATAAAATTAAACCCAATATTCATTCTAACACTGAATTTTATCACGTTCCAATACACGAGAATAAATTTGATGAGGAATTAGATAGTATAGCACATGAGATATATACTCCAGATATAACAGACGCAATAGTTCGTGATGGGATATCCTATTGGAATACCCGCGGGGATTTCGATTGGCATTGTGGAATGGATTATATCAAAAAACCTTTGGAACTGGGATATGATTATGACGTAATTTTAGTAGATGGAAGATGTAGAGCCATGTGTGCATGTGTTGCAAAAAATCTTTTGAAAGATGGTGGATATTTGTTATTCCATGATTTTAATAATAGAATATATTACAGTGGTATTTTAAAATATTATGAAATAGTTGATACAGTAGAAAGCTTAGCCGTTTTAATTAAAAAATGACAAAAATAAAGATAAATTCTGAATTTGCACATGAATTGGTATTGGCAGTTCCCTATGCATATTGGTTACATAAACAAGGACGTCTTGAAAAAGTTATTACTAGCAAGGGAATGAGCCCATTTTATTATTTTTGTAAAAATGTTGAAGAGAGATTTAATATTCGTACAATTGATAATTCTTCTGCTGGATTAAATGATCTACCCAATAGTTGGATTCATCATAATTCATTAGCTGTAACTGGAAAACCTTATGGAGAATTAATTGGTGAAGAGCAAGATAAAATCAATGGGGTTTTAGATTATTCAAAATGGAGTCCTCCATCATATTGGAAACATTATGAGAATTTAAATTTTGATAAAAAACCCTTTGTGGTAATTAATAATAATTATAATATTGAATATGGAATGATCGAATCTGATTCATCTAGATTCTTTGACATAAAGTGTTTATATGAATTTTTTAGTTATTTAACCGAAAAAGGTTATGTGGTTATATATAAAAGACCCGACAATACAGAATTTGCACCAGATCAGAATGAGATTAATACATTACAAAAAAATCTCTGTTTGAGTGCTAATGTAAAAGGACTGGGAATAATCTCAGATTATGATTTATGCGAATATTACGATGGAAAAGTGATAAATATGAATAAATTAAAACTAGAATATCCCGATTATTCTTATAATGAATTTCAATTGAGATTATTTGCAAATTCTTCTGGTTTTATTACTCCAAACGGAGGAGGTGGTATTTTATGTGGATATTTTAAAGCCCCAATAATAATGCATGTTCCTCATGGAAAGGAATTAAGAACCAATTACTTGACAAATAAGGACTCATATTATCAGAAGTTATCGGAAAATAAATTATACACAGTTTTAGATCCAAATAATGAAAGCAATTATCAAAAAATTCTAAAAAAAGTTAAAGAAATATTTTAATATCTAGAAAACTTTTAGTATATTTGTATAGACATAGATTATAATAAAATAAAGGAAATATAATGAAAATAAGTTTAATACAACCGAGCAGAAATAATCTTAAGTACCTTAAGTGGTCTTATGATTCAATTAGAAAAAATCAAGGGGATCACGAAGTAGAAATTTGTGTTGCAGATGATTTTTCAGATGATGGTACTTGGGAATGGTGCGTTAAAACCGAAGAGAAAGATTCCAATTTTAAGTGGATTAGAAATATGGGTCCAACTCGTTTGGGTCATACTATATTGTATGATAGATTAGTTAATGAAGTAGCTAGTTATGATCTATGTATGATATTCCATGCAGATATGTATTTATGTCCAGGTGCTTTAGATGCAATCGAAAAACACTTAAAGGAGAAAACAATAGTATCACTTACTAGAATTGAACCACCATTACATCCAGACGGCCCAGAAAAGATATTACAGGATTTTGGAATAGAACCAGAAGAATTTGAAGAGGAAAAACTTTTGGAATGGTTTACTAGTGATTATGAATATGAAAATGTAACTAAAACAACTAAGGGCATATTTGCACCTTGGGCATTCTGGAAGAAAGACTTTCAAGAAATAGGTGGACACGATACTTTATATGCACCCCAATCAAAAGAGGATTCAGATATATTTAATAGATTTCAGTTAAATGGTGTTAAATTTATACAGACCTGGGAAGGATGTGTATACCATATGACCTGTAGAGGTAGTAGATTTGCTGATGGAGCAACAAGAAACCCAAGTGGTCAAGCGTTTATGAAGAACAGAGAAACAGATGAGTGGCTAGAACAAAATCAAAAGGCAACAAGAAATTTCATTCGTAAATGGGGACATATGGTTAAACACGATCAACATATGAAACCCATAATACCTCCAAAATATGATATTGGTTTTATAGTCCATAATTGTAATAAACAATTGTTACATCTTTTAGAACCTTGGTGTTCAAACATATATATTACTATGCGGGATCCATTAGAGGTCCAAGGATATATAATAGAAGAACAAGAAAATACTAAATTTGATATATTAAAAAGAATTCATCCAATAACTGAAGAAAAGTATAATGATATTTTAATTGAATTTGATGCTAATCAGTTATCAGATAATAATTTTAATAATATAATTTGTAATCTTTCTGAAATCATTAAGACTACGAATGAAGAAGGTGAGTTTGAATTGGATATATTTAACTTTAAAATAAAGAAGTTAAAAACTTATGAACGTGAATTAATAAATACTAAAAAGAAATATAAACATTATAAAGAAATTGCATAAAAAAAGATATTTATAATAAATGAAATACTTCATACTAATGCAGGGAGATTCAGAAGAATCAGCACTCTACGAAACAAACGAATTAGGCGAAGATACCGGTTTTGGTACATTCTGGGCAGCCTCAGGTCTAAGAGTTTTAATGAATTTC
>Ga0080013_1004652_pt1 | contig 13339 bp, 7 predicted proteins | sample ETNvirenome_6_85_FD_69236 | JGI IMG/M metagenome (GOLD analysis project Ga0080013, IMG submission 69236) | Marine viral communities from the Pacific Ocean - ETNP_6_85 (SPADES assembly) (version 2) | ecosystem: Environmental > Aquatic > Marine > Oceanic | place: Pacific Ocean | collected 2013-06-19 | reverse complement strand
GGAGAAACTAATTTTGGAATTGCGAAAAGGTTTTATCCTAATGTCGATATTAAGAATTTAACAAAAGAGCAGGCAAAAAAGATCTATCATCAAGATTATTGGCGACCTGCTAAATGTGATGAAGTTCCACCTCATTTAAGATATATCTATTTTGATATGTGTGTAAATTTTGGTAGAAATGGAGCGGTTAAGGTATTGCAAAGAGCATCGAATGCTAAAAATAAAGAAAAAGTTAAAGTCGACGGCGGAATGGGCCCAGTGACATTAAATGCAATACAGAAATTAGAAACTGAACGCGTTAAGGCATATAGAGTTTTAAGATTTGCAGATATTGTGATCAAAAAACCAGAACAGGAACGATTTTGGTATGGCTGGTTCAGACGTGCAGTAAAAGTATAGGAGATTTAAAATGACAAATACAGATGAATTATATAATACATTAAACGATTTATGGGAAGATTTTCAAGAAAATCATAGAAAATTTTCAGAAAAACATAATAAAGCGGCTGGTAGGAGAGCGCGTAAAGCTATCGGCGAAGTAAAAAAAATAGTTACTGAATACAGAAAGAGTTCAGTATCTGAGTCTAAATCATAAGGAGACTATAATATGGCTGATACAAAACAACCAAAATTTCCAAGTGAAGTTATTGATCTTCCATCTAAAGGGACAGTGTACCCAAAAGACAGTCCTTTAAGTGGAGGACAAGTTGAGATAAAGTATATGACAGCTAAAGAAGAAGATATATTAACTTCTCAAAACCTTATTAAAAAGGGTATTGTGATTGATGTTTTATTAAATTCTTTAATTTTAACCAAAGGAGTTACATCAGAAGATTTAATTATCGGTGATAAGAACGCAGTGATGGTAGCAGCAAGAATACTTGCATATGGCTCAGAATATGAAGTAGAAGTAACTAATCCAGAAACTGCTGAAAAATTTAAACATACATTTAATTTGACTGAGTGTCCGTTTAAAGAATTACCTAAAGAGATTGATTATTCAAAAAATCTCTTTGAATTGAAATTGCCTATTTCAAAAAAAATTGTTCAATTTAAATTGTTAGATGGAAAAGATGAAAAGGCGATTGATATGGATCTTAAAAGAACACAAAAATTAGGCACAACATCAGACGTAACAACTCGACTAAGACATTCAATTGTTTCTATTGACGGAAATGACGATAGAGCTGAAATTAATACATTTGTTAATAATATGCTTTCTCGCGATTCTTTAGCACTTCGTCAATATATTACTAAGGTTGCCCCTGATATAAATTTAAAACAAGATATTATGATGGAGGGTGAGTTGGTCACGGTAGATATACCGTTGACCACTGAGTTTTTTTGGCCTACTTCCGAAGCATAAACCCGAATTACACGAAAATATCTTTTCATTAGTATACTACGGAAACGGATTTAGTTTCGATGACGTATATACTATGCCTATTTATTTAAGAAACTTCTATCTCAAGAAGTTAATCGACACCAAAAAAACAGAAGCCGATTCAATGAAAAAATCTTCTGGAAAATCTCAATCATTATCACGCGCAAATATCCCTAGGAAGTAATAACATATTTCATTTTTTTGTTAGTCTTAATATTTATATATGAAGTGGTTTACTATACTTTTGGAGATTTCAGATGAAGAAAAAGCAATCATATATGGATACGACTAATATTCTATCAGAGGGGTTATTGACTAGATTTTTTGATTTATTTACTGGTAGAGGGTCAAGTGAATTAAGTAAGGAAGAGCGAGCTTTAATGAAAAGTAGACCTTTTAAAAAAGCTCTAAGTGGATTTTACAAACAATTAGAACAGAATAGAAAATCAATAGATAAGACTGCTAAAGAATATGGATTTAATGTTGACGATATAATAAAAACTTGGGAAGATTAATAAATGGCAAACCCAAAAATTACTAAAGAAGAAGTCAAGGCAGCAAAACAAAAGGTTGAACTTTTAGATATTATACTAAAGAGCGAATCGAAGATTGCCAAGTTATCTGAGAGACAATTAAAAAATAGAATTAAAGCTAGAGCCGAAGCTCAAAAAATTCTTGAACTATCAAAAGAACAACAGAAGCAAGGCAAACTAAATCAGGACCTGCTTAATTCAACTACATCAATTGGTAAAAGACTTACCAAAGAATTACAAAAACAATCTTTTTCAAGCAAGCAATCTATAGGGTTTGGTAAACTTAATCTTAATTATGGAAAGCAATGGGTAGAGTCTCAACAACAAGGAGTAGCCGCCATCCATGGTATAATTGATGGCAGTGAAAAAATAGCCAATTTGAAAGGCGCGGAAAAAGAACAAGTTGATGATTTAGTTGCGGACATGGAAACTATTTCTCAGGGATTGGTTGATAATGTAGGATATAAGATTTTGGCAGCAAAATATGATCAGATAGCTGCTGAAGCATTAAAAGCTGGAAGTAAAGATGTAGCGAAAATGGCTGAGCATATGGCAGATACAGCAAGAGCTGGCGGAAAATTTCTTAAAACTCAGAAACGAGCTGAAAAAGTTTCAGAAAAAATGGGCAGTATTTGGAAAAAGATAGCTGGCTTTATCGGTATTGCTGCTATAGCAGTAGGAATATGGAATTTACTTAAAAAAGCTGCATTTAGTTTTTCAGGTATTGTTGATGATTTAGGAAAAGCGTTTGGTCAAGCTGGAGCGGAGGCAGGCCCATTACGTGAACAGATGATTGCTACACGAACAGAAGCAATAGGAATAGGTAAAAATTTAGCTGATGTTGTAGAAGTCACATCGTCGCTTACAGATGAATTCGGTATTGGTATTGATGCTGCGGCAGGGATGGCCGATGAAATTTTAGACTCATCTATTGCAATGGGATTAACTAATGATGAAGGTGCTAGATTATTCGGTACAATGATAAAACTAGGAAAGATGTCACAAAAAGAAGCGGAACATTTAGCAGAAGGAACAGCCCAATTAGCAAAAGCAAATAAAGTGAATCCCGCAAAGGTGATGAAAGATATAGCTAAGAATACAGATTATTTTGCTAAATATGGAGCGAAGGGGTATAAAAATATTGAGAAAACAGCAGTACAAGCGGCAAAATTAGGAATAAGTTTATCAGACGTAGCTGGCATTGCTGAAGGCTTATTAGATTTTGAAAGTTCTATGGCAGGTGAGTTAGAAATGTCTATGATGTTAGGAAGAAATATAAATCTCCAGAAAGCACGTCAGTTAGCACTAGATGATGATCATGAAGGGATGATGAAAGAAGTGATGAAACAAGTTGGTGGAGCGGCAAAATGGGATAAGATGAGAGGGGTTTATAAAAAAAGTTTTGCAAAAATGTTGGGCGTAGAAGTACAAACTATGAATAAATTAGCTCTAGGAGCAAAAGATGTTGCAGAATTAACTGAAGAACAAAAAATAGATTTAAAAGCAGATGATACAATGTCAGGGTTAACAGTACTAATAAATAAATTAAAACTATTAGGTGCAGAAATTATGCTTGGTATTGGCGAACCGCTTGAAGGAATAATGAAAACATTTCAAGCATGGTTATTGAAAGCTAAAAAGGGTGGGCAGACACCATTTGATATGATCCGAGCAAAAGTTGTAGAAATTAAATTTATGATTCGGGATTGGGGCTTTGCAATTCGCGATCAATTTAAAGATTGGCTAGATAATTCTGATGTAGTAGGAAAGATAATATCAGGATTTAATTTTTTAACAGGTGAGATTATGCCTAGGCTAGAAAAAGCGATAAAGTTTATATGGTCGGTGTCGGTTAAGGTGAAGGATGCACTAAAGAAGGCATGGTCCTGGATTAAAAAACATCCAAAATTAGCTATGACAATAGCTGGAACATTTATTCTGTGGAAAACAGGAATTCTTGGTTTTGTAGCAGCAGGCGTAAAAGGTTTAGGAAGATTGATTGTAAAACTTTGGGCAGCAGCAACGGCTAAAAAAGCACTCGATACTCCAGCTCCAGCCGGACGCGGATTTTTATCAAGTATTAAACCAACACAAATGTTAGCTGCAGGTGCATCAATGATATTGTTGGCAGGAGCCGTTTGGGTACTAGCAAAAGCCATGCAGGCATTCAGCGGTGGTAAGGTGGATTGGGAAGGCGTTAAAATGGGAGCTGTTTCACTTTTGGCTTTGACTGCAGCCGCGTTTATTATTAGTAAATTTACAGCGAGTATAGTTGGAGGTGCATTTGCTATGGGTGTATTAGGAGTTGCAACTTTGATTATAGCAAAAGCAATGCAGGTATTTAGTAAAGAGGTAGACTGGCCAGGTGTTCTTAAAGGTATAGTTGCAATGGGATTAGTAGCAACTGTAGCTGGCATTTTAGGTATACCAGCTATATCTGCAGCTGTTGTAATTGGTGCAGGAGTTTTAGTGGTATTGGCTGCTGCAATAGCTATATTTGCTGGAGCAGCTATGTTAGGTGCTGTTGCTATGAAAGATTTACAACCAAAACTTGAAAATTTAGCAACACTTGACGGCAGTAAATTAAAGATTTCTGCGGAAGGTATAGGTGCTGTAGGTTTAGCAATTGCTAAGTTTGGTGGAGGTAGTTTATTAGGAGGAGTAGCTTCTGCCATTGGCGATTTCTTCGGTGGGGATCCAACAGAAAAATTTAAAAAGTTTGCTGAAATAGGTCCAGGATTAGAATTAGCCGGTAAAGGTATTGAGACTTTATCTACTGGTTTAAATAGTATGAAATCAGGTATGATTGCAGCATCTGCGAAGGCTATTGATAAACTTCGCGGAGCTTTGAAAGGATTAACAAAAGGTGATTTAATAAAGAAATTTATACAATTTAGCGCTATAGGGCCCAATTTAGAAAAAGCCGGCAGAGGAATAATGATTATATCTGCTGCAGTACAAAGTTTTGCATCATTTACTGGAGAAAAAACAGTAGAAGAATTAGCTTCAGTAGAAGATCAAGTAAAAAAGATGAATGAAAGTTTAGGAACTGAATTTGCCGCTATTGGGTTAGATGCCAATGCTACATTTGCCACCATTGGCGCCGCTGCTACGCAGGCTTTTTCTGGGGTTGCTTTAGATGAAGATGTATTTTCTGATGTTACTTTAGATACTAGTGGTTTTCAAAGCTCAGCAGATAGTATTCAAAGTATGTTTGAGTTGGCATGGGAAAATATTAAAGACGCTACTAGTACTGTTTGGGACGGTATAGCTAATATAGTTTTAGCTCCTTTTCGTGTAGTAAGAACTGCCATTCAAGGGATAATCAACTCTATAAATGGCATGACAATTAACTATCCAGATTGGCCTTTAGTATTTGGAGAAAAAGCCGGCCAACCTTTATTTAATTTCAATATTCCAGATCTTCCTACACTTCAAACTGATTTTGGACAACACAAAAGCATAAAAGAAACAGGTGCAGCGATAGTTCATCAAGGAGAATCGATAGGTAAATTTGATTTTCAACCAGTAGTGTCAGAAATTCAACTGCTAAGCGCACAATTAGCGGCACCTTCATTGGATATGACGCCAGTAGGTACAGCAGTAGCAGATGGAAGGGTAGAAGCAGTAGCTACTAAAGAAGAAATAACTCTATTGAGACAGGAGTTGAAAAGTTATTTTGGGTTAGAAGGAACGGTCGCGACCAAGATGGGCCAAGAATTTTCAAGTAGATTAAGTCAACTTGGAGGATAATTAGAGAAATGATATGGCATTAGAAAATTTAAAAAGCGCATTTAGTAATATTGTACCGATTGATCAATCTGATGTTACTGCTTTTAATAGTGGTAAAGATAATATTCAACCATTTCCTCAATCTAATGTCATTACTTTTAATAGTGGTAGAGATAATATTCAACCATTTCCTCAATCTGATGTCATTACTTTTAATAGTGGTAAAGATAATATTCTGCCATTTCCTCAATCTGATGTCATTACTTTTAATAGTGTATTTAGTGATATTATACCTCTGAATTATGATGCAGAGACAGGTGGAATTCACGGAGGACTTTCATCAGAAACTCCATCACAACCACCACATTTAGAAGTACATTCATTATTTGATAATTTTCAACATAGACCTGGGTTCGGTCCCGGAATAGAGAGTGATACTCCACTCGGTCCAAGTGCTTTTGAAAACATGATAGCAGAAGAATATTCTCCGATTCTTAATTCTCTGCATGGACCTGCAGGAATAAATTTATCTCAACATGGTGGGAGGCACGGAGGACTTTCATCAGAAACTCCGTCACAACCACCCCATTCAGAAGCACATTCGTTATTTGATAATTTTCAACATAGGCCTGGGTTCGGCCCCGGACTATGGAATGATGAGCAAACCGGCCCAAGCGCTTTTGAAAACATGATAGCAGAAGAATATTCTCCGATTCTTAATTTAGCAACTGGAGCGGGATCGTTCGGAGAAGGTATACAGCTCGGTGGTGCACCAGCAAGTCTTTACTCTAGTGTTACGGTTGCTTCAATTCAACAATCGTTTACAGTTAATAGTCCGTATGGATTTAATGCACAAGTTACAGGACAGATAGCATTTACAAGAACTCCGAGAATTGATGAAAATACTCCACCTGTTGATTTTTTAACTAAAGGGTATTCATATACTGGAATGGGTAATTATTCATTATCTGAACCAAATGAAATTGTCGGATTTACAAAGAATTTTAATTCTTATGGATATTTAGCAGATGTAACTCCATTAGGAAGTTCAAAATTTTTAAATGAAGATGGAATAGCGATAGCAAGTGGACTAGCTTCAAAAACTTATTCTGCTGCTGAAGAGGTAACTTCAACAAATTATACTGGTGTTAAAGTGCGAATTAATAATTTTTTAACTAGTCCAATTTCCGGATTTACAAAGAATTTCAATAATACAGGATGGGCAGATGATAAAAAATGGGGAACTTCAAATTTTCTAGCTGATTCAGATACTGATGGAACAGTAATTAATAGTCAATACAGTAGTTTAGCCGATATACGTATACCTCAAAAATCATTTTCATTAGATGAAATTACTAGAAACTACGATACATATGGAATATTAACACCAGCGCCAAGCTCAGCACCTAAAATTTTGGCATTAACAGGAGAAACAGAAGCCGCTGGCTATGATTGGAGAGCAGCACATGGAACTCCAACAACACCTTACCAAGGACAGATATTAAATATAAATCCATATCAAGGAAGTAATCTTGATACAAAAGGGCCTCTAGAAGCGTTGCTTAGAGTTAGCTCGCCATATAGTATTACTCAACAATTGGATGACGATGGAGCTGCTAATACCACTTCAGCTTATACTACTAATATGGTTGATGCATATGTTGTTGATTTCTTAACTGGTGGAAATTATTCTTATTCTGGATTGAGTAATTATTCATTAGATACACCAAATACAATCCTAGGATTCACCTCAAATTTTAATAGTTATGGATATACTGATGAAACTCCATTAGGAAGTTCAAAATTTTTAGAAACGATTGAAAACGCTGACGGCGATCTTGTTACAACAGCAATAGAAAGTGGATTGAGTGCTCTAGCCCAAATGCGTTCTAATTATGGAGTAACTTCATTAAATGTTGGCTCTGCACCAGATATACTTGGATTATTTTCAAATGATGGAGGAACTACTAGAAGTTATGATATATATGGAACAGTAGCTGAAGGTGAAACAGAAGCCGCTGGCTATGATTGGAGAACAGCCCACGGGAATCCAACATCACCTTACCAAGGACAGATATTACATAAAAATCCATATCAAGGAAGTATTCTTGATACTAAAGGAGATGTTGAATTTGATAATGTAACTGAGGTTGATGTAACTGAAAGATATAGTAGCGGAACAATTAAAACTCAAGTTACTAATTTTTTAACCAGTACATATACCGCGGATGGCGAAGAAATTACAATTTCGGGATTCGATGCTAATTTTACAGAATCAAAACTCGTCGCTGACATAACATCAACTACAATAACAAGTAGATATTTAGATAGTGCAAAAGAAGTACCAGAAGGTGGTGGCACTGGTATAAATTTACAAGCTAGTAGCTGGTGGACTGGCGGCGATACTGCTGTTAAAGCATTAGTCACCCCTTCAAAATTTACTTATACCACACAGGGAATAGAAATAGGTACCGGCTTAACTCAAGCAGTCAATACGAGAACAATTTCAATTGATACAGATAAGTTAGCGGCCACTACACTTTATGATACAGGAGGCTGGTCAGCACTGTATAATAAAGACCATACTGCTAAAGATGATGTAGGCTATCATTACCCCAACGTATCTAGAGATAGTCTAGATCTTAGATATCAAGGATCAGGAGTTTCTTCACACCATACGTTAAGATCTCTATGGTTGAAAGAACCATATGTTATTACAGATATAGAAGATAGGCAGATAGGAATTACAGGACGTTCGATTCCTATTGAACGTGCGTTAACTGATGTAGGTCGACTTACAAAATATTTAACTTCACCACATGGATTAATGTTTTTTGGTAAACAAAATTTATTGGGACTGTTTGTTAGAGAACCATCAGGAACTCTTCTCGCGCGCCCACAAAGGTATAACACATTTTATACTCCATTATCAACACTTGCTAACGCCGGCGCGCATTTACTAGGAGAAGGTTGGCCGAATTTAATGCTTCGTAGAGATGCTGGGATTAGATTACTAACAAATTCTAATCCCCTTATTAATACAGGATTACATGATAGATATACTGCTTATTTAGAATCAAAATGGTATGCTAAAGAGAAAAAAGAGGAAGATTATTCTGAAGATAGTGGTGTAAGTTCAGTGAGAAATGTTAATGTAAGTGTGACAGGAACTGTCACCACTCCAGCAGCGTCATATAAAAATCTATGGGGATTGCTTGCGAAGGATGAATTTACGTCAGGCGATCCGTATACTGTAAGAGAAATCAGTGAAACCCCATTAGATAGCGACATGACTTCTGAAAACAAGGGCATGCCATTATATTTTAAAGATTTACGAGATAATAACTATATCATTTTTAGAGGATTTATTGAAGGATTATCTGAAAATATTTCTCCATCATGGACTGAAGAAAATTATATTGGCAGAAGCGAACCAGTTTTTATTTATGAGAAAGCAACAAGAGATATTTCATTTACTTTAAAGTTATTTGCGCAGACTAAAGGGGAATTAGCCCCTATTTATCAAAAATTAAATCGATTAACATCATTATGCTATCCAGAATATCAAAAAGATGAGAATTTGAATAGTAAAGTAAGAATGAAACCTCCACTTGTTAAATTTAGATTGGGAGAATTATTCGGAAGTGAAAACAATGAAATGCTCGGTTTTATAAAAAGTCTTTCATATACGTATGATGATGGCTCGCCATGGGAGACTAAACAAGGTAAAAGAGTTCCAAAATATATATTAGCATCAATAACATTTCAAGTGATTCATATGGAAGTTCCGAGCTTGGATTTTGCAAGAGTTAAAAACGCAGCTGGCAATGAAAATCAATATCAATTTTATGGAATTAACGCGGTTGAAGGTGTTGGAGTCGGGGCTGAATAATGCGTAGATACTCTAAAACATTAAAAAGTAGATTTAATATATCATCTAGATATCACGATAGAAAAGGAAATGTATCTAAATTCAATACAACGATTTATAAGCCAGCAAATCGTGCAATGAGTGAAGAGTTAGATGGTAAAAATAGTGATATTTATCTTCTCACACAAGAAGGAGATAGATTGGATAATTTAGCAAATGAGTTTTATGGAGATCCTACTCTTTGGTGGTTTATTGCGAGAGTAAATCATTTGAATACAATAAATATTCCTGCAAATACTTCATTAAGACTGCCAGTCTCATTAGAAGATGCAACTAGTGAATAAACTTTAGAGGTTTTAGGTTATGGATATTGAAAATAGAGTTTTTGGTTCTGACTTCGCAGATGAAATTAAAAACAAGCTTAGACGTAGACAGGCCTTAAATCAGTCAGCAGATTTTGGTGAACCGATCCAGTCGATGACAAATTGGGACGAGTATACAAGCGATTTTAAAGAAGAAGATAGAGCTTTAGCTGACCTTTCATCCCGGACTCCTTTCGTTCGAATGTGGGTTGCATTGGAAACGTATATTTTAGGGGAAACTACGCCATGTAAGCCTGTATTGAATTTAGAAGGTGGTATAGCGACCGATGTAGGTACCGTCCCGAATAACGGCGCTACTGAGGATTGCATTGATGATGATGCACATGCAATTTTTAAAACTGCCAATGGTTATTGGCACAGGGAAATAGAATCTGGCCATGGTATTTCTACACAAATTTATCAGATTGGCAATCATACGTTAAATATGTTAAAAAATACGGAAGTGAATGAATCCATTCCTTCTATAGATGATGAAGGAAGATTAAGAGAAGAACTTGCGTCAAATCCATTTTTTAAGCCGCAAACGGGGATACTTTCCTTTTCATCAGAAACTAAAAATGTCACCGCCTCCGGTATCCCGGGATTAGTTAAAGAGTCGACAGTTAATTTTGTTGTAAATAATTTTCAAGATTTTGAAAAAATTTATCGCCCTTATTTTTTACGGCCCGGAGCATCTGTATTTGTTGATTATGGATGGAACACTTCAGATTTATACGACCCCGAAAAGTTAGATTTTAGGAGTGGAAATATTGAAAATGAATTGATGGGATCAGTAGCGAAATCAGCAGGGGATCTTGATATAATCATGGGGAGGGTTACCAGCTATGATGCAAAAATTAAAGAAAATGGTAGTGTTGAGTGTAGTATTAAGCTAAAGTCCATGAATTCAGCTTTAATTGAAGCAAAGTTAACTGCATCAGCAATTGAAAAGTTAAATGAGAAAATTGATGCTGAGCAGACGGATGATTATATAAAGTGGGCAGATTTTGAAGATAAAGTTTTAAATCCATTATATGGATTTGCAGGATCTCCTGACGATAAGAATGAAAATTCAAACGGCGCTAAATTTAATTCTTCAGGTTCATATATGGGGTATTATCCCGAGTTGACAAAACCAGAGTCTACGGCGCCTCTACAACCATTTAAATATCCTGAAACATGGGCAACTAAGGAAGAAGATATATCTGTTGAACATGCTCGAATACCTGTACGTGAAATGCTAGTTAAGACAAATGTAGTATTAGTGGGCACTGAGGAAAATTCAACAACTTCAGGTAATAGTATAAATAATTATGTTACTGATGTTTTAGATCGGATTAGTAAATCAAATGAAAATATAGTAACTTTAGTAACATATTCGAATTCATATGCTCAGTCATCGATAAGTGTTTGTGATGAAAAGTATTTGCCAGACATCGATTCAGGAGACGAAGATGTATTTAAAAATTTATTTGTATTTCATCCCGGGTCGCCTAATTCGATAGTTAAAACTTATGATTTATCATTTACACTGCCTAAAGGAGCTCTGCAGAATATACAGGCAATTGAGAGTCAAGGTGCTTATGCAGGATTTTTTCCAGTTGATGATAGGATGGATCAGCTATTAGCAAGTTCACAAGCTAATAAAAGTTCTGCTGAAAATTATGAAAATACATATGTTAAATATTTACCAGATCCTTCACATATACCAGAAAATATTACTGCCGGCGAAGCTAAAACAGGGGAGTTGCAGCGACTAAAACAAACAGCTTTTACTGAAAGACAATCGCCTAGAACCATATTAAATTTATCTTTAAGTATTTATGGGATTTCGGCTCTTGCTCCCGGCGATTTATTTAAGGTAGATTATTTACCAGGATATTTACTTGGTAATACCTTTTTTCAAATAATGAGAATTTCTCATGATGTTTCTCCTTCGACGTGGACCACTAAAATAGATACAGTCCAACGATATTTGTATAAAGAAAAACAATTGCCTAGTTCTACTGTATGGAAGAGTTCGGATTCTATACCAGATGGAGATGAAAATGAGGGTGATAACAGTCAGGATGGTGAGATTTCTATTAAAATAACTCATGCCGACTTGACAAAGAGATTGCAAAGAATTGGTATTACTACTATTGAAGATAATATGTTAACTGAAGAATTTGTAAAAAAAGCTGAAGCTGACTATGAAAAGAAGGAAGAGCCCAGCGGTATAGTTATTAAGTCTTTAGGGAAGTGTAAAGGTACAGATGTTTATCCAAAGTTTAAAAACAGATTAAATAAGACTGGAGTGTTTGAAAAGGATGCTAATGTTGGTAGTGAAGGATTTCATTATATAGATCGTTATAACCAGTATAACTCTACATATGGGATTACAGAGTTAACTAACGCCATGTATGATTGCGATATTGAAATTGCAGGAAAAGCTTCTATGGGATGTGATTTGGAAACGGGATTGAAACAGGCTGGGTCAAATGATATAGCTTGTATGTTTAAAGGGTATGGTCATAATAAACGGATGGAGAGATTGTGGGAAGAAGCTATTCCTTCTGGTTCAATTGCTGAAGAAGCTAATTATCGTGAACAGATTGGAACGTATACTATTGCTGGAAAAAATAGGAGTTCCGGAACTCCTGGACTTGTTTATGGTGTAGCTGAAATAAAACAGGGTGGAACATATTATATGATAACTAATAGCTCCACTACGCGCAACTCCAGGTTTACCATAGTCCCTAAGTGGGATGGTTTTAATCCAAAAGATTTAGATTTTGATATTGGTTATACAAAGCATCAAAATAAAGAGGGCAAATGCGATTATGGGTGGGAAATGAATTACGAATGTCAAGGTAGTTTTCAATATAGTGAATGGGGGGAAGATGTTCCGGAAGAAGTTATCAATGAAGATAAAAATGAAGCAATTGTTGATAAAACAGTTAATACAAAGGTTCCACGATGGGCCAATTTTTCTAAGAACTGGGATGATTACTATAGAAAATACTACTGGGCAGAAGAGAACCATGAATACGGTATGCTTGCATGGTCTAGTGCAACTTATGATACCCACAATTATTTTATAGATTGTAATTCAAATTCTGCGTGTTATCTTCAAGTATTCGCTGCAACAAAAAAGACCGGAATGATGCAAGCCATTGATGTTGTGACCGGACTCCCTACCGGACATATGCTCAGGGGAGGAGTTAATGAGTATGCATCAATAAGTGGAATGAAAGACGGAGTAGCTATTGTCAAAACTGAACCATATTGCGTTGATCAGAAAGTAATGAAACCTGACGGAGTCAATACGATGACAATTCAGCCTACCTTTGATACGGCTCCGAGAGGTACCCACTGGGATGGAATTCCAGGATCTGATGGAACTCGCGAGTTCTTTAAAGAATTTTGTGAATATTTTGATGAAAATGGTATAACTCCTCCACAGTGATAAAAAAAT
>Ga0080013_1004651_pt1 | contig 13340 bp, 15 predicted proteins | sample ETNvirenome_6_85_FD_69236 | JGI IMG/M metagenome (GOLD analysis project Ga0080013, IMG submission 69236) | Marine viral communities from the Pacific Ocean - ETNP_6_85 (SPADES assembly) (version 2) | ecosystem: Environmental > Aquatic > Marine > Oceanic | place: Pacific Ocean | collected 2013-06-19 | reverse complement strand
TTTTTTATTTTATATGATAAATCCATATCACAAATATAAATAAAAAAATTATATTATGAAAGTACTTTTTATAAAAACTTATTAGTGTTTTATAATGGTGGTTGCCACACACCTGCAGAGTCTGTCCAAGCTCCAGCACCATAAGGGTTACCAGTAGTAGCGTCGGTTAATGTGTGTGTGTATCCACCAGCGTACGCTGTATCTACCCATTGTGTGTTCATACAACATTGTTGTCTTAAACATCTTAAATAAGCAACTTTAGCTTCAATTTTTCTTTGCCATCTTGGGTGTGCTGTTTGTGATGAATTTGGGAATTGGGGTACACTGGTTGGATGATTAAGTACGTAGTCCATCCTAGTTTGTGGCATTTTAACTTCTGAAATAAATTTCCAGAACTTACAGTCGTGTATGACTCCCGCCCCTTGGTGTGGTACGCAAGGTGCCATTCTGGTTTTGAAGGCTGTTGTCAATAGTTGTTGTAAGTCTAGAATACTACCTATTGGGCCTAGTGCTGGGTCGTCGTTAGGGATTGGTGAGTTCATGGGTACTGTACATGCTGCTGGTGCACACCCTGGCGTATTCACACCATTACATCCTTGGCATTGACAATCACATCCTTGTCTGAAATTAAAGTGGTCATCTACAGTTGCTTCACAAGCTGCTTGGTTAGCGTGTGGTCCATTACCACTATCATAACATTGTCCTGTAGCTGGGTTACATTCCCAACCACCTTGGCCTTCTCCACAATAACATTTGTGTGCCGGATTTAATAGAGCTTGTTTACATAGATTTTTATCAGAAAAAGTCCCATTAGGGTCTGCTAAACATTCACAAATTTCTCTACCATGTTTTGGGCTCCAATATTTAACACACTTATATCTCTCTTCTTGAGTACAATAACAATCATGGTTTGGATTTAGTAATGCTGCCTGACATTGCCTTAGTGTCATTGACCCCGCTGGGTCAACATAACAAGTACAATTAATAGGGTCACAACTATAAGCGTCTGTTGGTGCACACCCATTTGGGTATGCAGCTAGACAGTCTCCTTGCGAAGCATGAGGACCACCAGGTGTTTGAGCACATATATATCCTGTAGACCGGTTACAGTCCCATTCTTCTACTGGGTCACAACCGTTAGGGTGTTGAGTTTGACAGTCATCCATAGCATTACAACCCACAAAAGGTGTAGTTGCCCAATCTGGGTCACTATAGGGGATATTAACACACCCTCGACCTGGTTTACAAGATACTTTAACACAGTTATTCGTATCACCACCCGCACCCATTTGGTTACCGTAATCATTCCAACAATTCTCTTCCCATCCTGGAACTCCAGGTGGGTCTGGTGGGGTATTTTGATAATACCCTGTGGAGAGTAGGGCGGACACACAGTTACAGGTAGAAATTTGACAATTTCCACCACCACCCCATTGTTCGTTTAAAATTTGTTTAATTACACCCTTTAAATTTGTATTATATTTTTTTGTCATAGCTTGTTTATAAATATTATTATTAATAAGAAAAGAATCACACTATCTATTATAAATATGTTTTAGTATACTTGTAGTAAATCTTTATAATATTATGAAAAAAATTAATGGCTGGTCTGATTCTGTTTCAAAACTTAGTATGTTTTGTAATGACATATCTTTTTTTCTTCTTTACTGGGTTTCTTTAATTATTTTAATATTTTTTATAGGGGGGTTATACCATGTATTTTTTACAGGTAGTTAGGTGTTTCTCAAAAATAGGAGGTAAAAGACCTACATTGTCTGGATTAAACGTAGAATACCTTACAAAAAGAAGGTCTTTATAGTTCGGTGTACCTTTTTTTCTAAAAATAAACTCGTGTGGGTATAATTGGTGTGCATAATGAAATTTTTTTGTAGTTTTTCCCCTAACGTCGTTAACAAACTCCTTTGGGTTGTCTTCGTTTACCACCTCTGGGTAAGATTCGTCAAATTTCTCATCCAAATACCCTAATAATGTCTTTTTACCGCCTTCACCAACAAAACCACCATGAACTTCAGTTATTACACTCTTAATTTTATCTAAATTTTGTTCATAAAGGAAATTATACTCACAACCTTCACAATCAACCTTTAAATAGTCTATTTCACCGAATTTTTCCACTAAGTAATCAAGAGATATGGTGTTAATTTCACCTAAATTAACAGTTTCACCACTATACTCGGTGTCAACACAACTAATGTCCTTAGAGTCTGTATTATTTTTCCTAACATTCATCATTACAGTCTCCCCCTCTGTCTTAGACACTGCTTTATTAATGGTTAGGACATTCTTAATCCCCAAATCCTTTATCTTCTTCTCCATGTAGTCGAAGTTTTCCTTAAAAGGTTCTATAGAAATTACTTTTTCACAATAATTGGAGAATATTACGCTAAAAGCACCAACATTTGCACCAATATCTACACAAGTTTTTAATTTAGTGTCAGGAAAAGGGTAGGTTAAAAAAACTTCTACAAGTCGTTCTCTAAAAAATTCTTCATTTATATTAAACATATAGTAAATTATAAAAAAATTCTTATAAAATTATAGAGTTGCGATTAGGTATAAAAAAAAGGTCCAAAAGGACCTTTTTTATAAATTATAAACAATTATTACACTGAGGTCCTATAATGGTACTTTGTAACCAGTCACATTTAGTTTGTTTTAACCAACCAGTGCCCGGACAATTTGTTTGCCACCAATCACACACAGTGTTTGGTTTTATTGGTGCTGGACATCCGAATCCAGGTTGATTACTTGATTCACCACAACATCCTTGATTTGAGTGGTGATTTGTTTTCGCGGTTATGAAACTTGATGGAGCTTGACAAGTACATCCACCCGCTACAGCTTGTGTTATTGCATAATTCATCATACATGTGTCTGCAGCTGTTGGGTTAACATCATTAATAACGTTTTCGATTTGATTACAGATACTATTACATGGTTTAGGCCCATTTTGTTGAATTGATTGCCACCAACCCCAATTTGAAAGTACTGAATTACATCCACCACCAGTACCACAACTTTGTTGACAAGCTGTTAAATTATCTTGACTGGTAGGTCCAGCATTAAATGTTCCTGGATTAGCTGGTTGGCAATTTGTTCCAACACAATTATATTCAATAACTCCAGCACAGTTTGTTAGACAGTCTGCTTCAGAAGAATGTGGTCCTCCTGATTGTTGAGTACAGTTACCAGGTGAAGTACATGCCCATTCTTCTTGTCCACAAGCATCTTGACATTGTTGTTGACTGGTATATGGCCCCATAGGGTCTTTTACACATTTGAAACCTGTTGGTGGTTTTGGAGCTTTTTCTGATAGTTCTGTTTTATTCTCTCTTACCGCTCTTACCTTTCCATCATCTTTTAATATACGTCCATCTCCAAAATCTTTACATGCCCAGTTTACTGGTTCCTCATGCCACTTACAATCAGGTACTGGTTGGAAATTAGTTGTATTCGAATGTGTCTCATTTTTAACCTCAGTAACTCTCCACGATACATCCCATGGTGTAACAATAGCGGGTGATTGTCCTTGATTTATCAGTCCTTTTTCTTTAAATATATCACCAACTTGTGGTTCTTGACCACCTATTGTTGATGCTACGCTATCTTGACATAATTCCTGTCTCCAATAATTTGCATATGTTCTAGTTGCACATATTTTTGCACATATTTTACGTTCTTTAACGACACATGCCGCTTGACATGTTGGTAAATCTATGTATTGTCCTCCACCTCCTGTTACTGGTACACAGGAGCCATTGGTACCATTAGTAACACAATTATACATAGGAGGGGGCCCAGTACATGGACACTCTGCTTCAGTCTCATATGCACCACAATTACCTAGATGTTCTGAACAAGTGCCATTTACGTAGTCTACATATCCTTGAGGATTGGTACAGTACCATGACTTCAGAACTGGACAACTAGGACATCCATTAGCTGAAGGGAAATTATAAGTTTTACCAAGGTCCCAAGCGGTAACACTCATTACTTTATATATCAACCCAGAAGATTCAACGTTTGGGTGGTCTCCTGTAGGTGTACCATTTCTAGACTCTACAGCTCTAAAATAGTCACCTACTACTGGTTTTCTCCCGTCAATAGTCATTTTATTATGGGTTATATACTTACCCGCTCTATTTCCGTTTGCTGCTGTTATTACAGCAGGTAATGGACATGTTGATTGCCAGTAACCCAACTGAATGGAACTACAACATAATGTTGCGTGCACTCCTCTCCCACTAAAAGCTCCTTCACTAATAATGTTAATGTTAGTAGCTGTTTCTACATTAGTTAAAATTTCAGTGTGACGTTTTATTTCATTAATTAATTCTTGGTCCTTTTTTGTATTTTTTTTCATTTTATAACTTTTTTAATTTTTAACAACCACAGTTTGGTGCTGCTGGTACTGTTGGACAACCAGGTGGGGGTGTATATGACCCACTTAACCAATCACATCTCAATTGTTTATTTGGAGTCGTTGGTCCTGGATTAACACAGAAGTGTTCTTTTTTACCACAAAAACTTGCTGGTTGTGGATTGGTTACACTCCACTGTGCTGGATTACCAAAACATCCGTGGTTATTGTGATGGTTAAGTCTAGCTTGTACCCATGTCTGGTCAACTCCACAACCACCAGATTGACCGGTAGTACAAGGTCCTGAATTACTAATAAGACAAGGGACATTATTTGCTGCTGCTTGTACATAATCTAACTTACATTGTTTTCTATCGTAACCTACCGTTCCTGGAGTTGCATTTGCTACTGCAGCAGTTAACGAATTTACTCTATTACAAATCCAATTACAACCAGAAGCAAGACCGTTAATAGCGTCTTGTTCTTTTGCGTCACAATCTACTACAAAATTTGCATACGAACTACCCCATTGTTGTGGTGTCCAATCAGGTGCTCCTGTATCACAAACTAATGGTCCTGTTACCCCACAATTTGCGAGACAATCGTTTTCATTATCTTGACTGGTTGGTCCAGCATTAAATGTTCCTGGATTACTTACTACACATTGTCCATTAGGACCACAATTATATTCGTCAACTATTGCTGAACATGGTGCCTGCGCAGATGTACAAGTTGGGCAGTCACTACAAGTACCAATATACGATGGGTTTACATAAGATGCACCACCAAAAAATTGAGTACAGTTATTGAGAGGACCCCAATTTGAAAAGGTTGGGGTTTGGGGGGTAATAGGAACACTACATGTAGATATCCCAAGATACTCTAAACATTTACCGTACGCGTCTTGTCCCAATGGTGTCACATCACTAGTTGTGTCAAATTGAACTGTGTCTCCCACTTGTGGTGTCTGCATAAGCTGGTAGAATTGTAATGCCTCCTGAGCCCACACGTTTGGGTCGGTTGGACCCCAATTTTGTTGACCTTGTGGTCCTGCTTGAGTAGATGGAGCTACAATTACACCATTTGTACAGGTAATCCATATATGAAAGTCTACTTGGTTAGTTTGTTCAACCAACAATCCCATTAGTTCTTTAGTTCTTTCTAGTTCTTCTTTTAGTATGTTTTTAATTATTTTTTTCATATTCCTGCACAGTTTGTGTTTATATCGTTTATCAACCAGATAATTTTAGACGCTAGAATTGATTGCCACATTGGATTGTTTGGGTTTATTTCCCCACTTCCCGCGGGAAATAAACTATTCCATTTATTTGTTAGAACTATCTTTCTTTTATTCTTACCATTACACCCCATGTTGGACATTCTATTTAAAAAAGCTGATGGTGGTGTTGGTGCATTCTGACCCATCGAATAGTTTTGCCAAAGTGCTTGAGCTGCGGTCCAGTTAGGTCCGGTCCCCGACCCAGTCCATGTGAATGGGTTATTTTGTTCACTAACAACTCTTTTGATTAGTCCAACTAATTCTGATTCTGATAGTCTAATTTTCTTCATTATCTGTTTTATTTTTTAATACAGTCACACTCTGTCCAACTCCAGACGTAACCATCAGCACATGACATTTGTTTTTCACAAGGTCCTCCACTTCTTCCCGCTGTTTTCTTTTCTTCTAATTCAGTCGTAGGAGCATCCATTCCTGCTGTCGCTGACATCCACGTTGGTGCCATACAGCCCAACATAGGTTCGAAATATTTTACTATTAGAGTTAAAGTATCTTCATTACTCACTACGTCTTTCAGACAAGCGAAAGCACCTGTTAAATCAGTCATACTTATTTCAGGAGTTCCTCCCTCTTCCATCTTCTGTTTATTCTTCATTAACGATATTATAGCATCTCCACACCCAACACTTAATGAAGAGGAAAAAGTTAATATCTCTTCCGGTGGTATTACCTTTCCTGCACAGTTTGTTAATTTATCGATTGAGGTTTGTCCAGCAATTTGTTCTTTAATCACAGAATAGTTTCTGTGTAGGCTTCTAATACGATTTTTTTCTTGTTCTGATATAATCATAGTTTTTTATATTTAGTTTTTTATAAAACAATAGTTTTATTATAAATACATTATACTTTGATTAAATTTACTGCCTACCGTAATAATATAGACGTTTTATAGGTTTAATATAATAGTGTAAAAAAAATGTTTTAATTTCTGGTTTTCCAAGTTTCCTCCTTAATCTATTTTCCCATATTGTAGCAGGACAAACCAATACTGGTGAAAACATTAAATGCATAACCCAAATGTTAATGGGTACCCATAACCAAAAAGGTTCATTAATCATTACAAATAAAGGTGTTATAATTAAAAGAAGGATAAAAATGTGGTGTGTAAAGACTAATGAATAGAATGATAACTTAGTTAACATTTTTATTTTAATGTAGTTGTTTTTCTATTTAGGAGTGAAGACATTTTCCCCACAAACATTCTACAAAAGCCATCCTTGCTTTTTTTCTCTGCCAAGATGTAGTTCCTGGTGTTGCATTATTCATTGCTTGTAGGAAATAATCATATTTATTTCCAAGCCAATCACAATCTTTACCCATAACCATACTTTTTGTAGTTTGAATCCAATTAGCGTTACCACCTGGAACACCCAGTAAATATTGTTCACAATCATTAATCATAGCTGTAGTTACCGTACTAGGAGCAGCTGGTTGTAATGAAGTGTCAACTTGAAGGGCTACGTCATCCTCAAACGCAGTTAAGGTGTCGTAGTGTGGTGCCCATTCACTCATAACTCTTCTAGTTAGTCTTCTTATGTCTGATTCCTCGACCTCCTTAGCCGTTTTTGTCAACCCTCCTGCCCAACTCTTAGCCTTCTTTAATCCAGCACTCTTAATAACTCCCTTAAGAGCCTTGGCTAGTTTCCCTGATAAAGAAACAGAATCAGCAATTGCTTCCGCCAACTCTATCTCCTCCTCGGTCCAATCATCGTTCTTTGTTTTCTTCTCTATTAGCTTTAACGATTTAAATACTTTTGCAAAAGGTGTAACCTCAACTATTCCTGCCCACCATGGTGTATTTTCTTGTTCCTTTAAAACTACCCTATTAATTAAGTGTTTTAATTCTGTTTCGCTTAATCTAATTTTTTTCATACTTGGTCATATTTTTAGTTTTTATTTATAAAACAATATTTTATAATGTTAATTTTTAATTAACATAGCCCACTCCCGAGTAAGCACTCTAGGAACCCAGCTTTAGCTCGAAATCTTTTAGATGCTCCACTTCCAGGTGTTGCCATATTCATTTTATTGTGAAAGAACGTCATTCTGTTTCTAACCCAAGCACATGGTTTACCCATAACCGTTGCTTTAAAATTTTGTTTCCAACTAGTACCAGTTCCAGGAACATTATTTAATATCTGTTTACATTGTTGAATCATGGGATGTGTAACCACACCAGTTTGTTCATTAATAACGTTTTTTATTAAGTTAATTAAGTCTGTTTCGGTTAATCTAATTTTTTTCATTATAATTTCTTTTATTTATAAATATATCGTCTATTATAAAAAGGGGTAGGGGAAAATCCGGGTTCCGGTTTTAAAATTTTTTTTATTTACAACAAGAATGGTCAGGAAGACACTTCTGTCCCTTTTCCAACGTACAATTATGACTAGTGGTGTTTTTAGGGACACCACAAGAAAACAAAAGCATTATTAAAATACCCATAATAAACCCTTTAAGCCAAGAGAACCATGCTAACTGATATGAATCCATTCCAGTCATTATCATGAATCTATTTGTAAATTCTTTATGCCAACTAATAAAATTTTTCATAATTTTTAAGCAATAGGGGCACTACAGTATCCATTAATTGTATCAATGAGTTCTTTTGTAATACCTGTTAACTCTGAGGTATCCATTTTAGATTCGTCTCCATTACAGTATTTATCGATTTTCTTCATAACCTCATCGTGGTCAACAGGTGTAGGTGCTTCATTAACAACTCTATTGATTAGGTTAACTAATTCTGATTCTTTTAATTGTATTCTTTTCATATGATTAACAATTACATCCGTGAATTTGTGACTGGTTATTTCCTTCATCTAACTTACAATTTAATTGATTTGCTTGGGTTGTACCAGCGTTTGTTAACTTATTAGTCCATGTATTAATTTGGTTACAGATATGAGTACAAGGTTGTTTAGGGTTCTGATTATTAAATGGTCCACTGTTTGTCCAATTTTGTACCCAAGTATTATAACCTGACCATGCTGTTGCATCACATCCTCCTGTTGGTGGGGTTGGACAAGTAGATGATTGCCACTGTGATGTTGGGTTGGTGGGGTTACGATGCAAAAGGTCTAGTATTTCATAGGTTATTTGACCAGCTGCCCCAGTTACAATATCTCCTATATTTGCTTGAGTTGGTATTTGCCCATTAAGTGTAGCACATGTGGAGTACCAAGGGCCATAGGGCATTGTTATACCTCCTTGATAAGTGGTTCCAGGACATGGTGTCATTTTTAACCCCATTGTACCAGGGGGACAAGTTTGGGTTGGAGTTTGTTCGTTAATAACACTTTTTACTATCCTTATTAGTTCGGATTCTTTTAATTGTAATATTTTCATATGATTAACAGTTACAGTTATTATTTGATGTAAAAGTGGTTAACCAATTACATTTTGCTTGTTTCATTGCTGTACTACCTGGGCAGATACTATTCTTTTTACCACATACACTATTAGGATGTGGACTAGATTGTGAACCTTGATTACCGTAACACCCTTGGTTGTTATAGTGGTTGGTCATTGAGTTTATAAAAGTTTGACTTACTTGTACGTTTCCACTATTTGCTTGACAAAGAGTTAACAAGAAATTTAAATGGTCCATTCTACAATCACATTTTTCTTGTGACCAGTTGGGTTTACAACCTTGATTTATTTTATTTTGGATTGGGTTACAATTCCCATTAGCAATTGCATTAACTCCTTGTGGGTCAAAATAACCACCTGGATTTGCTCCCGTAGTTTGGTCAACATTATCAACACCATGCTGAGTACAGTCAATACTAGTACCACCACAATGTATACTACCTTGAGCAGGTGCTACTTGACAATTACTAAGGTAAGTACTGTTATAACTTGAACATGTTCCAGCTGGAACTAGTCCATTCATTGATATTGCACCACCTCTACTACAACATTGACATTGGTCGTCTTCTCCACAGTTTCGTTGACAGTCGTTTAGGGTTGGGTATTGACCATTAGGGTGTGGTATACATGAACCATTATTACACGCATAACGTTGTGGTGGGTTACATGCAGCTACACAAGCTCCTGATGGTGTTGAGTTTCCTGCACCGTGCCAGGGGTTATGACAACAATTAGGACATGACCCACCTACACTGGTCTCAATCAGTATATTACTACAAGGACCTCCTACATCTTTTGCAAAATAGTGTCTTCCAACTTGACTATTAGTAGAAGGACCAGTAATCTTTAATACGTCACCTACTTGTATAGGATTTCCTGTTGGGTTTTCCCAGCAGCGACCATTGACACCACCCAGATAAGTCGTACTTCCCTGACACGACCTTGCATAATAAATTAGAGTTCCGTTTGCTGATGCTTCATTAATAATAACTTTTTTTATTAATCTTCTTAAGTCTGATTCTTTTAATTGTGTTCTTTTCATTGTGGTAGGTTTTAATTGTATATAATTAACAGTTACATCCGTTTATTTGTGATTGATTGTTTGCTTCATCTAATTTACATTGTACTACGTTACTCTGATTAGTACTTAACGGAACTGTACCTGTTGACATCATAGTCCATTGTTGGATTTTTTTACAAATATGAGTGCAAGGTTGTTTTGGGTTCGTACTATTAAAGGCTCCGTTATTTGTCCAATTACTTATCCAGGTATTATAACCTGACCATGCTGTTGCATCACACCCTCCTGTTGGTGGTGATGTAAAACAATCATTACAATTTGTAAGGGTTGTAAATGTTAAAGAGGGCTTATAGGGTGCCGCACTATGTGCCCCAGATTGTGGAGTTGTACTTGTTCCTAAATATTTCCAACATTTTGGATTTCCGTATCCCTCTCCCTTAACAAATTCTCCTGGGCTAGGTGAACCCATTGCCACCCACGCATCATGATTTCCTTGAGGGGTATTACACGTAGGTGATGTCGTACACCCCTGTGTCGTGTGAAAATTTTGTATACCACTTGGTTTACAATTACCATTTTGATTACCTTGTCCTTGCCATCTATGATATACATTGGTGGGGGATGTTTCAGTAATAATTCTTTTGATTATTTTTCTTAAGTCTGATTCTTTTAATTGTATTAGTTTTTTCATATATTATTTAATTTATATTGTTGTTTGCATTTGAGTGGCCCAATCCCTTAGACCATTCGCGTTTATAAAATCTTCTATACAGGTAAGTCCCTCGTTTTCCACTTCTTCACCTTCTTCATCTCCTACACCAAGTTCTGAAAAATCTAATACTTCTTCAGCTTCTTGATATACCAAAGAGACCAATATATATCCTATAAAAAAGTATATTTGGTCATCCGTAATCTCCACACCTATTTCATTAAAATACTCATGGATGTCCATTTGGACTACTACAAAGTCATAAAGTCCATTTATAAGGTCAGTAGATTCCTCATCTGAGTTATAGTCCCAACCCATAAAGTCATTTACACATCCAGTAATAAGGGAGGTAACCTGAGCTTTACTTAAAGACGGAATGTAAACTTCATCCTCAGGATTATCTTCATTCTTAACCTTCACTTTTCCTAAAAGGTCACTAAAGAAAGCTAACCCATAATCACTTTCCAAAGAGGAAACTATCCCCTCTCTAATTAAAAAATATGTTTGGTCGGCCCCATGGTGTAATCTTCTAATTCTATTCTTTTCTGATTCGCTAAGGGTAAATCTATCATTCATAAGCTTTTTTGTTTTAATTATAAATACATTGTTAAATTAAAAGGGGGTGGGGGAATTCGACGAAGTCGTGGTTTAGAAAATTTTTTTTATTGCTTAGAAGCTTTAATAGCCCAATATAGTACCACACAAGACAACCCACACAATATAATTAACCCAATAGTAGTCATTTTTTTATTACTTGTTTATATATTAGTCAACCTCTGTGTCAACCTCAGGCTTCATCCATTTTACTAAATCAGAAACAGGTTCAGGAAACTCAGCTGATTGGGGTGTTATTATGTCACACAATTCAAATGTATACTCAAGAAGAGTCGACCCTTCAAAAACCTTTTTGTAATTCTTCTTCGCCAGCATAGAATCTAATGCAAATTTTAAAGAACAAGCATGTTGCATATTTTTACTTTCTCTAACCTTTTCCATAGCTTCATCAACGGTGTTACCAATAAAGTGTGATTCATCCTCTATCTCCAATGACTGCTTCTTCAGCTTGCTTTCACAACCAGCATCACCTCCACAAACTAGTCGTATAGCCTCCAGTTCTTTAGAATTATCTACCCAATAACTGTCCTTCCTATTTCTCCCACGATAAACTTGTGAATGTCCCATCTGTGATTCCGTGAATACTATTTGCAGTTCTTTATCCCAATACTGTGGTTTTACCCCAGTAACTGTTTTTCCATCCCTTGTGTCTTTTATGCCCACCTCAGCATATTCATAGGGCCATGGGTCTTTACGTCTCCAATAAACACCCTTCCCACAATCATAACTGCTACACCCTTGTCCTTTCTCTTCCGAGGTCTTCGGTGGTGTTTTGTCTGCCGAAGTTCCCTTAAGTGAGTCGTTTATTATGGCCTCTCTTTCTTCATCTGTCATATTTCTCCAATCTTCATTAGTTATAAAATAATACTCTTCTGGTTTAGGAGGAATGGTTTGTTTTTGTTCTTCTAATTTCCCCTGGTTTCTTAAATAATATGGGTGTACAGAACCAGCCCCATATATTAGCTCTTTCCTCCATTGTGAGTTATACTTACAACCCACACACTTTGCTGGTGGATTGTTTCTGGGAGGGGATAAATGACTCCAAGTATTTTCTAGGGTATTAAATGCCTCATCCCACGAATCGGAATCTTTGCAATATTCTGTGGATGGTCTTGCATTAGGATATTGGGCATCCAGATTACATCTTATCCCTAACCATTCTTCATCTCCAACATTACCTAAAGCTCTCCAACCATCATCCTCACCACCGTCTAAGGGTCTTACAGCCCAACAATCAAATTGTTGTTTTTCCTCTCTAATGTATAATACTAATGTTTCCCCAATATCTAATATCCGACAACCAGAACCTTTAGTACCCTTAACATAGGTGTCGTAATTGTCCCACTCATCACACCACTTTAGGCCGTCATTATATTCTATTATATTCTTGATAGATAATGACGTATAAATTTCTGTCGGAGGAACAGCTTCGTCAAGTTTTATATCAGTTTTTGTGGTAAATTTATTGGCTATACTCTCTATATCGTCTCCTTTTTTTACCACATAATCTATTTTATAGTGAGTTACCGTATTACAATCTTCCCAACACGTATTACATTCCAAAAAAGGTACTATTGCATACTCATACATTTTATTCATTTCATTAGATGGTGCACTAGATATGGAGGAATACTTACTTCTCACTTTTCTTTCTCTTTCTTCCTCTCCTCCTGTTATTGGCATATGATAAGTCTTACCATAGGTTTGTTCGTTTAACAATTTCTTATTAACTTCTCGTAACAATTCTCGTTTTATTATTTTAGTCAGTCTTCCCATTATATTCTTTCGCTCTAATTAATTGTTCATTTAAGTTGTCAACTTCTTTCATAATTTCTTTTTGTCTATGTATGTCGTGTGATAAGTTACTACCGTAATCTGTAGGTTTTCTACGGTCACCACACATAGAATCCATACACGCATCTTCACTCGTAAAAGAACCTTGTTC
>Ga0080013_1004650_pt1 | contig 13343 bp, 7 predicted proteins | sample ETNvirenome_6_85_FD_69236 | JGI IMG/M metagenome (GOLD analysis project Ga0080013, IMG submission 69236) | Marine viral communities from the Pacific Ocean - ETNP_6_85 (SPADES assembly) (version 2) | ecosystem: Environmental > Aquatic > Marine > Oceanic | place: Pacific Ocean | collected 2013-06-19 | reverse complement strand
ATTTGTAACCAATAAAGTATTCTTGAAATTTTCCCACGGCACTATAAATTTACTATCAACTACTCCATTGTTAAGATTTGCAATAACTTCATTTAGTGCATTTATTGTATATAATGTATTGGAATGTTTCTTTCTATGAAGTGATATTGTATTTGCAACTGCATTGTAATCAACACTACCTTGTTCTAAATCTACATTATATGTACAAACTAATTCTTTTACATTGTCTTCATTTTGAAAGACATATATTTTTTTGAATGCAATGTTGTATGCATCCTTTATTTTCTGGACTATATCATCGAGTTCTGTTTTGGTTGTGAATGTGCAAAGTAGTTGGGTTTTCATTATTTTTTAGCCCTTTGAGCATTTTTTCTAGCACTAACACTTTTCTTTATACATGATATCATATCATCACCAATACCACTAGCTATCTTCTTTGCATCTCCCGCACTTCTCCAAGTATCTTCACCAAGTGATTTTATTTCCCCACCCTTTTTACTACGCAAATTAACTGCATTAGAATTTGCATCTATTTTTATATTCTTTTCTAAATGTGTTTGTACTTGTTTTCTCCAAGCTATTTGTTTTTTAGTTGGTGTCTTTTCACCTTCTTCAGGTTTTGGTTCGTCTGGTAAGTTAGCAGTTTTTGCCAAACATTTTCTAAAATCTGCCGGTTTACAATTTACACCACCAATTTGAATGTTCTTTTTACCATCTAAATTATCAATATATTTATCCCAGTGCATTCCTTTCATCCAAGATTTAACATATCCTCTGACATGAGGACCATTTTCAGGTTCACCAGTAATTTCATTTTCTTGATTAACTTCTCCTGGATTATCTCGCATATATGCTTCATCTGCATCTTGTGCTGATTGAACTACAACATTATGAGCTTTAGCCATAGCACCTTTATAACCTTCATTCAACTTACCAGCTTTTTGTAAATTAGTATTTCCTCTAATCTTTTTAAGATCATCTACACTATAAAGTGGTTTTCCTTTTAATTTACCTCCCTCTTGTATAGATTCTTTAGAAATTTGAATATATGCTTCTTCTTCCGATAAACCCTGTTTTCTTAAATCATTAAATCTATCATTAACTTTATTATACATTTGTCCCATTTTATTAATGAATTTTCCGTGAGGATCCCATGCTCCATTTTCTCCAGCTACTTCTACAATAGCTACTAGTTGTTGTTCTTCTGTATATTTTGGTGGTTCTTGACCGTATAATTCTTCTAACTTTGCCTGTGTCTTTTTATGTTTTGCTGCTTTATTAAAATATGCAGGTTCTTGTTGATAAGCTTTTTTAGCGGGTAATGTTTTTGCAACTACACCAAGACCACCAGAATCTGCAGGTTTGGTAGTAGTTGTTATTTTATATTTTTGTTTACCGTTTTCATCTCTACCTTCCATAACATTCTTAGCAGCACCAACGGATATATCAGTTGCCTTTTCTTGTGCTTTATTTATTATTCCGGCCACCTTTTTTTCATTCATACCAGGATAATCACCACTATCAGCTATTTCACCCATTGATTCAAGAACTTCTGGTATTCTTGATTCTGCTGTTGCATTATTATGTGGGTCTTTAAATGACTTACTTTTCTTATTGGATGTATTTATAAATCTTAAATTTCCATCAACATCATAATAAAGTGTTCCAGTATCGTGGTCTTCCATTCCATGATTAAAATTTTCTATTTGTCCATTATAATGTTTTTCACAATCTGTTCTTTGTTGTGGATTCTTTAAATCCCCACACTCTTTTAATTTTTTCTTCAATAAACCTCTAGCAACTTTTTGATTCGCTGGTGACATAATCATAGAATTTGAAGGTTTGTCTGGATCCATTGGTCCATAATCTGGGTCATTAACTAAATCTTCTACAGTTGAACGACCACCATCAAATCCCACTCTTAACCATTCTCTCTGTGATTCTTCATCTTTTTTAGATTTAAACTTATCTTTTTTAACTTTACTATCTTTATGGTCTTCCATTTGGCTATCAACCCAAGTTTCTCTACGAGCAAGTTCTTCAATAACCATCGTAATCCATGGTTCTTCTTCAGGATCTGGATACGGAATACCGAGTTCTTGTGCGTAAGCTATTCTTTTATTTTTATGGTTTGCTTTACCAAATGTCTCAATGTGTTCTTCCTTTGGAACTGGTTTTGGTGGTTTTTCATCTAATGGCGTAATATCACCATTTAAAAATCCATTTGTAGCTTCAGAATAATTAAACTCACCATAACTGGCAGCTCCACCACCAGGTCCATAGTTACCATCCAATATATGTTGATTTTCTGCATCTATAATATCACCAACAACATCCATTTCATCTTGTTCAGTTTTAGCATTTTTAAGTTTACTTTCAATCTGATATTTTGCCACATGATCGTCTGCCTTTTTTTGTGATTTTGATTTTGGCTTCTTCTTTAATGCTGGACCACCTTGTGGTTGACCTGTACTTGTATCACCCATATAATATTCTCCACCACGAGGTCCAGTTTGAACTTTTGCACCGGTTGGTGCTTTTTTTCCTTTTAAATAAACCTTACTTATTTTTTCTCTTATTTTTTGTAAAAAAGCTTCCTTAAACCTTCTCGGTAATCTCAACTCATTAAGAGATTCTTCAAGTACAACCAAATGATAAGGATTCTTTGGATTTGGCATACCATCAGGCACACGATATGCCCATTCTGTTAATATTTTATCAATTATCTGACTCATATTTTCTCCGTCATATCAACCATTTCACCATAATTTTTTCCTACCTTTATTTTTGTAAGATGACCATTCCGTTCCAATATATTTCTGAGTTCTCTAAATATCTGAACTCTATCTTCTTTATGTATATCGAACAGGAAGCTATCATAGCCATACAAAACCAATTTAGACTTTCTGTTTAATAAATAGTATTTTAAATCAATTATCGTCTTAATATTAGTTTCTGTTTCATGTGCCTGAATTATATAATTAAATAGCTTATTCCTGTTCATGTCAGGCAAATTATCTTTTAATAGTGTTCTACTATAAATATCAGTTTTAATATAATTACTCTTATTAAATTCATTCCACTTCTTATCAATGAAGGTCTGAACTTTTCCAAAGAATGGTATAGATTTTGCAATATCTTTATCTATCCCACCGTATAATAATCTAAAACTTATTGACTTTGACTCGTCATATGTTGAACCATAGAAACTTGCAAGATATTGATGAACAGAACCTTGTGGAAATTTGTAATCAATTAAATCTGCAATTAATCTTAGATGATATGCATCATAATCATACTCAACCAACATATCGTGTTCAGGTATAAATCCCTTTCGTTGTTCTGGATTGAGTGCTGCGAAGTTTACACTTCCAAATGAATTAGATGGACGACCTGTTGATGTCCATAGAAAATAATTTGAATATAACTTACCATCTGATATATGTCTTTTAACTCTATGGTCAAATATATCACATATGTCATCTGACACTTTCACACCACTACTTTCAATGAAATTGTATGCCCCTATTGCTTCATCATTATATACATTTTCATAAACTGTATCAACAAATTCACTTATCTTATCAAAAACCTTATCACAATATTCTTGATGTTTAACCATTGGAATAACCTCATTAACATTTTTCATATTGTAATACTTGTTATTAAAGAAATCATATGAGTTTATTCTTATATCTTCAAAGTTCATTGGTTTATTATATTTCCACCAATACATAAGATTCACATCAATTAATCTCGTATCAGGAAATATATTCATAAGTTTCTTTTTATCTGGTGTTAGATAGAAATTCGTGTGGTCATTTTTTATATCATCAATTGATTCTTTATCACCACAATCAGGATGAGATAAACAGATAATTCTACCCTCTCTATCACCGACATGGCGTATATATAGTAGAGATAAATTATTATCTTTATGTAGTGGGTGTAAAAACCCATCCGAATATATTGGAATTAATACAATCATAACCATTATAATATACAACCTTTTTATATTAAAAAACAAGAATTATTTTTATCTAATATTCATCGGAGTACTTCCCCTTTCGTACCATCCCTTCTTATTCAACAGGCTAAACCATTCATATTTTTTACTATGTTGTATAGCTTCATCAACAGCTTTAGCATATTCTCCAATGCCTGCTTTAGGTTTTTGGCCTCCCGTATATGCACGCCCATCACCATATGCAAGTGGAATACAACCTCCCTTAAAAACTAAAAGTTTATATGATTCACCTATTTCTATTTTTAATAATTCTACAAAATATGCTAATAATTCATATCTTAAATCGACCAAACTATTACCCCCTCCTCTGATTGTATCGGGTTTCATAGGTGCACCATCTTTATCAAAATAAACACCAAACCAATATTTGTCACTTTTAGGAAAATTATCAGTTGTTTTCCACCAATCAAATGTACCAGCTTTTCTTGCAGTTGCTGTAAATACATATACATCTCCAACAGTCTTTTCAGTTAAGTCAAAATTATAAAATAACTCTTTAATTCCTTTTGATACTTTATCACCAAACCATGACGAAGACAAGAATATTTTTTGAGGATTTTTATAAAAATCTACACCTTTTGTATTTGGTTTTATTCTCATTACAGTTTCAAGTGAAGTTGTCCACGTTGATGTACTTATATCATGTGATACTTTTGTTATTTGAAAATATGTATGTTTTTTATAAATAGATGGTAAATAATCAATGTTAAAAATATCTCCAGGCATTAAAGATGAAATACCATATATTGATAATTTTAATTCAAGTGGTAATATAGTTGGAAGTTTAGATCTTGAAAACTCTTTAGATTTAAATCCAAAATAATCTTCTAAAGTTTTAGCATACATAATTTCTGGATTTAAAGTTGATTCATCAAAATCTTCTTCTATTGGTGTTTCAAAACCTTTAAGTAAATCTAATTCATAATTACCTAAAGCATCATAACCTTCTGTCAATGTTTTTGCAGAATCTCCTTGGATAGTAGAGTTATCAAATAGATTTTTATACTGTGTAATCAAATCTCCACTATCCACTCGTTCTGTAAGTAATGACTTATCTTGAACTGTTACATCATCTTCTTTAACTTTTCTCCATCCCCCATCTTTTGTAGAAAAATCATTTTTAAGTTCTGGAAGATATCGAATTGCAATACCTTGTTTATCATTCAATGAATTTATTCTTCTTAAACTTTGATTCATTTCTTCATTTTTAGAATTAATAAATATTGGAACATTTGGATCTGTATTTTGTATTGCTATCATGTTCTGTAATCCATTTTTTGGAGTTGCATATGTTAAATCCATTGATTTAACAATACTATCAGGAGAATGTGGACTGAATGTAAATAAATAATCAAATAATTCTTCTCCAGTATCACTTTTTACTGAAGTTCTATTTTGATCTACAACCATTAAAGTTGAATTATCTCTATGACCTGCAACTAATTTTAAATCAAAAATATCATATGAATCTTCAGAAATTACATCCAATATTTTTTTTATAGCATCGTTAACATTATTTTCTGATTTGAAAGCATCCTTAATAACTTTCAAATTTACAAACAATTCTCTCATTGGTATTCTATTGGCGTCTTTATCCAATTTAGTATTACCAGTTTCTATCTCACCAGTTTCGATTCCAGATGTCATTTGAGGTCCAGTTCTTGTACTTGTACTTATTGGTGCAACTATTGTATCAGGCCTAACAGGAAGTTCATAATTTTTACCTTTTGGATTGGTTACATCATTTATTGTAAAATAAGTTGTTTTATCGTCCCAAGATGGTGGATATAAAAATTTCAATTCTGTTTTATCCACCGAAAATCCTCCATGAATATTCTGTCTACTTTTTAGATTATCATCATATGTTATAAAAGAATTTGATGAATCAAATTTTGCACCAAATTCTAATGCTTCACCATGTTTTAATTCTAACTCCGAATTTAATACCTCTTCCTCAAAAAATGCCCATGATATAAAAATATTATTTGCCCCCCTAATAGTTTTAGTTTCTTCATTTAATGATTGCCAATATACTCCTACTTTCAATGCATCTGCAGATATAAAGAGAGAATTTGAATCAGAACCAAAAATCGTTGAAGCAAAAGTATTTGCATATTGTATACTTTCTTCTAAAGTATCTTTACTTGTACTCCAATCGTTTCTTAAAAAATCCTTTCCAATCAAATGTGCTGCTTTATTAATTACAACTGGTGCTATTCCCGATACAAACTTATTTCTTAAATTATTTTGTTCTGAAACTTCACGATCTAATATTGCATCATTTGCTGACACTACTTCAACACTACAATCAAACCCTCCATCAGTTCTAACTTTGGCACTGTAATCAACGACATAACCAATTAAACATTCCAAATCTCCTTTTGATTGAGCAACTACTCCATTATCACTAAATAATGTGTCTCTCAAAGTAATACCACTTTCAATTACTTGTTTGTGTGGATCATAAATTTTAGAAGTATTCCAACCAAAATCTATAACAACTAATGCTCCGGGTCTTAAAAAATATTTTTGATATATATTTTCGAAATCATTGAAATTATGAACAACGAACTTTACAGTAGTTCTTTTTATAGCTCCAAGTGAACCTTCTGTTTCAGATGATATAGAAGTAATTCCAGCAGGTGGTTTCATAAATTCATTTGATTCCATTTCTGTTTTTAAATGGTCAGTTGCTTCAAAACCATATTTAGATGAATTTTGCTTACCTTCAAAAATAGGGCTGGAAGGATCTTGTAAATTTGTTTCATTATTAAAAATATGATTTCCTATTGCATAAACTCGACCTTCCATTGAATGTTGCAACTCATCTCTAATATAATAATCTTTAATTGTTCCCTCACCTGCAGGATGGCCATATTTACCTTGATCTGGAGTTGCGCTAATATTACCCCAATCATCTTTATACAACTGACCTTTATAATCCTCAAATCCCCCTTTTACATAATAAAACAATTGAACAACTGTCCACATTCTTACCCATGGTGTTTTTGATGATAATTCACCAACAATACCTTTTCCGTCACTAGTTTGAAAAATTTTACTATTGTCTTCGGATATACCCATTGCACTATATAAAGTTGCACTTGTATCTGGTTCTTCATTTCCTACATCATCTAATTTAGTAAATAAAGTTCCTTCTTTTTCCGCTGATTGAACAGAGTCATTTGGCTGTGACCCAAATGCAAATATTTTTCTTGCTTTTAATTTATTTTTTATTATTGGATGTATATTTGCACCAAATACTCTATTATTAAATGAAGCCATTTTATAACCTTAAATTATCCACCACTTGTAAATTGTGTATTAAATGAAATTCTTAATGATGTACCTGCTGGAACGTTCATTGTACTTATATTATTTGTTTGAGCTATAAACCACCATAAATTTGGATCACCATAAAATTGAAATGCTAAATTATCAAGTCTATCACCTTCAGTTGCTATAACGAATAAATCATTATTAGATTCTGGAACTTTTGTATATAATGTAGTATCATATTTCATAAAAGTTCTTCGTTTTTCTCCAATTATTCTTGTTTTATTAATCCTTCTTATATTCGTATTTTCATATCTAGACATAATTTATTTAACCTCCTGGTGTAAGATGATATCCATAAAATGTTGTAGACAGACTTGGAACTTCATCATGAATTACTGTATATCCTATCTGAGCCGTAATGTATTTTGGAACCCTCTGGCCTTTTCTAAATTCCCATGGTGAATTATCTGGATATGTATATGTAATGGTTTTTATAAATCCAAGAAGTTCTTTATTTGTCTCACCAAATAATTCTCCCAATCTAAATTTTGTTAGTGGTGGTTTCATTCTTAGTTTACTACTTAAACTTGATCCTTCTACTCCTGCCATATATTCTGGATAACAAAGTCTTGTCAATCTTTCCATTTTTTGATAAATCTTATCCAACTCATGGGGTGTATGTGCAACTAATTGTAATGAAAATGATATATCTCTTGTTCCCTTTTGATAAGTATAGACAGGTTCACTTCTTCCAATATAATCTTCTGAACCCCAATCTCCAGTTAAATTTTCAATTAATCCGTCTATATATGCTCTAAATACTATATAGGTATTATCTCTTAAATCTTTAAAATAAAATGGGTATCCATTATCGGAACTTTCAATTTGTTTATATGATTGTGGAAATGCTGCATCTAATGTCTTTCCAGAGTTGAGTTCTTCTAAGGTAAACGGATCACCAGTTATTCCTTTACCTTCTCCACCAGCTCTATGTAAACCTGACATTTTTCGTGGATAATATTTACCATCAATTGTATTACCAGAACCATTATATTTAGTTTTACCTAATTGTGAATAGGGTGTTGTTGGAACATTTATGTGATAAAGTCTATCATTTGAGGTATCTACTGTAGGTAAACCAGTGGCCCCCGCTACTTCATTAAGACTTTCAATTGATAACTCACCAGTATTTATTGTACCTGTTAATTTCTTGGGAATTATATGTTGTAATTCTCTTGGTGATTGTCTTTGAAAAGTTATTCCCTGACCACCAAATCCTGTTAAATTAAACACAAATGGATTTTGAATTTTTATACTTGGTAATTCAATATCTATTGGACTATATTTGTTAAATGTATCTACCTTGTCTTCAATAAAGTTTTGTGCACTCTTAATACCACCAGTAAAGCTTTCATAACCTGATTTCAAGCCTCCATATGCGTCGTCAGCACCAAAATAACCAAAAATTGATGATGCAACCGAGTCAAATGTAATAGCTTCAAGTCTTTTTAGCCATTGTGGCTTTGTTTTTGACGTTCCAAAACCGGATATATTAGGATCTGCACTTATAACATCCTTATTAACACTTGGGTCCGGACCCAATCCAAGTAGCTTATCTATTGTATCACCCTCTAACATTTTTGCAATTGATCCAACTGGATCAGTCATAAATGCCTGAGCCGATTTATCCCATGCAATACCACCGGTATCTATAACAACAGGACTTCTAAGTTCAAATATAACATCATTTGGTGGATCTTGAAAAGTTCCTATTAATTTTGAATTAATATTATCTCTTGGTGGTGACGATGGTGGAGTCCTTAATAACATTGTATCAATTTTTTCAAATGGTTGAAATGCTATTCCTCTTATTTGGTCTTCATCTTGAGCTCCAAAACGACCTATTGTATCTGGTAGAACCATTCCTGTGCTATCAAAATTTTCGTTTCTTAATTCAAAAACAGTATCTTCATATCTAAGTGGAACTTTAAATTGTATTGAACCTTCTTGTGTATTTGGTATAATTCCAAAAAGATTTATAGCGGAATTAATTCCAAAGGTTTCATTTTGTATAGAATTATATATTTGGTATCCAACTTGTGTCATTGCTAAATTTGCTTCCATATAATCAACAGAACTTCTACCAAAAATAGATGTTAAAATAGTCTCACCAAGTGGATTCATTACTATATTCGATACAGTCCCATAGATTTTACCCAATTCTGACCTAAATCTGTCATCAGTAATATCAACACCGGCTAAATCACCAAATCCAAGTCTTGGAGATGTAACATTCTCGGCATTTATAGTAATTGTTCTTGTTTGATTATTACCAAAATACCAACTCGATGCTCCTAAATCTACATCTGAGTTTCCGTCTGGTGTAGTACCAAGTATTCCATAATTTCCCTGTGAAGTTTGAACATAATTAGTATGATCTTTAGCGTCCCTTAATCCATTTTGACTAACATTAACGGCATCTAGTAATTTAGAATTACCAAGATTTCCATCACTAAATGAGTATCCACCCTGATGAAAACCTAACGTAAAACCTTCAATAGGATTTTCTAATGATGAAAAATAAGAATTTGCTGGTCCAAAATAATTAACAGACTGTGGTATATCATCAATATCTAATTGTGAATGTTCAGTACGATGATAATCCGGTAAAGGACTATTAGCTAAACCACCACCTTCACGATGTCTTCCGTCAATCTGAGAATTATTATTCCCAACTCCTTCAGTAAATACACTTTTAAGATTTTCTAAACCCAAGTTATTTCTCCGTTATGCGTTTGATGGTGTTAATGCAATATTTAAATCTTTATTACTTATATTTGTAACTAATTTTTGATTAGTTATAGCATTAACAGTAGATTCAGTTGACCTTTGAAACATTCTATTCATTTGTGTAAAAAATACATCAAGTGGAAATACAGCTTCAGGTCCTGCTTCACCAATTGTAGTTAAAGTCTCACCTGTTACGACACCACCTTCTGCCATTGGAATAGCTTTTATTCCAGCAAACAAAGCAGCAACAGCTCCCAATGCTGTTGGAATACCTATAAGTGGACCTCCTGGCATCAACATAGATGAAGCCCAAATCTTACCAATACCAGCTGCGATAGATTTAACTGCAAAAAATGCAGTTGCGGATGCCAAAGCCACCATTCCAATTTTTGATTCAGCTAAAAATCCAACTATATTTGACACAATTCCAGTAACTACACTCAATGTCGGTCCTATTACTTCTACAAGACTAGCCCCTATAGCTTTAAAACTATTCATTACATTTTCAATATCACCAATAGCATCTTTACCAACAAGTTCTTCAAAACCCTTTGTTCCTGCTATAGCCTGTTGAAGAGTAAGTGCTCTATCTTGGTTTGATACATATTTTGTTAATTCTACTGTACTCAGTCCAACCGCATCTGCTAATGCTTTTCTTTGAATTACATTCATCTTTTCAAATTCTTCTTGAGAACCAACCTGTTTTACAATTTCAGCGGTCATTCCCTCAAGGTCATTTGATAATGCTAATTCTCTAGCTTTTTGAAGATTTATATTTCTACCTATTAATACACTTGCCTCTAATTCATTTCCAATAGAAGATTGAAAATCTAATAATTTCTCAGCCTGTCCAGCAACTGTATTAAGATTAACTCCTAATTTACTTGCCATTATTGCAGCTTTACCAATATTTTCACCACCAGCTGCTGTGAAATTAGCTATAGTTTCTGAAGAACCTGCTATATCTTTCATAACACCTACAGGTGAAACATTTTCAGCTGCAGCTAATAAAGCAGTTTGTTTTGCAAAGTTTTGTGTAGATTCTGCAGATAATCCAGTTACAGCAGATAATGAACCAACTAATTTAGAACCCTCTTCAGCTGATAATCCAAGTGCAACAGAAGTATCCAATATAGCACCAGACATACCTATAGCTTCTTCAAAACCAACACCAAAATCTGCTGCCATATTATCTATAACTGATGCTACATCTCCAAAACCTTTTCCAAGTTTTATGGCTTCAATATTTGCAGAACCTAATTCAGTTCTAAATTGAGTAACACCAATGGCACCAAACTTATCTCCAATTTCCCCAGTAACTGCAGAAAATTGAGTAGCTATTGCCAAAAGTAATGCAAATCCTAGGCCTAATTGAGCTGTTCCAGTGATGGTATCTTTTGTTGATTCAGAAAAAGATTCATATATCTCCTTCATTTTATCACCAAAAGGAATTGTATCCGCTAATTTATCTTTACCTTCCTGTAAAAGTTTGTTAAATTCTGATACTTTATCGTTTTTATCTTTATCTTTCTTTTTTTCAATCTTTTCTGTTTCTTTAACATTCTTTAAAATATTCCTGGTTTTGTCCTCAATTCCACCAAAGATATCCGAAATTGATTTTAAGGGTCCTTCCAATCCTTTAAGGGCTTTACCTATATCATTTACTCCGGTCTCAGTTTTTTTTGTATCTTTAACTATTTCAAATTTTGGTGGCATTGAATATATCTCCGATTATATATAATAAATACATTTCATCATATATAAATATTAAAAATGGGTAAAATTATCTTTTAAATCTTGATACAGGTTTTGATTTTAATGGACCAACATTATTAATACTATTGGTCATCTTACTTCTTGACTTTTCTAATTGTTTAGATTCTTTCTGTTTAATGTCTGATAACTTTTGGAGATAAAATCTTCTTAAATATGTAGGCATAGTATACACATCATCATGTGTAAAACTATTTCCATAATAAATTAATTCGAATATTTCTCTGTGGATTTTAGCTCTATGCTGTGGTTGTAGGCCAAAAAAATTCGACAGTTATCGGTATTGATACCGATACTGCCTCACCCCCTCTCTCTACCTCCTGAGTAAGAACAATATCTGGAGATATTCTGGCAATTTCATTTCTTAACGCTAACGAATCTCTTGCAAGTAGATTTTCGACAAACTCATTTATAATTGATATTTCAGTTTTACCATCAATAGATGTAATAGTATGTCTTAAACGAGTTGTAATTTCTTTTGAAACTAATGAGTTAACTTTATTAAATGAATTTAACTCATCTGTTATAAGTCTTTCTTCTTTTCCTGTTAAAAGTTTAAATCCAACTTTTACTTTAGAAACAGGTAATCCAAATTCAAAATTATTTGACTTAACATCTTTTGGTATTTCTTTAAATGGACAATCAGCTAAATTAAATGTATGTGTAAACTTTTCTTGAGTATTAGGATCTATAATTTCTACAGGATATTCTGGGCCATATGCTAATATTCTTGATGCCACCATAACTGCATTTTTATCACCAATCAATAAATCATCCAATGTAACTCCCTCTGTAACAATCAATGAATCTAAAAGTTTTTCTATAACCACACCCTTTTTAATAAGATTCTGTGATGTTAAAATATCTTCTTCTCTTGCAGTCATATATTTAATTTCTATTTTTCCACTACTAAGTGGACTATCAGATGAATAAAACTTACCCTTACTTGGTAAATCTACAACTTCTGTTGGGAATTTTTGTTTTTCAGCCATTTTATACCTCCAAAGCTCTTTTGAACCAACCATACCAAAATTTCTCTTGTTCTGGTTTATTTATAACTAAATTTGCATAATGTAAAACTCTATATGATTTAACTCTATTGTGTTCTACATTTTGTATTGCTTTTAATGTCGATGGACCTAATCCTCCATCAACCTTTAATTTTGCACCTTTCGCATTTGCAGCTCTCTGTAATACTTTAACTGCAGTTCCTCTACCTTGATTCACACACATATCAAAAAAGATATGTCGTAATTGTACAGGTATTTCATCAACACGATTTTTATCCCAATAATCGCGTTTGTAAATTTCTTTTGCTTGTTCTTTGGTTAGATTTTTGATATCAACATCTGGATAGAATCTTTTTGTGATTCCATAATTGGTTTCCCCGCCTAAATCAGTCGGGTCGTTCACATAACCACCTTCTTTTTCAAGAACATGTTCTATAATTTCATCGAAACTTATCATTTCATAA
>Ga0080013_1004649_pt1 | contig 13344 bp, 13 predicted proteins | sample ETNvirenome_6_85_FD_69236 | JGI IMG/M metagenome (GOLD analysis project Ga0080013, IMG submission 69236) | Marine viral communities from the Pacific Ocean - ETNP_6_85 (SPADES assembly) (version 2) | ecosystem: Environmental > Aquatic > Marine > Oceanic | place: Pacific Ocean | collected 2013-06-19 | reverse complement strand
CAACTATAAAGAGTCTTATCTGGGGCACAAGCAAAGATAGTTGAGCCGGGGATAGCCTAAAAAAGTTTTGGGCATCCGGTACAGCCGATAAAAGAGAAACCAATTCAGCACCCGACATCCCATCAACAGGAATTATATTCCGGTATCTTCTTTCTTTATTCTTATCGCGAAAAGTTCTCCACCCATCAATAAGGAAACACTGGTCGCTCCAGCCGGGGACGGCAGATAATACTGTTTTCTTTTTCTTCGCAGATACGTCTGCGATTTGTTCTTGGGTGATTGGCATGCCTGCGCTGCCGACTCCGGTATTTTGGCCCGTACTACCAACATTTGTGTGTTTCCATACAGCGAAGTCTTTCACGGCCTCCCAGATCTGAGATGGCGAGTACCATGGTTCTTCATTATTTTCACCATTAGGCACTAATCTCTCCCCCTAAGCCTCAAAGTAACTATACACTTTGTCCAACGGATGCGGAATATAGACTATATCGCCCGCTCGAACGTGAGCTTCTGTGGGTTTTGAATTAAACCAAGCCAATATCCACCAAAGTGCGGCATCATTATATTGTTCTGCAGCAAGCTTCCAATATCTGTCTCCTACGGTCCACATGTGTTTTCTAATAAGGAGACCACTAATCTCCTCATCCGTAGGATATGGTATTTCTCTGCTAACGTACTGCTGTACGAATTTCAAATTTCGACGTGCTAGAATATCAGCGTATTTTTCACTGGTATTATAAGCAATCTCTCTTAAATCATCTCTTTTGTTTGCCATGCACTATAGCCTCTTCTATTATGTAAATAGTGTATTCAAAAATAGATACGTAAGAAGACTAATATTTGAAAATAAATATTTTATTTTCTTTTCTTCTTTTTATACCAGTTTCTATAGGCGACTCTCCTCTTATCATTATACGGCAACTCTGTTCGCCAATTCTTGGGTAATGGAGGAGGACCAGTACTCTTCGCTGCAGTGGCTTCTGAAGCCACGTCACCAGGATGCGCCTCATCATAGGCCTCTTTTTGTTCCTCTGACAGGGTGTTATATTCTTGAGAGAGTAATTGTTCTCCGCTAGCGAGTCTTGCTTGAGCCATCTCAGCGACCGTGGAATATTTTACTGCTGGGGCTGATGTTTGGTTCGCGGCGTTTGTATTATCCTCTTTTGTTTTGGCCGCCACCGCTTCAGTATCAACACTCGGATCGTTAGGCGCGGGTGTAGTTGTTCTAGATCCTCCCGTTGGGGTGGAAGTACCTCCTTCCCCCAATTGGGCTATCTTGTTTTGAGATTCGAAATAAGTCGGAGATCCATAAGGAAAAGTGCGGCCACCTCTGTTTCCTCTAAACTTACGGGCGCTAGCATCCCATCCTAATTCATGGGTATGTAGTACAGTAAAGTTAAATCCCAAAGAAAAAGACATTGAATATAATTGATCAATCGATTCATCCCAAAATCCTGTATTAAGATCCGGCTGTAATGAAACGGATCCATTAATAAAGCCCAATAATCCATTCTCAATTCCTCTGGAAGGAGAACCATCTTTAACGCTACAAATCAAATTTGCAAACTTGACCCTCAGTAATGGCGCTGCATTCATTTGGCCTGCGCCTCCGCCTCCGGATGTGTAAGTAGGATATAACATCTCGAAAAACCTAGAAGCCCTCATTAAGTTTGTCTGTGCTTCTTCCGCGCTGAATGCTGGTACGGTCCAAGCAACAGTGATATTCCTCTTTGTACCTTGAAAAGTAGCAATAGGATCCATTCGCCCAATCGCTTCTTCCATTTTCCAATTGGAAGTATAGTTGTCACTTAGGTCCGTTAAAAAAGCTTTAAACTCTACAATTTTGCCTGTGGGAACATGCATGATCTGCAAACCGTGAAGCTTTTGTTGGTATAGATTATCTGAACTATCTGATCCCATTAGCTATAGCCTCTCTTAAATAATCACTCATTATTATTCTGATACCTTGTCCTCAGTCAGGTTGACAGCAGGCATCTCCCTGAAAAGCTCACGTCGGTTTTGTTGGTATGCATAATCCTCTTTAGAGATCTTCGCAGTCTGCCCTAGGTCTTCCATAAACGATTTCTTTAATTTGCCTTCTTCACTGAAAATTGAAGCTTCGATATTTTGACTTTCCAACCTCTCCGCTGGCGTATTGCTCCGATCAGCTATGAGACCTGAAGGCGTATACCCCCGTTTCGCATCTTGGTGGCTCCAATCTTGCTCTGCGTCCCAATTGGGATTATCTTCTTTCAGTTTAGTCAATAACGGCGATTCAGTTTTCTCCTGGTTCGGGGAATTTCGATCTGGAATACTTTTCCCATTCTGACCCTCTATTTGATTATTACCTGTATTAGTCGTTGGTGGTGGGTTGATTTTGTTTAAAAATTCGAAATAAGTAGGAGACCCGTAAGGAAAACTACGGCCTCCTTTGTTACCTCGAAAAGTACCGGCAGTGGCATCCCAGCCCAATTCGTGAGTGTGAAGGACGGTCAAATCAAAAGCCAAAGAAAAGGCCATTGGATACAGTTCTTCTTCAAATTCATCCCAAAATCCTGCATTTAAATCTGGTCGAAGCGAGACAGTTCCATTAACAAATCCCAATAATCCATCCAAAAGGATCTGAGGGGACTCCGTGATGCTGCAAGCCAAATTTGCAAACTTAAATCTAAGCAACGGTGCAGCACTTATTTGATTGGCACCAGATGTGTTTTTCCCTGACGCATACGCCGGATATAGCATCTCAAAGAACCTAGAAGCTCTCTGTAAATTGGTTTGTGCCTCAGTGGCACCGAATGCGGGGACTGTCCATGCAATATTTACATTCCTTCTTGTGTTTTGAAAAGTAGCTATAGGGTCCATACGACCGTAGACGTCTTGAGCATTCCATTTGGATGCATAGTTATCGGTAAAAGCCGTTAAAAAAGCTTTAAACTCTACAATTTTACCTGTTGGAACATGCGTTATTTGCAATCCCTGAAGCTTTTGTTGGTATAGATTATCTGAACTATCTGTTCCCATTAACTATAACCTCTTATTTGTTCGCGTACTGCATCTTTGGAAAGACGTGCAATCTCGTTTCCATTTAATTGAACCACAACATCGCCGCCAAAAGCAGGAGACGTAACAGCTGGAGATGGCGCTGGGGCGCTAGCTGCGGCCATGGCTATCTGCTGGTGTCTGGACACGCTCGCTCCTTGAGAAGCAGTACTGATTGCTCCTCCTGGAATTCCGGGGGTTCCCACCGCAGTGGGTGTGGCCGGAGTGGCAGCTTTTGACCCTGGTAACCAAGCGGGCGGTTTCAAGTTCTGAAGTGATGAACTAGTATCATCAGTAGTTAATCCTATTGCTTTCATTAACTCATAAACCAATGTTAGTCCCGTTATGAGCCAACCAATGGGCCCCGATTTGACAAGCATCATCGTTATAAATTTAAGAGCTTTAAACGCACCAACGAGACCTAATAGTGCTCCGGTTGCCAAAAATACAGGTTTTAGAACTCCCATAAAGAAGCCAATAATACCTTCGAAAAATTCAAATACGGGAGTAGCTATTTCCAGAAACCCTAAAAGCCCGTCCAAAAACTCCATGAGGCCGTCGATAACCGGTTGTATTATTAGTGCCATTCTTCCCAATATAGCGTTCCATTTATCGGTTGCACCCATCGCGCCTTTTGCGCCTTCTGTTAAATCATCCCATCCCATTTTTCCAGCATTAAAAGCTTCGATTTGTCTTGCATTCACTGATTCTAAACTGCTTCCAAACATCTTATTGGCCTCAGTCATATCACGGATGCCAGCAGCTGCCATGATGGATTTTCTTTCAAAACGCCCCATTGATTCCCAGGATTTACCCATGGCTGCAACACCTTGTTTTAATAGAGCAATCCTCTCATCTTCAGTGGCCGCTACCATTGTCATTGTATCAAAATAGTCGCCCCCCATAATGGCATTAAGAGACCCTACGTGTTCAGCAGCACTTTCAAAAGTATCAAACTGCTCAGCAATGCCAATGAGGCTGCTCATCTCAATACCAGTTGCCTTTACTTGAGCAGAGAGACCCTTAAAGACGTTAATACCTTCTTTGCCAAATTGTCCAATGACATTCTGTGCTGTTTTGAAGTCTTTGGTTATAATACTTGGAGGCACCTTTAAAGCCTTTGCTAAGGAAACCAATTCCATTTGCGTAGATTCAGCTTCTTCAGCACTCATTTGCAATGACATTTGTAATATGTCTTGGGTGGCTGCGACGTCAGATGAAGATATACCATAGAGATCTAAGGTCGACGTTAAAGAAGTCAACCGTCTTTGGGCATCACCACTTAAATTAGTAAAACCAATAAATTCCTGGGCAAGAGCTTTAGTATTTCCAGCGACTTCAACAGCTTTTCGGCCAAGCAAAAGAGTACTTTTGTATGATTCAATAAATACCTCATTCATTTCCTCGCCTGCACCAGTTGCCTGTCTTATACCAGCTTCGTAATCCGCCAGCTCCCATGCATTGTTAAATGTATTGGCAAAAATATTGCCCACAATATTTAGATCCAGGAGTTTTTCTCCCATGTCTCCCAAAAGATTTTTAAAGCTAGCACCCTCGGTTAAGGCTTTGGCTAATGCGCCCCCAAACCCTTTCTTGCCTAATTGGAGTGTCATCCCAGTGAGGTCCCCAAGCAAGCCGGATGTGGCGTTCGATAAACCTTCTGTATTTTTCTTAAGGTTGAGAATGGCCTTACTGGTTCTTAATGCTTGTTGTTGTTCTTTTTTGAACTTCTCAACTAGATCTTTAGTATTGGCGGTGGTATCATTAAGGATATCGTTAAGTATTCTAATTTGATCAGCATATTTTCCAGTTTTATCATCAGCCTCTTTCAGTGCTTCAACCTTTAACTGCAGTTCGGTCCTGTAAGCCTCTTCGTCATCTTTTGCATTGGCTTGAAGTTCGGCCAACATAATGGCGTTATTTCTAGCGGTCATAGCTTGCTCAGTGAGCAACTCTATTTCCGTCTTAAGGGTGTTAATCTCAATATCAGCAGCCGACGCCATCTCTTTGCGTAGCTTAAGTTGAGCTTCTCTTTCGTTTCTTAAATCTTCTAGAGACTTAGTAAGTGCTGCTATTTCGGCTGGTGTTGGTCCGTCTACCGGCATTCAAAATGACCCCCTTATTTAAATGGCCATGTGATGCCCGTTTCCCTTTCAAAGGCCATGGCAGCGTTATGAAGTTTGTATTTGTTGCTTAAAGTACGCGGATCATCAAGGCCATACTTGAGGTAACTTTCCATATATTTTTTCTCGCCAGCTAAAGCAGCCACAAACTTCTCTATCTCTGAGCTAGTACCTCTAACGCTCAAGCTGGTCTTAACCGGACCAAACATTCCCCTAAGAACGCCCTTCAATTCAGCTCCCAATGTCGCCAGTGATTGCTCTTTCAAAAGCTTATGTTGACTTAAATCGATTACAACCTGTTCCACGAATAATCCCCTAATGGTCAATATAACTAGTTTTCATTAACAAATTTATCTCTTGTAACGTGATGACCTCGAAGCTTCTTCATGTTGGCGCTTCTCTTCATCAAACTCTCGCTGGAGTCTTTTTATAAACCAAACGCGCAAACCAACAGGAAGATTGTAGGCTTCAATTAAGCTAAGTTTACCATGAAATACGAGCGCAAACATTTGTTCATATACATTTTCACTATAGTTATGATCGAGGCCAAAAAAAGTCCGCACTAAGCGGAACCTCCATTGTCTGTTCGTGGGCGCACACATCACACTCAAAATCTTGTGTCATGTCGATATTGGGAACGAGATTGCTATAAGCTTCTCTCAAGAATCTTGAATCTGATGCGGGCATCATTTCCAAAAACTCATTGATCATCTTTCTATCGGTAATATTATTTAAAGAAACCACGAATTTCTTAAATAGGCTGATAAGCCCAAAATGCTTCTTATTGACTATATCCTCGACGCCATCATGACCATTTAACAGTCTGACCTCGGCAACAATACCAGTTTTAGGAAGCGTCATGACAAAGTTATTTCTGTCATTCATTTCAATGCCGTCTTGCATATTGAAATCATCGACAGCTACGACCTCTTCTAAATCAATATCACAAGTTTGGGAATGTCCACATTCAGGACATGTGATATTTATTTCGTAGGAAGCCCCATATGCTGATATTCTAGTTGCAACCACTAAAGCATTCTTATCTCCCAAAAACAAATCTCTAGGATCGATATTCTTATCAACCAATAGACTCTGTATCATCTTGTTGATAGCAACGCCCTTTTTGATTAAGGACTGATTTGTCAGAATATCCTCTTCCTTTGCTGTCATCATACTGATTTCAATAGAATCTTGATTATGAAGTGGGTGCCCTTCTGGATAAAACCTTCCTCCGGTTGGAAGTTGAATAAATTCAGTGGGCTGAATAAAGTTCAGCAGGCTGTTCTTGCTTGTGGCTTCCGGAGGGGCGGGGGGAGCTTCTGAAATATCGTGTTGCGGTGGAGGAGCTGCCGGAATGTCGGGAGCTGCTCGACGTGCACCACTATTTCTTGATTTCATTTTTACCTCTTTTCAAATATCTTAATTAGTTGGGATTGTCTTTTCCACTGCTAAAACGTGGCTTAATACCATCTGCTGCAGCTGGCTGCCATCCGTTGCTTTGGCCACCGGCCCATGTCATATATGCATAATCATATTCTAGATCAAAGGATACTTCTACCAAACCATCATTCTCGTAAGATAGATCACTACCAAAATTGATAGTACCATTAATAAACGCATTATGAAGCTCCCATTCATCCAAAATATCTAGCTGTGTATTGGGAACGACTATATCTCCACCCGCTCCGGTTGGCAACGGCTTTCCTAGTTGTGTAATTGTAACCTTGTCAAAAGGAGCTGTTGCTTGTGCCTTCGTGATGCATGTTGCTGCAGCTTTTAGGTTTTCAGGCCACGTATAACCCGACTCTCTCAAAACACCAAGAATAGTAGCGCCGATATCGGGCTGTACTATATCTACCAATGTGACAGAAATGGGCTGCCAAACTACACGATTGGGATACTTAAAAGTGTGATTCAAATATTGATGGGGCGTTGAATCAAGCTGGGCAACAGGCTTGGAAATAGTTTTGCAAGCAAAGGTAGGACCATCCCCCATTTGTCCAAATCTCATAAGAAACCTAAATTGTCGCTTAGGTTCCGTTAAAGCTGAATTCCAAAAAGTCGGTGTTGGCATCTACGTAATCTCCTGTAATATGTTACAAAATAAATAGCTAATAGTTAAATTAATCTTCAAAAGAAGCTCCTGTTGAGGAGATAAAGAAGTCTAGAGCAATGTATTCGATAGCTCTAGCAGGCTTGAGATATATCTTAGCGTACATGATATTCCTGTCAATTAACTCAGGAGTTGTTGTAGTTTCATCAAGGATAAGTTTATAATCCGTCAAGCCAAATCGTGTCTGTACGTTACTCAATAGAGGATCTACTTGTCCCTTAAACCTCGCCCAAGTTGCGGGAACATTTTGATCAAACAATATCGTATTAGCAACAAATGAAATCTGCTTCTTCAAGAAGATCAAAAGTCTTCTAACATTAATTCTATCAAGAGCAGTTTCTGCTATCTGGCATGTTTTCTGTCCAAAAATCACAATACCTTCGGCTGGGAAAGAAGCAATCGGATTGATTCTATTCTCATAAAGCTTGTCGCGATTCTTCGATGTAAGCTTCTTTCGAACGTTAACGATGGGTATGCCGGCTGAGCCCTGTGAAAGTCCTCCACGGTTGAAACCGGCTGGTGCGAACCATAACTCAGAACGTGCTGCTGAAGATCCCATCGTACCCAAAGCGGCAATAGACGGTGGGATCCAAACAAGTTGGCCCGTTCTTCGATCACGAGTCTGCACCCATGGAAAAAATGCGCAACCATAACTTGAATCAGTAGAACGCCCTTTCCATGAATTAACTGCGTTGGTTAGATTGGGAAGCTTCGGAAAAGTAGATGGAGTACCCTCTGCTCTTGGTTGATAATCATTTTGAATATCAATGAGGGCCAGAGCATCCCCCCTATCCTCACAAATATCGATTAACTCATCCGTCAAACCTTCGTTGGTAATACCTGGCATTGCAGCCAAGTTATAATCCACAAGCTCCGGATCTCTGATAATATTAAGAGCCCTATTTATGGAATGCAGAGCATAGTTAGTGGCTTCACTGGTACCATATTTATCACTATTTACATAAGTACCATCACCACTTAAAATATAATTGCGAAACGGATTAAGTTCGGTAATATCTAGCCCATCGAAACCACCGTACATGACAGTCGTAAACTTGTTAATTTCTGAGCCAGTTATGACCGAAGACGCACCGCTAAGTGCAGTTATAGAAGTGCCGGTACCTCTAGATCCTGATTGGTAGACAAAAGTAGGATTACTTCCGGTGCCGACTTGAATTATATTATCTAGAGTAAAAGCGTACTGAAAATCTACTGAAGGTGAAGTATCACCCAAACTTGCTGGTAAAACACGAAGCATATCAACAATATCTGGTGACAAACGTTTTGAACCTGCAGTTTCCTGCAAATCAGCTCCAAAATAAGCATTCTTTTGGCCATTAGCCCCCATCATTGTGCTTGCGCTAACAACAAGAGGAATAGCGGGATACTTAAGTAGAATACCGCCAGTTAAGGTCGTGAGGTAAACCTGATCACTATCGGCATCCTCGAACTCCGCTGAAGATGAAGCTAATAGAAATTTGGTAGAGTCTGTGAGCGCATCGCCAGCGGATTGGAAATGATTAGCTATAGGGCTAGGTTCTCCCCAATATTGCGGTTGGCCGGTGGCCGTCATCTGGCCGATGCAAGCGGTTCCTCCTCCACCTGTAGATTGGGTTAGAAATACCGTCTTGTTGTCCCTAAATTTGGGTGGCCCGAGAACGCCGAAAGGCATCAAAAGATCTCCTCCTCCCTCTTTGTAATCATCGTGAATTTGGACACGAATATATTGCGATTGATTAGTATAATCACCAACTTCTTCCATTCGTCGCTCAGTGGTGTTATATTGAGCGTATTTATCACCAATAACTTTGGCAATAAAGTTGGGAGAAGTGGGATTAAGATTGAGACCCTCAAATGATTCTAAAACTCTTGGGGCACGATCAGTATCCCTAATATCGCGTATCTGTAAAGTCCAACTTGGCCATGGATTAACATTTGTCTCTTGTGCTGTAGGATAAGAAATATCTCTAATAGAGATTTTTACCTTACTCTGAAGATCATCACCAGATTGTTGCAGTCCATGAAACCTGAATAGCTTTTTAGAGCTATTTTGAGGGAGAAAACCCTCAGTGGGATTATCCAAATCTTGCGATAAGAACCAGCCTGTTTTTGCAGTAGGTGGTCCGTAATCTGTACTGTTGTATAGACCTTGGAAATCGCCGCCATTAACGGCATTGGATCCGGATATAAACTTTAGCACCATGCCTAACATCGACCCTACTGAACTCGACAAACTGGCTACAGCTCTTTCATACGTCGGACCTAGAACATAATTATCATATTCGCCTGATGCATATAGGTAGCTATTCAACTGTGTTGGGTCAGTATTGAAAACATTGCGAATATAATTGGCACTACTTCTATTGAAGTCGAATGTTTTAACAGAGTTTGCTGTCGAACTCTGGCTAAGAACCACCTTAAAAGTAGGTGAAGTCCCCGCCATCTGTAAAAGTGCAGCATTCGATGCCGTGCCGGCGTTGATGGCCAGGGAAGCAGCGCCTGACATATTAGTTGTACCAGACAAAGTAATACTTGCTCCTGAGCCGCAATACCAAACGGCAGCAAGTGTGCCCGTTGTATAAGTGAGAGAACCACTTGGTATGGCATACAAAGCATATGCCCCGCCGCCAGTGGCATTTCCCGTTGCGACTTGCCAACCATTAGAGCCCGCTTGCGCACCGGCCCAATCGGGATCAACAGCACCCAATAGCCTCATGAACGTAACAGGCTGATTATCTCTTAAATATGCTTCAACCGCATAAGTACCGTACATTGGGGATCCTAGACCTCCATTTCGCCATGCATCATTTGCACCGCCGCCCGCGACAGGTTCTCCAAAAAGTCGTACAAATTCTTCATACGATTTGACACGAACAGGCTCAAAAGCCGGTCCTTTTCGAGAACGACCAATAATGATGGGTCCTCTTTCTAATAAATCTACATTATCGCGTTGGGATTGATCTATTTCGGTGGTGAAAACACCGGGGGATATGAATCGATACTTATCTATAGGCATTGAACATTCTCCTATTATATTGGATATTTACTTAAGCTATGTGAATGCTATAGTAAATAGTAAATAATTTCATGAAAAGAACTAACCTCTGAAAAAACCGTCGTCGTTATTGGGGTTCTTTTCTCCAAGAATAACCCTTTCTCTTCCAATTCTTACCTCGACGAAATTCTGCTTCTTTATAATCTTTGGCATGTCATCATTAATCCCTGAGCCAATTGTATAACCTAAGACATTTGTGGTAATAGTGGTTTTATACACTCTAGCCTCTTCCTGCAAAGTAGCGGTATTATCAAAAGTAAAATCCGGCTGTACGAACGCTTCATAAGCATGACCGTTTCTTTGCATGACAAAGTAATTACTAGGATTGGTGCCATCTGTAACAGCAGTTAAAATATCATTCATTTGTTGCTGATATTCAGTGTAAATCGTCATCTCATAAGCCATATCAACGTAAGCAGGGTATGGAATAGTAATGGTTTCATAAACAATCTTTTTGTTAACTCTTTTCATATTAGGATCATTTATTTTGCTCTTCCTGTAAGCAGTTGCGGTAGCAAATTTGTTGGTTTCTTTTTGATTGAGTCTCCGCGCAATTGTAACTTGACCTTGGTTAAAACTACGCATGCGATCCAAAGCAGCGTAATATTTACCTCTTTTGGCGCGGTCCTTATTCATGCTTTTTCTTTCAATAGTCATTAAAGGGTAGATAACCATTCCATTGTCATCTCTCAGATCTCTAAGCTTTCTAGCAAAAGATCTTTCTGGGGTTACCCAAAATATAGGTACTTTCTTAAATCCCTGATTTGTGTTTGCTGAAATGTCCAAATTCTCTTCAAAGAAATCATACACTGCAAAATCAATATTTTCCAACGTCGAAGGTGTAATAATTTGTTCTTCAATTACGCTAGGATCTGCGACACCAGTATAAGAGTAATCGATATCTTTTTGCTTATTATCGGGCATCGAAAACTCCCTTGCGTGCTCTCAGACATTTAGCGCTTACCTCTACTTGGTGATTGATCTGCCCAAACAGTTGTGCAGGAAAATCTACATTAACTATTTCATAATATATTTGTCCGTATAAAATAAAGTCACCTTCACGAACAAATAAATCCTGATCATCTGATATCCTTCTGTCGTGGAAATGACAAGTTAAGGTACCTGTTTTGTCCATACCATATGTATGGCTTGTTTCAGTTGCTATATTACCCCACTCAATGAGTGCCATAACTCTTACAGGAGGCAAAAAGGTTTTTTCTATTGCCTCGCCATATAGCGGATGAAAATTAGTACTGTCAGCATCAATGGGATAATAAAGTATTGTTTGACCAATTACTCTTTCTATTAACTCATCATTTACCTGTTTAACTAAGTCACGTTCTTTCTTATTGAAGAACAGCGGAGGGGGAGGCTGAGTTGGCTGAGACCATTTATTTTTATCCTGTGCCATCTATGTTACCCCACGTATACGCCAAATGGTATTGTCTGGAGAATCTCATTTGCAGATTTGACCATGGAAGCCTGTTCTTCCTCAACTTTGGCGTAAGTCATTTCTGCTAGCACTGTCTTAAGTTCTTCTCTTAACTTTTCCTGCTCCTCTTTTGCTTGACTCAACAAATCAGAAGCATTTAAATTGACGCTATTTCCTGGAATGGGAATTGTTGTAAATTTGCCTCGAACTTGTCCCAACATCTCTTTTGTCAATGAAAGACCAAACCTTCGAATCCATTGTTTACCAATCGAATTAATATTATTGTAAGGAATGTTCGCAAATGGTATCGTATTCAGATTGTTTACGCCATCAATGCCTGTATCGATGCTAGAAGTGACCTCGGTCCACGGATCTTGTTTGATAGTAAACTCAACCCAAAACTTTGCTGGAGAATATGTCCCTGGTACTGGGAACAAACGAAGTATGTTGTTTTTTATTTCATATGAATAGTGAGAGTTCCTTGTGTAAATCGCGTCTTCGTAGGCCATGGCCTGAAGTTTGTTTTGCCAAGTAGGTATAACTTCGAAAGTAGAATCATCTGCATACATTCCATAAGTTGATAAGTTGCCGATTGAATTAATACCACCGTAATAACCATAAAAACGCCACATTGCATGAGGTGTCTTATAAAATACACGCCGGATCGTTACCCGGTTTTTGCCCACTTTGTTATAAAACAGTGAATCAGAACTATTAGCGGAACTAGATATGATTGCTTGGAGGTCGTAATCTTGCGTACTAGCAGTCGAAGCAAAGGAAGCAGAATAAATAGGAGTAGTACCGCCTAAGCCTACTTCAGTTGAAGTTCGATCACCGATTTGTTTTACATACCCAAACTCAAACTTGGGATATTTAAGAGCAATATTCGGGTTATCAGCAAGTGGAGAATCTGATTTGTGTTCGCCATCTTGATCAAATGTGCCGGTTGTCATTCCTAAAGCAGAACCCATTGAATTCTTTGCTTGGTGTATATTGACAATATAAGAATATTCTAATACCGCTTCTTCATAAGCGGCGAAAACATTCTTCTCAGTTATCTCAATATCCAGAACATCGCCGCCTAACTTGCGATATGTATAATTAACTTGATCGACAGCACCGGAAACAAAATCTGTGTTGCCTACATAAATACCGTAAGGGTAATTAGCGGCAGTTTCTGCATTGGTTAGTGATCCTGTTTCAGGTAAAACTATTGCAGAGGTCTGTGAAGCAGGTGTTAAAGTCGGAACTGCCATTCATTTGATCTCCTTGGCTTACTAGGTAAATAGTATTCAAAAAGGAGTATCAAGCTTTTTTAGTTTTAGACTTTACCGACTTCTTGAGAAAAACCTTTTTCTTTGGCTCTGGAGCGGGCGGTAATACACACTCAGGCTCTTTTGCAACCGGGGGTGAGGCAACAGCTTGTCTTGCTCGTGCCTTCTCTTGCGCGGCCAATAAACGCAGTCTCTTTTTCTTTCTACCCATGGTAAAACTCCTTTTATGTAAATAGTTGATAATAAAGGAAAAGCCCTGGTCTCAAAGAAACCAGGGCTTTTTTCTAGGCTAAACTAAGACTATTAGT
>Ga0080013_1003856_pt2 | contig 13344 bp, 30 predicted proteins | sample ETNvirenome_6_85_FD_69236 | JGI IMG/M metagenome (GOLD analysis project Ga0080013, IMG submission 69236) | Marine viral communities from the Pacific Ocean - ETNP_6_85 (SPADES assembly) (version 2) | ecosystem: Environmental > Aquatic > Marine > Oceanic | place: Pacific Ocean | collected 2013-06-19 | reverse complement strand
GAAGCAGACCCTTTCAGACCCACATTTAAATTTGTACCTCCAACGGGAGCGCATTCCTGCGGATGTGGCTCATCGTTTGCTTTCTGAAAAATATAAAAAACCTAAAAGAAAGAAACTGTGGAAGCTCCGCTAAATGTAAGTGATAACACTAAGTTTGCAATGCCGGTGAGAAACTTAATCTCACTAATTATTGCAGTAGCGTTGGGAGTGTGGGCATACTTTGGTATAGTTGAGAGGTTAAATAAAATAGAAACTCAAATGGTTTTGTTTGAGTCTGATCTGGTTAAGAACACGGAGTTCAGAATTAAATGGCCCAGAGGGGAGCTAGGGGCATTGCCAGCAGACGCTGAACAGTTCATGTTAATTGAACATCTATCAGGAGAGTTCGATAAACTTCTTAATAATATTGAAACAGGTAAGGCTCCGTTCGATCAGCAACAAGCATTAACTCTAGACTTCTATAAACAAAGAATAGAGAGCCTTGAAGGACACGTAGAAAAACTAAAGGATGACTTAGCGTCTATCAAGGCGAATGGAGGTCACTAATGATTAAGGTAATGTTTGTTTTAGTATTATATCTTAATGGTGGAATCATAGAGTTTATGGGACACCATGAGAAGGATGGTGAATGGGTGGAGATGGGGGTTCCCGGATGCCTTGCTATGAAGAGAACCCTATCACGCAATGGGTGGAAGGATAGCGATTCAGGTGAGACTAGATACTCATGTGAAAAGAAAAAGGTTGAGGTTGGTGAGAATTGGGAAGGCAGAGAGGTGGTTATTAAACTGTTAGACTGATGGATCTCAATACTCTATCTATGGACACAAGCATTAAGATCACTACATTCTTAATGCCGTGGATAACCATCCTTATAAGTTTAATTATAGCTTTAATGTTGAAGGAGATCGCCTCTTCAATAGCTAAAGGGTTGAAGTTTAAAATGTCTAAAGTATTTGTACCCGGAGATGTTGTGTTACTTGATGGGGATGAGGCCATAATAATCAAGGTTGGATTGACAACCACCGTATTTGAAAGCATACGTGATGAAGGATTAATATGGAGATATGTCCCCAATGAAAAAGTACAATCACTAAAATTAGAAAAGGTAATACGCACAGATGTGCGAGAAACAAATGGTACATAACTATGGAGAAAATGAATGAAGAAACTAAAAGAGCTAGTACAGGGAAACAAATTCATATGGGTTCTTTGTATCGTGGGTGTTGTATTGGTTTACTGGCTCTCGCCCTTGTAGGATGCGGATCACTAAAGAAGGCGGCGATAGTGGGAACTGCGGCAGGGTTAGGTGCGACTGCTGGCAGTGTGATATCTGGGGGTGTGATTGCACCCATAGCGGCGAGTGCGACAAGTGCCTCTGTAGCGAGTGTAGTGGCGGATCAGGTGGTGGGGCAACCTACCCCTACTCAGCCTCTTGAGATTACAGGTGATGCTACTATCGTGCAGGAAGCACCTTCAAACTTCTTTTCATTGTTGCAAGAACTTGTGGAGATGGGCGGATGGTTGCTGATATTAGTTATCTTAGTTCCGATGGTTCTCGGTTGGATTCTTCCGGGGCCACTGGAGAAAAGGAAGAAGAAAAAGAATTAGTAAAAATCACATGGATGGATATCATCTCTTACTCAGACTGGACAACACAAGAGAAGGTTGCTTGTCCAATTTTTGAGAGTGTGGGGTGGTTGGTTCATCAGGATGAAAAACAAACAAAAATAGCCACCACGCTAGACAGACATGATGGCTTGGGAGAAAGCGGTGGTACACCTGTATATTATGGGATCACTTCTTTTCCTTCTGGTTGCGTTCTTTCATGCGTTCCCTTGCGTAGTCATCCAAACTAATTCCCTCCATCTCTTCAAACCTCTCGCCCCATGTTACCCCTTTGGTTGGGGTCATATCATTTCTATGCACCCAACAAAATCTAGCAAAGTGTAGCCTCCTGTCAGCCTGATCTCTGTTATATTTTTCTTCCCAATTACTGAAGTCTACCATTTTCCAATCGGGCATGATGATGAAATTAGTTTTGTTTTGACGGGCATAAAACAACCACACTCCTTACAGGTTTTTGTTTTTTTGTTTAGTTTGTTGCAAGCATTGCATATAGACATCCTGTCTCTTCCTGCCCTGATGCTGTCTTTTAATATTTTAGACCCGAACAGCATCGTCTAAATCTCTAACCTCCATCACATAACAGTCAGCGCTAAACCTGTAGTGTTCTCTTTTAGGTGTTGGTTTCCATCCGGGATCAATATCCCCTTTAGCGTAGAACGTTGCTTGTTTAAAAAAATCTTCAGCGGATTTATAACCGCAAAGCCACAACTTTTGAAGGTTCTTATATTGTCCGGCCTTCTGGCTCTCAAACTGAGCAGAGAGGAACGCATAAACATCCGGCCTTTGGTGGGTACTTGTTTTTGCTATGTTAACTATATAGTTTTCTCTCGGTGGAACCGCCCTTCTTTTTGTTTTAACTTCAATCTTTCTGCCATCAAGAAGCAGGTCATACCCTGATTGATCTTGTGCATCACCTGCCCCAATGTGTTTTGCTAAAGCTAACTCACCTAAACGACCAACGTAATTTCCCTTACCTTTAGTGATGGAGTTTTTAATGGAGCCAAGACTGTTTGCCCAATCTTGAGCCTCTTCAATCATAGATTTATTAAATAGAAGTTCTTTCACGTTTTTTAACTTCACTAATAATAGCTAAGTCCCTTTCTTGTGGAGAAAAGAATGGCCCCTTGCAGGAGAGATAGGTCTTCTGTGGAGAAGATAGGAGAAACCACAAGGAGCCATTCGGTCTTGAAAATCTTTCACATCTATAATCTGTTCCCTCAATACGTCCAAAGTTAAAAGCGCTTCCATCCATCCAATTTACTTTCACTTCTTTTTCTTTCGTTTACGTCCGACAGTCTTTAGTCTTTGCCTTAATATCTGGGCGGCCCTAAACGCTTGGAAGTCTGCTTCCAAATCATCAGACTTAACAAACTGAAACTTACCATTGTTCTTATCACATCTTAATATGTACGCTGTGTCTATAGGCGTACCCTCCATATCCTCTAACGCTTTAGCGTAGGCCGCGACCTGAAGATAATACTCTGGGTAGATTGCCTTTGAGGTCTTCCAGTCAACCACACAATACTCACCGTTTATGGTAGCCACAGCATCAACTGTTCCAGCATATTCATATTTGCGGTGGTACACCTTCCTCTCTGCTGAATGCCATTCAATCTCGTTATCAGCAACCCAAGCCCTAAATGCTTCAATAGAAGTCTGCGCCTGTTCTTGAATGGGCATTTTAGGGGCCTCACCTTGACCCAACTTCCACTTGATGGCCTTCTCAACCCACTCGTGAGTAACCATACCTATGTTAATTGCAGACGTTGAGGTATTCTTATAGGCTCCTTTTATTCCTTTAACAAGAAAATCAAGACCTTTACCTTTGGTGTGGAATAAGTGCTTAACTCCTCCATCATGCTTCGTTTCCCTGTCAAAAAATAAATTCCCAGCAAGCCATTCGCTACCTTCTTTTAAGGCCCACGGGATTAAACCCGGCTTAGAGATTACATCCATAGTTTGGGTGACAGACGGTATAACCTTTAAGTCGGGCTTTTCCCCTACCGTATAGGAATGTAGCTTCTCTTCAAATTGAAGATTAACTACATCCCCATCATGGTATTCAATCTTCAAAACGGTATGTCTGCGCCTTCAGCAGATTGGTTAACATCAGAGGTTACAGAGCCGTTATAAGGCTTCTGAACCTGCCCAGATAGATAAGATTTACCTGCTTTAGAGGTGTTATTCCATAAGGAAACATTTATTTCCTCACCGTTCCACAGGATTTTTCCCGTAAAGTCTGGGCGTTTGTCGTTGCCCTCTTTATCATTTGGGAATACTATAATTGTATCAGGTTTCATTTCCATTTTTTATGCGCTCCTAACGCTTTTGGTTGGTTTAGTTTACATCCTTTCTGCTCGGAGTGTAGCTTGTTCGGTTCTCCATATTTCTATCTTGAGTTCCGACTGCTTCAAATCCCAACGTAATTTTTCTTCTTCTTCGATAGCTTGCGATACCCCTTTCGTTGCAACATCGAGTTCAGGCTGAATAGCAACCCAATTCTCTTTATCAGCCACAGTCCTGCCAAACGCTTTAGAGAATAGAATAGCCTTCTGGCTTTTCTTCCACTCCATAGCTTGGTAGGAGTTCGCTTTGGCTTTGGCATATTTCGGTGCAATCTCTTCGATCTTTTGTAATTCATTTTCTATGTCTTTGCTCGTTATCATATCTCAAACCGTATAATCTTTTCTTTGAATGCTCTGTCCAATGTCTGCATTATACGGTATGGTTGTGTTTCGCGCAAGTCCTCATCTCCTTTATGTAGTTTATCATGGCATTTAAAACATAACGGCATTGTGAAGTAGTCATTGGCCTTCCTTCCCATGCCCCCAGAAAGAGGGGCGTAGCACCCTTTTAGGTGATGTGCTACTATGGTTTCATCCTTAATGCCACAATTAATGCAAGCTAGAGATGCAACCCAATTCAAGTAACCCTTATGTTGTACCCTCTTATCCTTCTCAATCATTAAGCTGTTCCGCCGGGATTATGAATGATCTCATCAAGCTCTTCCTTATCTTGCTCCTCAACTAGCTGACCCTGTATTAACATATTAGCATACTCTACAATTTTTCTCAAGTCATCAACGGGGGTTCCTTTCTTGTTCCACCTGCTTGCATACTTAATTATATTACCAGTACAAAAGTCTAGTTCATTAGCTGTGATGTAATCTATCGGCGTGATCTTCATTGAGTTGTAATAGTCAGGTTTCATATTGTTCAAACATATCCTCCATACAAGCTAGACACCACACGCAGAATGCTACAGGGAGTATTCCAAAATTACCTGCAACACCCCCATCATCCAAGTCAACATCACCATCACATATTGAGCAAGTCATATTCCGCACACCCCACTTAAACATTGCTCTTCACTGTTGTCCTCAAATACCACACCGCGCTTACTGTGAGCTTCCTCATAAGGAACTGACGCTATAGGCTGACCACCCCTACTACCGTCTGGATAGATCGTCAGACCGCGCAATCCATGAGCGTATTTACGCACCAGTTTTGCAAACTCTCCAACCCTATCCTCATTATTAAACTCTGTACCCCATGCAGGAAGGTTTATGGTAGAACTAATCGCATGATCTACATACTTGTTTAGTTCAAACTGAAACTTAATCCTGCGCTCTGGATCAACAGCTAGATCAACTGCTGACTCTATAGAATCGGGGCTGATTCCTTGTTTAATGAGCTGTTCGGCTGTACCATCAACGACAAATTGATACTTCCATCTGGTTCCTTCTGTAAGGTAACGCCTGCGGTATGCGACCGCATAGATAGGCTCAACTCCGCTAGTTGTTCCAGACAAGATGCTAATTGTTCCAGTAGGTGCGATGGCTCTGTATCCTTTAGGTCTGTTAAGAAAAAGTCTGTCACAATGCTCATTCGCGGCTCTTGTGCTTTCTTGCTCATATACTTTCATCCATGTTTTTAATTCATCAGTAAATTCATACCGATGACCTCTCTTTAATAACCATTCATGCATCCCCATCAGGCCAAGACCAATGCGACTGTTCTGCTGTCGAACCTTCTCAACCTTTTCATATGGTAGATGCGCTCTAATTAATCCGCAAACAAGAAACTTGGATGCCAGATTAACCACATCTTTAAGCTCTTCAACACTCTCTATGTTGGCAAGATTAACTGAACCCAAGTTGCATACATCTGAATCATCTTCTGATGTGATCTCAGTACAGGCATTACGCAAGGTTTCATTCTGCTTCTCACCAAAGTTAAAAGAAAATCCCGGCTCACCCGTCATCATAGCTTGCCGACAATTCTGCATAAACACTTCTGAAGCACCATTCTTTAGCCATGCATCATCATAATTAAGACTGACGTTCATCATGTCTAGTGGCGCAGGATAGTTAAAGTTAAACTTCTTCATGTCTGCAACGCTGTACTCTTGTTGCTTGCCTAATCTCATATCATGCCAGTTCTTAGCAGTTAATAAGTTGCTTGCATCCTCATGCGCCCAATTAAGGGAGCCATACAGGGCAGACCTCCGACTACCGCCCTGCATGACATTCCTGCCGACCTCATTTAAGGTGAACAGGAGAGGGATGGGGCCAGAGGCTACCCCACCCGTGCGCCTTAACTGCCTTCCTGATGGCCTACAGATGCTGACATCTACACCAATACCACCACCTGTCATCAGGCATGACATAGCCCTTTGGGTAACTCCTGCCCATTCTTCACGACTGTCATCCTCCAACCTTAATAGATAGCAATTGTTAAAGAACCTTGCATCACGCCCTGCATACCAAAGGTATCTTCCACCGGGCATGAATTTAAATTCAGAGATGAACCGCGCTAACTGATCGCGGTCATCTTTTCCCATTAAGTTATTTTTCTGACCATCCATATCACCGCAGACGTAGTTGACTACAGTGTTAGCACGATCTTCCCATGTTTCATAGGGGTTAGATGCATACTTCTGCTTGAATATGTTTTGCCCTAACTCAGTCTTGAACTGCATTGTCGTGTTCTCTTCTCCATTGTTCAATTTCTTTTCCCTCTCTCTTTGCCATAAGTGCGTCAAACCCCTCTGGTGTTGCCCACTCAGCAGGGTTCTTATTCCTGTCGAATGCATTTGGATGATACAGGTATCTACCTATACCCCACTGTACCGCAGACCTTTTAAGAGCATCAGATAAACCCCCTTTAGCTCCCTCTATGTTACTATCGTCAGCGCCATCTGACTTGGTTACCCAAAGCCCCTCCACTTCGCACGATAGTTTACACACGATGCGGTTACCTATCCACTCATATCTGGTTGACCACCCACTAACACCAAACACTTGATCTAATCTATCCATTACATCTCTGGCGGTTATATAAACCAGCTCACCACTACCGCCCTGTCCCTTACGCCATTTAAGCTGACTAAGCGCAAATGGTCTTTTAAGAGCAACCTCAACCTTCTTCATTAATTTTCTCCTGTGTGTTATTAAGTTCTACGAAATGCTCTGCATCTACTACTGCTAACGGGCTTTTACGATTCTTCTTTATTATTAACACTGGCTCGTAAGCTCCTGCATTCTTTTTTGCTTGCTCAAACGCACTCCATACGTTTAATGATTCTTGATTCTTGCATTCTACAGAATATGGGAACATTTGTCTAGCACTATATGACATAATTAAATCCTCACCACCTGCCCCCATGCTACGGCTCTCAACATCTTCTGGTTTAATATTTAACTGGTCAATTAGCAACTGCCGAAACCACTTTTGCAGTTTCCGACCTTTTGCCTTTGCCGATTGTGGTTTCATTTAATGCTACCCTCTCAAGTTCACCCATGATTCCACCTGTGGGTCTAATGTTATCTGGAACACCTATAGGTCTTGGAAGATCATCTTTAAGATAGTAATTTAAAGATGCCATACACAAGTGTAAGTCTATCTCGTGTTCTGCGTTATCATAATTTCTAGCTTTGCATAAATTAAAGTATGCGTCAGGCTCTGTTGGGTCTAGGTGGAATGTTCTACCTAAAAGGATCACATTATCTGCCCTGTTAGTAATGTCTGCTGATCCTGCAACCGACCATTTATCAAGCCGATCTTCCACGCTGTTACCTTTTCTGGCGTGGGCTACCAGTATGACATGAATTCCGCAGTTTCTTGCCACATTTGCAAGCGCATTAACAACTGACTTCTGTCCATTCCAATCATCACTTGCCATGCTCATAGTCATTAGGGAATCAACCAGTACAATCTTAATTCCAAAGTTTTCAACCGAATATCGTATGATCGATACAAGTGTATTCGGGTCTACTGATCCATGTTGATCGTAAAAATAAAGTTTATCGTGCGACCATCTGGCAAACTCTAACCCTGCATCCATTGTAGGCTCTGCTTGTAAGCTTGCTTGTCTCCAAAGTCTAGATAGCTGTGCTTTGGGTGACATCTCCATGCTGATAGATAGTGATTTGTAGCCCTGCTCACCTGCATGTAAAAGAATTTGAGATGCTAATAAGGATTTGCCCGACCCATTAATCCCTGCAAGCACAGTCACCTCATCAGGCTTTAGTCTGAATCTTTTTTCAAACGCTTTAAAAGGAAGTTTAATACCGTTTAATTTTTCACCAGACATATAGTAGTCCATCACCTGTTTGGTGAACTCAGATGCTGATCTTATCTTCCTTTGAGCGTCAGTTAGTTTTCGATAAGGTTTTAACTCATCATCTTTAACTTGTATTTCCACTCTTATCTTTCTCCATTTGTGCTATTTTATGCGGTGTGAGTCTGATAGGATACTTGTACCCTTCCATTCTATGCACTCTTCCTGCATTAATATGTCCTACCGCTTCTCTCGAAATATTAAACTCTTTTGCTATATCAGTTATTGATAATTCATCTGCGTACAACTCAACAATAACCTCATAAGCTTGATCCTTGCTTAGTTTTTTCATTAAAAACCCAATAGTCGCTGTCCATTAGGTCTAATAATACACCATTCTCATCTCTTTTTCCACTAGTTGGTTGCCAAAAAGGGTTATATTTCTCATAGCCTTTAGGCATAGCCATTAGAAATTCTGCATCCCAGTTCACACGTCGATACCCTAAACCGCCAGAATACATGTAGGGTTGAAGAGTGATAGTGCGGTCTGGATTTTTATTGTAGTTGTCTACGAAAAATTCAGTGCCAACTAAGTTCTGCAATCTTTGATAAATCTGCCAAGCTTCCTGCATATACTTGTCTACCCTTCGTTTATCCCCCTTATGTTTTTTAATTATGTCGATAGATTTCATGGCCCTGTTTCTAAGATCATCCGCACCCATTTGCGCCGTTCTTCTTCTGGTAGCAACGGCTTCTTTAGGCAGGTTTCTTAGTGTTTTAATAGCCCTTTCCAACCTTCCCATAATCATTCCTCTTTTAAAGTGAGCCATATTATATAAGGAATAACTCGTAATAGGTTGATTTTAATGGGCTAATCTTCATGTCTCCACCAGTTTAAAAGCTCTTCTTCCTCCTCTTCTTCCTCCCAGCATTCTGGAGGAACCAGTGAAGGCTCCCCTGTTAATGGTTTATAAATATCCCGACATCCACCCATAAATGGGTCACAATTTTCCCAACTTTTAATCATCATCATGGCTCCCTTCATGCACGTTATAAACCTCATCAAACCCGACTTCCAAGCTATCAGTTCCATTTAGATGGAGAGACAGCAGTTCCTCAAAGTATCCTGCTAACTTCCATGCTTCCTCCTCATTTTTGGCATCGATGTAAATCTCAAATAGCTTTGTTGTTTTTGCCTCAACCCTGTATTTTGGCATGATCAATCTCCATTTAAACCGTTGTCTATTCCCTCTATTGGGGTAAAAGCCCACTCCGCAAGGCAGTGATTTACTGTTTCATGTATGATCTCTGATAGAGGCTCTTTTAAACTCAGCATGAATTTCATGCACTGATCGTCAGTCCAGTCTGGGCACAGACCTTTAACTTCCTCCATGTATATGTCTATCTCATCAACAATTGTTACCTTCTCCATGATTAATTCTCCTGCTCATAGACATATGATGATGTTGCGTTTGCTGTACTCCAACTGCCCTCATACTCAGATGGTGCACCCACAAACTTCTCACCTACTCTTTTTTTGTTTCTCTTAACCCTGTAATACGCATCACTGACGGCAGGTAATAGGTGTGCTGACCTAAAATAGCCATCAGCGCCCCACTCATCTGCATCTGCAAAGAAAGTTCGCAACTCGTTCATAAGAATACCAACTGATTCTTTATACTGTTTCCTGTCGGACGCTTTTTCTTGTAAGTTTTTCTTTCTCATTTTGATTCTCCATGTGTCTCTTTATTTCAAGTAAGTAAATATAATCTTTACTGCGAACTTTTGCAACACCATCAACTAATAAATAATTTGTTCCACTTTTTGATTCAATTTCGACCTTCATCTCTCACGTCTCTATCTTGAAGTTCTGCATCAATTTGATTTGAGAAATATTCAAGTGTATTGGTGCTTGAATCCAGAATCCTTTTAACTAACAGATCCTTTCTGACTTCTGACAGCTCGAACAGATCTGGCCTTGCTAGCTTGATAGCTTCGCCGAGTTTCATTTTATTCGCTCCTTGCTTTCGTTGCTAATTTTTGCGCTTGCCTGTATGTATTGGCATAGCCCACAATCTCATAAGCCGCGCTCCCCCATATATGACCCTCATAGGTAGCTTCAATTGTAACTCTATTGGGTTTAGAAGATAGATTATTCCACTTCAGAATTGTGTAGTATTTCATAGCCCTAAAGCCCCCAAAATTTCCTTATCGCTGAACGGCTCAATAGGGCGTTTGTCGTCATAATCTATGTCCGTTCGGACGGCATACTCCATGATTTCGGACTTGTAAACGTCGCCATATTCCCATTCACCGTAGGTCATGGGCGATTTGACCGCGCAGAACCAACGGGCATACTGCCCTTCATTGCGTTCTAGCTGGTACTTCTTGAGGACATGCCAAGTCCATCCCTGTGGATTCTCCCAAACTTCGTAGGGGTTATCTACTGGTCGTCTTTTTCCGAATGGATTTTTTTCTCTCATATTTTTCTCCTTTAAAATTTAATTCTCGTTTATTTTGACTCTAATTGCAAGCCTTTTTTAAACTTTCTTTTTTTCCCTTTAAAATCAAACACTTAATAGTTATTCCTTATACTAATGCAGGAAAGCTAAACTATATAGTTTAACTATATATAGTTTAACTATATATAATATAAAATATAAATATAGTTTAACTAGTATAATTATATTTATATTTCTAATTATAGTTATTAGGGATGCCGTTTTCTGTGGATAACTCATGTTTCGCCTTTAAAATCAATCACTTAGCCTGTGGATAACTCTGTGGATAACTTGTGTATAACTTGTGGACAAAAACGAACAAAGATCTAATCGGGCAACCAGACGCAGACGCAATTTAGTTGCTAAAAATAATAGATATAAACCAAAGGTACACAAGAGCGCTAAAAGGTACTCTAGGAGAGTAAAGTACCCTTTAGACGCCCTGTAAGGCCCACTACGCAACGTTAGCCCTCAAGTAGGGGGGTAGGTAGGGGGCGGTGAAACGTTGCTTTAGACCGCCATTGTCTAGCCATTTTTGGTAGTCGGCGCTATCAAAAAAAATGCGCTTGCTACTATTAGTAGATAAATCGAGATACTGTAGATTTTCGGGCACATTTAGACCACTAACAAATTCTCCCTGCATGGGGATTATGTGGTCTACTGTTAAACCTTTCGGGCACTCTTTGTAAATCTTTTTAATTTGCGGTATGTCACACCAGTTTGGTGTGCGCTGTAATTGGTTAGCTTTGTATCTGGCCGTATTTTCGCGCCTAACATCGGGATTATTAGCTTTATATGCTTTTGATTTCTCGCGGTATCGAGCCTTATTATTTTTGTAATGTTGTCTACCGTATTGTTTATGGTATGCTTTTCTGGATGGTTTAAGCTTGGAACGTTCGCGAGCGCATGACTTGCAAACATATTTTGAATATTTAATGTGACTGGCGTAACAGTTGTTAGGCGTTAAAATAACACCACAATCTAAGCATTTTTTATTCATATCGTTCTAAACTCAATTTTTACACCGGCCCCCATTGCATTGAGTGCATGATTTAGGCCAACTAAATTAGCGCCTGCAATGTGTAGGGCCCTGCCAATAATTAGCGCATGTTCTGGGTTATCTTTAGCATACATGGATAGAATCATTAAATATCGCCCGAAATGGTTTTTAGTTTTTTCGATTTTGCTAGACTCAATTTCTTGTACTAGTGGCTTTAGATCTTGAGCCAATGAGTTTATAAGTTTTTCGCTTTTTTTCATGGTTTCTCCTTATAGATTCACAACGAATCCGCTAGTATCGTGTTTAGCTTTACCTTTAGCTGTTAAGCCAACAATAACGTTATCTTTATCTAAGAATCTTAAATCGGTTTTGTCCCCATTTATAACCGTTTTATTTCGATACGTTGTCGGAAGCTCACCATTAAATACTACGGCTATGTTTCGAGTGGGGTTTTTGGCTTCAGACTTGTCTACCACTTTTGCGTATTCTGGTCGATTAGAGTACGAAAAGGTTAAATGATAATTTTTCGGGCCTTTGCGAGTTGGGATTTTCGAATAATCATAGAAAATATTCTCTGGAAATGCTTCGAAAATGTTGGTGTAGCTTGTACCGTCTGAACTAATAAAGCGCTCATGTTCCCATTGAATGTCACTAGTACCGTTTAAGCGAATAGCGAGTTTTAAATCTTCTCTAATTGCCTTACGTTGTAACCGCTCAATATCGTTAGCTAGTACGCGCATAAACTCGTTGCGGTAAAAAAGATAGAAAATAGTTTTTCGCACCCTTGCCATGTGAACGGAATTAAATTTACCGCGTCCAGCAGTATATAGGCATCCGTCCTTACATCCTGCTATTTCCGCATAGGGGCATAGCGTTTTTTTAGTGACAGAATCCGCTGGGGATAAATACAAAATTCCCGTTAGATAACCGTCTTTTTCACCTTTAATGGTTTTTGAATTAGTGACACCGAGTAAAGTTTTGGGTTTCTTAGAAAAGAAAACCGGATTATCCAAGACCAATTGTCGAATATCTGGCTTGAGCTCGTTAAGTATTTGTGTTGTGATCATAATGCTATTCTCTCCTATAGCTAGTTAGTACATCAATGACTAGTCTAGCGACTAGCCATTAATCTATCAACTTTTTAGGATCTTTATAGAGTCTGTTGTGCAACGTTGATGGTGTAACCTAATTCCTTGATTTTCGCGATAGTGTAGTCGGTTAACGTTTTAGTGCCAGCAATGTTCGCGAATAGCTTAGCTTGGTCTGACACTGGGTAGATCTTGTCTTCGCCGTACACATTCTTAATTTTCACTGTGATACTTTTACTTTGTTTGTTTAGCTTCTCGAACGCTTCTCGACCGCTGTTGTTATAGTTTGCTTTCATTGTGTTTCTCCTTTATCCGTTTAATTTGTATTTGTTGGCTAATTATAAACATGGGGCGTTTAGTGCTGTCAACTGCCTTGTGAGGGATAGTGCTAATAGAGGGGTCTATTGATATCGCTTGTCTATACACACCTTTATGTGTCTAGCAAGCTACCTACTAAAAGAGTAGGGAATATAACAATTCTTATGGCATGGGTAACTAACATATAGTATTGCTTATGATCAAGCAAGTATAAGTAAAAAATGATGCATAGCCTTGTTAGCATAAGGGG
>Ga0080013_1004648_pt1 | contig 13351 bp, 25 predicted proteins | sample ETNvirenome_6_85_FD_69236 | JGI IMG/M metagenome (GOLD analysis project Ga0080013, IMG submission 69236) | Marine viral communities from the Pacific Ocean - ETNP_6_85 (SPADES assembly) (version 2) | ecosystem: Environmental > Aquatic > Marine > Oceanic | place: Pacific Ocean | collected 2013-06-19 | reverse complement strand
TGATAAATACTTTTGTTATAGATTTAGGGCGTGATGGTGATACTATTACCGGTACTTTAGATAATTTTTCAATGCAAAGAGAGTATTTAGAATTTGAGCCTACAACTCTTACGTTTAGCGAAGATGTAAGAGGTTGGGTAAGTTTTAAGTCGTTTATACCTGAGAATGGTATTAGTTTATCTAAACAATATTATACAATGAATGATGGTTATTTATATCAACATCATATTAATGAAAATAGAAATCAATTCTACAATGAAGATATTAGCAATATAACTAGTTCGTCTGTTACAACTATCTTTAATGCAGAACCTTCTTTAATTAAAATATTTAATACATTAAATTACGAGGGTAGCCAATCTAAAGTGGAAAAGTTTAAATCAGAAGAATTAGAATTAGATTTTCAACCAACCACTACTTATAACGATCAAGAATATTATAATCTATCAAGTAAAGACGGTTGGCATGTTGAATCTATTATTACAAATGATGAGAATGGATATATTGACGAATTTTTAGAAAAAGAAGGAAAGTGGTTTAATTACATAAAAAAAGAAGTTGATTTAAGTTTACAACGAGCAGATACTGGAGATTTTTCTTTTCAAGGTATAGGTTTTACAGATACCGATTTTGTTCCTGGTTGCGACAATGGCATAGATGTTGCTTTTATATTTGATTATACTAGTAGTATGGGCCCTTATATTATAGACATTAAAAGTGGTGTTGCAAACATTGTTAGTAAAATTGATACGTTGAGCGGTACTAGTGATTACCGGTTAAGTTTAACGCTAGTTGACGAGGCACATCCAGGGCAACCCCCCGAATATCTTAGTCATACTCAATATATCAATTTACCACCAACTCAAAGAAGCGTAATTATTGGCGACATGCATTGTAGTTTGAACTTTGAACCGCACCAATATATAACAAACATGGAAATGTTTAGTGTTAATAACCAAACCACTTTCGAAACACAACTCGGTTTCTTGGCAACTTCATATACTCCGGCAACTAATTGCCCTGGCTGTATGCCCCTTGGAAATGGCGTGTTGGGACCCGAACCAACAGACGTGGCTATAGATAAGGTTGGATTTCAAAATTTTGGTGGTGTTTGGAGGAGTAATATCGCTAAATATATTATATTATTTACGGATAACCTCTCATCTGGACACGATGATTGTTTTACGCAAGTCGATGCGGATAATTTAGTTACTTTAGCTAATGGTTTGGTAAGTGAGGGCATAAAAGTTATAGTTATTGGAGCTGGAGTTAATATCCCTTTTCCAAGTGGTTATGCTAATTATCCTTGGCGAGATTTAGCTATAAATACAGGTGGTGTTTATGACGCAGCAATGAATGGAGATTATAGCGGGGCGGTTATTAATGCCTTAGCTACACTATGTTAATTTTAAATAAATAATAATATGTTTATACTTGAATTCAATAATCTTAAAAATTTAAATGTTTCACTACAAGTTGTAGATAGATTGTATGCTAATAGTACTGAAACTCAAAGCATGGATAACAATGAGTCTTTTAAGGTAAATCCTAATAGGTTTAACAATCAAGCGAGTAGCTCTGGGGGGTTAAAAAGCCCCTCAGGGCTAAGCAAGTCTACCCCAAAAGCTTTAAAAGCCTTTGAAAAGTTTAAATCAAAGCAGAGAATACACTCTGATGAAATAGAAGATTTATATAACGTAGGTTCATCAAAAGATATGGATAATGACATTATAGATGATTTTAGAACTGCTGTTCATTATTCAAGAATTAACTTAAAACCAGCTAGGTCTAATGGATTAGACTTAAAATCTCTTAAAAATAGAAGATTAGGCGTTGAATTATCAAGAATTATATCAAAAATAGCAGAAGATTATTCAGGCGCTCATACAGAAGGTAGTGATTTTTGGGATGGTAACAGATTAGCAACAAGAAAAATTAGTAAAGAATCAATTTTAAAGTGTAAAATGTCAAAAGAAAAGCAAAGTGTTATTATTATGCTGGATTCTAGCCCTTCTTGTGATGAACAAGCTACATTTTATAGTGTTCTTGCCGCTGAAGCATCAAAATTTGGTGATGTAGAACTATATGACGCTCCAAATGCAAGAATAGTACACAAATATAATCAAAAAACTGGCTCTTTTGAGAAATTTTTAACCAAAAAAGATGTAATTAACAATGTTCACAGATGGAGCTTAATTAAAAATAGAACAATAATATTTTTTGGCGATAATGATGGAGTACATATAGTAAAAGAAAATAGCAATAATAATAAAATATATTATATTTCTCCTGAACGAGAATATAGAGTTAGAAAATATGTACCAAAACATTTATATAAAAATATAATTGTATTGCCAAATGTTCGTACTATAAAAGATTTTATGAAGGTATGTAAAAAACTTCGTTAACAATAAAAAAAGGAGAGCATCATGTCAAATGAAGGCTATTTAGTTAAAAAATCAGACAAAATGTATGATAATAATCTAACAAAAGAAGAAAAAGACGATTTAAAGTTAAGAGTAAGCTTAGATTTGTTTGATATTAATGAAAAATATGAAGATAATAATAGAAAAAGATTATTAGCTTTATTAACCTATTTTGAATCACGTCCAGGTATGATTCCACGAAAATCAGACGCTAAAGATTCAGCGATTCAAATGTTAGTTCAATATGACTTGTCAGAAGTTCATCAGAACGTATGCGAAGTAGCTAAATGTAAAATAGAAGACATTAGGCTAAATTGTGAAATAACTGATGAAGGAATTGGCATTTCAACAGGATTAGCTAAGAGTTTAAGTAAAACAAGGCAAAAAACTATTGGAAATTTAATAGATAAAATGGTTAAAGCAAGAATGCAACATCTTAGAAATACTTTGCAAGGAGCTTTGTCTAAATATATTCCTGAAGTAGATGATGAAGCAATACTAGATGATGACGCTGCTGATACTTTATCTAAGCTTGAATGGGATAAAATTTCCAAAGGAGAAGCGTAAGATAGTATTTTACTGTCAGGTAGTGGGGCATGGAGTTTATTTGGTATTTTCTCTGTGCTCCACATTTATTACATAAAATTTCACAGTAGCCAATAGGCGTAAAATGTCCAGATATGGTTCTAATGGCTTTAAAGTTGAGCGAATACAGTTGCGTAGCCTACTCAACGCTAGTACGATTAATAAAATAAAGGAGATAAAATGAGCTTATTTGATGAAAATAACCTAGTTCTTGTCAATTCTAATAACTTTGGCGACGAAGTTTGTTGTGATGGTTGTAACGGGCCTTATGGCAAGAACTTAAATGGAGGAGTTATCATAGGACATTCAGCATATTGTGGTGAATGTTCAGATAAATATGGATATGACTCACAAACGTATAAATACGCAGATGAAATTGATGAAATTATGGACTCAGAAAAGACGTTTAAGGAAAATGTGCTTGATTTTAGAAAACGCACAACTGGTTCTAGCGATGGTATAATGAATTTTTATACTATTAAAGAATGATGTTAACCATAAAACAAAGGAGGCTATATGAAAGCCACTCAAAAGAAAGAAGCGTCTTTGATGACGCATACTTTAGATAATAGTTTTAACAATAATGTAAAGTTAAATGACACTATTGTTAACCATGTTTACAGCACTAAAGACTATTCTAAATTCAAATTAGTGCATGGAAATAGGAAAATACTAAAACGTAAAGTAAGACAATTAGAAAAAGCAATAGAGTTAGATAATAAAAACCTAACTTATCCTGTTGTTGTTAATAATAATTTTCAAATTATTGATGGGCAACATAGATTTATTGCATTAGCTAAAAATGGTAAATCAATTTGCTATATAGTTGATAATACTTTTAAAGTAAAAACAATAGCAAAAATAAATACAGTTCAAGATAAATGGAAATGTAAAGACTATCTAAATACTTATATAATGCTTGGTTATGATGATTATAAAGTATTTAATGACTTTATGAAGTTACATAATACTAATTTTACTGTTACTTTAATATTATTTAATGGCAAATTTACTGGTACTTTATACCATGAATTTGCTGATGGTAATTTTAAAGCTACATTAGAAAAAGTTAATAGAGCTAATAAATGGATAAAAAGAATAAATGATATGCGAGAATTTATTCCTAAAATATATAAAGATAGACATTTTGTTAGAGCTATGATGAACTGTTTTCAGCATCCTGAATATAACCATAAGCGTATGATAAATAAAATGAAAATTAATTATCATACAATAACAAAATCTACTAATAGAATAGATTATCTAAGGCAATTAGAAGAAACATATAATAAATACGCTAAAGATAATAAAATTAGATTCTTTTAGTATATTATATAAATATATATAGTTATAGTTATATATTATATAAAATATATAGCTATAGCTATTATATATATTATATATATATATATATATTATACTAGTGAAAACTTGTTTTATTGAAAACAATAGGATAATAAATAAATATTTCATAATTTCAAGAAAGGAAAGGTAATAAAAATGATTCAAATTAAACAATGCTCTTTTAGATGTCCAGAAGATACCTGGAAGAATTTTAAATTACTCTGCTTACACAAAGGAACTACTGTACAAACAGAGCTTACCGAACTAATAGAAAACTTTAATAAAAAAGAAGCTGTCAATGAAGGAAAGGAAACTCAAAGACATATACAACGAATTTCTTCTTAATAAGAATGAAAATCATGTTGCTGCTAGATATAAAGATAAATCTTGGTATCATAGTAGTGTAGCTGGTTTATGTGCTAGAAAACATTATTTTTCTACAATTCAACAAGTAGAAGGAAGACCGGTAGATGAGAATACTCAGCGTATTTTCAGAATAGGCAATCTAATTCATGAAGATATACAAGAGGCTTTAACATGGTATGCTCAAATACATGGACTTCCATTGTTAATAGAAAAAGAAATTTACTTAGAAGACTTAAATGTAAGAGGGTTTATTGATTTAGCTTTAATAGACATGGAAGGAGACAACCATGTGCTATATGATATAAAAACTTGTAATGATTGGAAATGGAAAGGTATGTTTGGTAGAAATGCTGATGGAAACCAATCTTTAAATTATCAATTACAACTTGCAACTTATGGTTTATGGGCTAAAAGACATTATGAGATTGATAATATTACTATGATATTATGCTATTATAATAAAAATACTTCAAGAATGCGAGAAGTTGAAGTTCCACAAGAATACATACAAGAAGCGTATGAGTACTGGAGTAGGGTTAATTCACTCGTGGCGGACAAAACACTACCGGAGGTAGACATGGGTATAGCTCCCGTTTATAAATGGGAATGTAACGAGAAATACTGTCAATTCTATGAAGCTTGTGGTGGTGGTATAAATGGTATTTAAAAATAATTACCGCCTGCAAAATGCTAGGTTACACAAAAAAAGTGTAATAAATGAAATAAAATGTGGCTTTGGTGGTAGCAGCCAAGTGGGCGGTAGTTAAATTATGCCAGTACCATTTAAAAAAATTAAAATAACTGATAAATCTAATAATGACATTAATGAAATTATAGAGATACTGAAATTAACAGAACAGTTTTTAGAAAGAAGCAAAAAACTTAGAAAAGCGGCTATATATGATGATAGTGATTTTCATCATCAAATGATAAATGCAGTATCTTCATGTATAGATATTTTAAATGAAATAAAATGGTACAAGCATACAAAATAAAAAGTTTAATAGTTTTAATTATGTTATGTGGATGCGGTGCTAGTACAGCATCTCATTCATTAACAGATAGAGACAATAAAATACATAAGTATTATGTTGATAACGACACATTTTATATTATAGAACCTAAGAATTATTATTGTGCAGAACATTACAAATGGGAAAAGATTTATTTAATAAGAAGTGTTGATGGTATTAAATACATAATCAGATAAGAGCTATAAAAAAAGGAACGATATTAAATGGGAAAATTATATACCACAAAGCCAGGAAAAAAACACGAGAAAGATTTAATTGTTCAAATATGGGGCAAAGGTCAGTTAATAACATTTAAAGAGCTAGCTGAAATATGTGTTATACTTTGTAAAAATGAAGATAATATATATCCACCACCAGCTAAAGGTGGTCTTTATTTAAAAGATTTTTTAAATGAATGCATTGATAAAAGAGAAGTAACTGAAGATTTACTAAAAAAGTATAAGCTTTGGGAACGGGATTAATGTCAGTTACAATAACAAAAGACATGTTTTTAGAGTATGAAAAGATAAGAAAGTCTGGTAAGTATAATATGAATGAACCATTAGCTAGAAGATTAACTACTATGTCTATACGCGAATGGCGACGTATACAAAAAGACTATGACAAACTCTCTAAAGCATGGTTAAAGGAGAAATAATGAGTAAAGAAAAAGAAAAAAAAGAAGAAAACAAAGCGTTATCTGAATCCAAAATTTCAAATATTCCAATATCTGAATTAGAACACTCTGTTTTTTTTAAAAAATTATTAATAAAACACTTATCAAACATATTGGCAAAGGAGTCAGAAAAATTTACATTTTTCTCAGGTGATTCACTATGTCACAAAAATGATTTAGACAAATTATCAATTTATACCTTGTTGTCAATATACAACCTAGTAATAAGGGATAAATAATTATGTTAATGCTTGATATATCTGAATGGATAGCAAATATATTTATATTAGGTATATCTGTAGTCTTATGGGCTATAGGTATATTTTTATTTTCTTTAATATTATACATAATAATACAATTTGTTAAGAAACTAGCAAAGGGAGAAGTACAATGAAATACTGGTTACAATCACTATCAGAAAATGGTTTTGATGTATTTACAATAGTATACATAGCTGTTTTACTTATAGCTTATCATTATTTAACTAGATGGTATTTAAATATACAAGTAAATAGAATAATTGATGAGCTTGACTTGTTAAGAGATTATATTGATAGAATAAAATGACACTAGAAAATATGTTAGTAGCTTGCATACTTCTAATGTTTATTAGAGATATGGCAATCGAATGTGATAAAAACAAAAAAGGAGACAATGATGTCAAAAAAGACAAACGACAACATGAAATTGTGGCAGTCAGTAGAGGTGACAGACCCGCAATACACAACAAAGATAAATCAAAGAGGCGGATTTACAGCGATAGGAGCTCAGTATCAACTACAGAGAGCGACTGAAACATTTGGGCCATTTGGAGCTGGATGGGGTGTAAGAGGCGAAGTAATAGAAAAATGGAATGAAGTTGGTATGGCAATATACCAAGCCCATCTATGGTATAAATTAGATACAGGTAAGGAAATGCCTGAACTACATGAATTTCCTATACATTCTGCTATTCAATATACAAGAGGCGGAAGGTTAGATGATGACTTCTTTAAAAAAGTTGCAACAGATGCTTTAACTAAGGGTTTAAGTAAACTTGGATTTAACGCTGATGTATTTATGGGTAAGTTTGATGATAATAAATATGTTAATAAACTTACTAATATGTCAGGCACTTGGAAAAAAGAAGTAGCGGATGCTGCTGAATCTTTAAATGAAAAAGATAAATCTGATGTTTTAGGTTATATTAAAGATGGTTCTGTTAATGCTAAGAACTATAAAAAATGTTTAACTCGTATTAGTGAGTTAAAAGAATCTTATAGTAAAGCGAAAAATAATGGCTGATATAACAAACCTTATGGAAGATGTAAACTCTGATGAAGTTTACTATGAAGAAGAACAAAAAGAATCATCTATTACACCTGGAACTTATGAAGCTAGGATTGTTGGATTAAGAAGAAAAGTAAATACAAAAACTAAGTCTGGCGTTTTATGTGATATTTATTGGCCAAGATATAAAATAGCTGATGATTCACCTAACTTTAAAAATAGATTAGTTAGAGATAAAGGTCAGTTTAGATTTCGCTCATCTGAGAATAGAAATAAAAATCAATACTATAAAAAGTTTCTTGATTCTCTTGGAATTAGCTTGTCTAAAACTGAGATAGATGGTAATATTAGGTTCGCTCTTCCCTCAATATCAGAGGACATGATAAAAGGAAAGAAAGTCCTAATTAATGTTTATAAGCAAGAGTGGAACGACTCTAGAGGTTATAATAATAAATCAGTTGCTAAAGTCATTAAGTCTTTGGATGATGAATGACTTTTATTGCTTTTTATTATGACAAAATTAGAGACTTATTGAGAAAATATAATAGAGTAATGAAACTAGAAGATGCAATATCTTTATCTTTAATGCCAGAAATAGATTTTTTAAAATATATGCCAGAACATTATAAAGATAAAATGATAGTATTCAAATGTAAAGGAGAGGAATATATTCTATTAGCAACAAAGGAAATGATAAATAATGAATAAAACTTACCCACATAGTTTAGAAGCTGAAAAACTTATACTAGGTCAAGCTATGGTTGATAATTCTGTTATTGACCAAATATCACAATACATACCTGAAGAGCAAGTATTTTATGGCTCATCTCATCAAGAGATATGGAAATGTATACTATCTTTACATAGGGAAGGTGCTAGTGTGATAGACCCTATAACCATTATGACTAAGATGCCAGCTAAACCAGAAACTAAATCACCCAGTTATTATCTTACAGGTTTAATGGATGATGTTATTACTACAGCTAATGCTGAACATTATGCAAAACTTGTATATGAAAAATGGTTATTAAGAAAAGTAATACAGCAGTCTAAAAAGATTGAAAAAGTAATGGACTTAGATGGAGATGGAGCTCATCAATCTTTACAAAGAATGAATAGAGAAATAGAAGATATTCTTAATTTAAGGATAAGAGAAGATTTTAGCTTAAATACTCTATTGGATGAAACAGTACATCATATGACAGTTACAGAGAATATTATACCTTTTGGATATAAACCGCTTGATGATTTAACAGGTGGTATGACAAAAGGAGAGATTACTGTTGTAGCTGGTAGACCAGGCCATTTTAAATCTACAATGACAATTAATGTTGTTAGCAATCTATTAAATAGAGGTATGAAAGTTCTTGTATTTAATCGAGAAATGTCTAATGTTGAAATGATGAAGAAGCTTATGATTATTGAAAGTGAATCTTTATCATATCATAAAATGAGAATGGGAAACTTTAGCGAACTTGATAAGAAAGAATTAGATGATTTAAAGAAGTCAATTACTAAAAAATATAAAAATCTTATTATGTATGATGATGTATTTGATATTGATAGAGCTATGAGAGAAATACGTAAGAATAGACCAGATGTTGTAGTAGATGATTATATAGGACTTATTGATGTTATTGGTGTTGATGATAATAGATTAAGAATTGATAATATTATGAAACAATATAAAAGAGCTGCTAAAACATATAATATGGCTGCTATTCTAGTATCTCAATTAAATAGAGGATGTGAAGATAGAGCTAATAAGAGACCTATACTAAGAGACTTACGAGATTCTGGCTCTATTGAACAAGACGCTGAAATGATATTGTTTATGTATTATGATTGGAGATATAATTATCAAGAATCTATGGTTGGAGAACATGGCATTGAAGTTATATTAGGTAAGAACAGATATGGTAAAACAGGTAGCAAAGTGTTAGGAGTTGTTGGAGATAGATGTAAAATTTTAAATGGCCCTGAAGATGCTATGTATGAAATGAAACGATTAAAAAAGGGGTCAAGTAATGGAAGCTAAGATAGGAAAATATGGAATATGGGTATCCAATAATGAAATGGATATTATATTAAAAGCTTTAAGCTGGTATGAAAATAGTTGTTATTCTTTTGATAAAACATCTAATGTTGGGCTTATTAAAAATCTTAGAAAAGACTTTGATAAGATTCAACAAGATGGTGTGCAAGTACCTGAATCATTAGATAATGAAAGATATAATGACTTAATTAAATGCAAGGAATGTGATTAATGAAACAACCAAAAAAAAGAAGACCTACTACAAGAGAGCTTAAAAAAGAAATTGGCGTATTAGTCCATGAAGTTTTTAATCTTAAAAATTACGTAGATAGAGTATTATCGCCACTTGTGCAAACTAACATGACTATGTTTGAAAATTATCTATCTTATAAAGGAGACCTAGATAATTACATAACTCATATTGAAAAGGAAGTTGATAATGAAAAGAGAATTAAAAACAACAGAGCAGAAAAGGGGAAGACGGAACAGACAAAGGGGAGCGGAACTTCAAAGACAGTCAGTAAGGATGGCTAAGGCAGCTGGGTTAGAAGCTTATAATAGAGATAGAGGTGGAGCTCAACATGAAAAAGGAGATGTTGAAATTGATGGATTATGGTATGGTTGTAAGCGAAGAAAAGTTGTACCTAGATGGGTTCTCCCAGAGAAAGAAGAAACTGGTGTAGTATTTAGAGCTGATAGAATGGAGCCTTATATATCTATTCCATTAGAAAAGTATTTAGTGTTAATTTCAGCCTTAAAGATTTAATAAATAATTAGAATATAGGCTATCGTGTGGGGTTACGCCTCCTTTCCTCCCCGCATCCGGAACGATGGCCTAGTTTTAAAGGAAAGTAAAATGAATAATAAAAACTCTACTAATAAAAATGTGCGTGCAAGTATAATCAATACTGTGCTAATCGGAGATGTATTCGATAAGATAAAAGAAATTGAAGATAATACAGTTCAATGTATTGTAACATCACCGCCATATTGGGGATTAAGAGATTATGGTAATGATAGTCAAATTGGACTTGAGCCTACACCTGAGTCATTTGTTAATAATATGGTTAAAGTATTTAGAGAAGCTAAAAGAGTATTAAAAGATGATGGTACTCTTTGGTTAAATCTTGGAGATAGTTATGCTAGAACTCCCAATAGCGTAGACCCACAAGGTGGATTATGTGCATCTAAAGATAATGATAAAAAATATAATTTTGCTCATAAAAAAGAATATGGAAATATTAAACCTAAAGACCTTGTAGGTATTCCTTGGAGAGTCGCTTTAGCTTTACAAGCTGATGGATGGTATTTAAGACAAGATATTATATGGCATAAACCAAATCCTATGCCTGAGTCTGTAAAAGATAGATGTACTAAGGCTCATGAATATATATTTTTACTAAGTAAATCACCACATTATAAGTACAATGCTGACGCTATTAAAACAGCTTATAAGTCAGGTACTACAGGAGGTGGTCAAATAGGTGGTAGTAAAGGTAATAGTAAAGAAGGATTAAAAGCTAAGTTAGCTAAGTCTGAACAAGGATTCTTTAAAATGGCTGAAGGTTCTAATAGAAGAAGTGTATGGAAGATTCCAGTTAAACCATATGCAGGTGCTCATTTTGCTACATTCCCAGAGAAACTACCAGAACTCTGTATAAAAGCCGGTAGTGATAAAGGTGATATAGTTTTAGATGTATTTTTTGGTAGTGGTACAACTGGTTGGGTAGCTCAAAGATTAAGTCGTCAATGGATTGGTATAGAATTAAACCCAAAATTTGCTAAGATAGCTAATGAAAGATTTAAACAACAACAACTATTTTATTAATAAAACAAAAGGAGACATATAATGTCTGATTACGATAATAAAAACAAAGGTGCTTTGTTTAACAACAAGTACAAAGAAAGTGGAGATAGTAAGCCTGATTACATTGGTAACTTTACAGATGAGTCAGATAAAGAATGGCGTTTAGCCGCTTGGAAGAGTACTTCTAAAAACGGACAAGACTATCTCAGTTTAAGAATATCTGAGCCTCAAGAAAATGGTGGCTCAAATAATGATTCTAACGAATCAGATGATGTCCCATTCTAACGAACCCTATAAATATAAATTAATTTCTAAGTATGCAATAGCTCAATCAGAATTAGGTATTGAGTTAACTTATAAAATTAAAAGAGATATAATAGGAAGTTTACCACTTGAAGATGCTTCAATAATAAAATTGGAGCATCTTCTTAAAAAACTAAGGAGAGAATATGTCAGATTATTTCAAAATAGAAGATGATGGCTCAGTACTAGCGGCTGTTATGTTAGGGTATAAACATAAAACAGAAAAAGTACAAGCAAAAAAACATGGTAGAGTTTGTGATAAGACTACATATGTATGTACTATATGTGATAGACCTTGGGAAATAATGCTACAATCAACTGGCCAAACATGGAAAAAGCCAGTAGTTATTTACTCAGAGGATATTTTAAGATATAAGAAAAAAAGGAAACCTTGTCTTTATTGTTTGAAGGCGAGTACAAGTTCGAATAAATTATAAAACCTCCGTATTCGGAGAATTAGACCCCTTTACACGTACCATAGAATAAGGTCATTACTTAAATAACTTCTGAATCCATAAGGTAGTTAACAAATCTTTAGCTGCCTTATCGGAGCCACCTGCATCCATTTGTGGAAATTTGTTAGCTGCTTTTTGCATTACTTCATACATTTTTTCTTCTCTGCCAACTGTCTTTCCAATAGAGTCTACAAGATTTTTCATCCTGCCTGTTCCCTTTAAAATTTTTGCTGCTCCTGCTATTGGCAAAGCATCTTCTGGAGACATTTTAAATGACTCTGGTTGACTTCTCATCCAATGACTTGGAGCATCCTTTAATTCATTTTCTAATAATAATTTATCCATTTGACTATGGGCAGTATTATCAGATACAGCTGATTCTAAGTAATCTATTATTCTTTTATTATTCATTAGTACACCTTTTTATAAAAAATATTTCTAAAATCTTGTATAGCTTCATAAAATTGTTTTTGTTTGTTTAAGTAAATTTGCATAATGTCTTCTTCTTTATTTTTATCTTCTTCAGGTAAAGAATCTAAATATTCAAAATATCTAGACTTACCTGTCTTACCTAAAGTTTTTTGCCAACTTGCAGGTATTGGTCTTAAACTTGATATTGTATTTTTCAATCTTAATCTAGCTTCTTTTTCAGCCATTGGAGCAGGTATACCTTTTTCTTCCATAATTCTATGAGTTAAAAAAGCTAATGATGTATAATATTTTTGAGCAATAAGTTTTGAATCTGTATGCCAAAATACATCTTTCATAGCTCTATAATGTGGAGTTTTTACAGTAATACCATCTTCATATTCTATATTTAATTTTTCTTTTGGATAATAAGCATCTAAAAATTGAGTTTGTTTTCTTTTTGAATCATTATATTTTTTAACATCTTCTTTAGTAAATCTTTTTATTCCTTTTTCAGCTACATTAGCAATAGCAACTACTCCTTTTAATCCATCTCCAAGAGCTGTTGTACCAAACTTTTTCCCTTGAACATAATCCCAAAGATTATCCCAAACTGTCTGTATATTTTTTATAGGAACAGGATAATAAGCTTCTTCAAAACCAC
>Ga0080013_1004647_pt1 | contig 13352 bp, 20 predicted proteins | sample ETNvirenome_6_85_FD_69236 | JGI IMG/M metagenome (GOLD analysis project Ga0080013, IMG submission 69236) | Marine viral communities from the Pacific Ocean - ETNP_6_85 (SPADES assembly) (version 2) | ecosystem: Environmental > Aquatic > Marine > Oceanic | place: Pacific Ocean | collected 2013-06-19 | reverse complement strand
GTTACAGATAATGCTTCTACTAAATATATTTCTGTTGCACTTTTTTCTTTAGTGCCTTTTGATGTGTCAATTAATTGTGTTAATTGCACTTTTGCTGTGTAATATGACATTTGATTAAATTTTTATAACTTTTTTATATTAATAATATATATAAATTGTTTTTATTTTCAAAATTATTTTTCTAAATATTTCTGTAATCGTTTTTGGTTTCTATGAAATTCATATGATCTTCGTACTTGTTTATCTGATAAATTAAAGTTTAATTGTAAAATATCTAATATATCAGCTATTAATCGTTCCTGATCTAATTTATTAAACGTTTTTTTATGCATTGATACTATTACACGCTTAAGTTCTCTAGTAAACCCCTTTGGCACTCGATTAAATATTCTAGTTTTTGATTGATATAATTTAACGTCTTTTGGTGAATTTATAGTTTTTTTTTTAAATTACGTTCTTTAATTAAACGTTTTGCTATTTTAGTAGATTCATTTATAATATCTTTATAATTAACTACCCATTCAGTCGGCAATCCTTCTAGCGGTGGCGGTTCTTCTTCACCCATATCTGCTTCACCGGCACCCATATCTCCACCGGCACCCATATCTCCACCGGCACCCATATCTCCACCTCCTCCCATATCTCCACCTCCTCCCATATCTTCTCCACCGGTAGCAGCACCAGAATCTCCGGTGCTTGCAGCTAATAATTCTGCCATGCCTTCAATGTCAGTTAATGGAAGTTGTAATTCAATTGTATATGTAGTATCACTTCCATATCCACCACTAGGAACTATTTTTATAACACCCTTTTTTATTAAATTAAATAACAACCCAGCATTACAATTAATTTGAGCTCCACTTCGAGTAATAAATTCACGTATTCCTATATCACTAATACTATATATTATTCCTAAATGAGTATCTTTAACTTTATCAAAATGTCCTAGGAATTTTTGTTCAATATCTGAATATATAGAAAAATCTTTAGATTGATTTTCTTTTTCTTCGTTATCTGTTTGTTCTAACCGTAAACGTTCTAACGTATTTAATATTCTATATTCAAATAATTTATTCATTACTATTTTTTTGTTTCTGAAAGTTGTGTTGAACGATATTTACTAGCTAATTTTCGTATTTCATTAATTGATTTTCTCGCCCGTACGGCAGCTGCTTTTACACCTTTTTCAGAAAATCTGTCATGATTTTCTTTAAATGTATCAAAATGTGTTTGTATAACTTCGTAAATTTCTTGTGACGTCATAACATCCTTTTTTTTTTATTGTTGTGTTAATATAGAGATTTTATCCATGAATATGTCAATATTTGTATCATTTAATTTTAATTCTATATCATTATTTAATTTTAAATGTATATATTCTTCTTTTATATAAATATATACTACATGATTTATATTAATAAAATAATCAATAATTTCTTCATTGTTAATTACATTTAATTTAATAAATTTATTCATTTATATAATTTTAAATTTATGTGCTGACAAAAACTCTGGTACCATCTCTATAAAATGATCATAGTCTTTATATATATTCATATTACTATTATTATTAATTAATTTTTGGATTCTGTTCCCCAAAAATGAATATTTACCAGTCCAATTATCCGGATTACCATACATATATATATTATCATTAAATATAATATTTTCATATTTTTTAGGTATAGATGGATCTATAAGACCAATAAAATCATAATCTTTTTCTATTAAAGGAAAAACTCTATTACCTCCGGCAGAAAACCCAATTAATGCGTCTACTTCTGTATCTGCTGGGATGTAATTTTTTAAACGGCTCATCGGCCAATTTCTAGAATCTCCTTGTACATAAATAATATCTTTAATTCTAGATATTTGTATAGGCATTTGAGATAATATATACCCTGGGCCAAATTTTGTATTAGGAGTTCCTCCGTATATAATTAAACACGTATTATTTCGGTTATCGCCAGCAATTGATCTTTTAAGATCTACCCGATCTATATCTAATTTAAATGAAACCCTAGAAACTTTTTCTATTTCTTCTTCTTCTTTTTCTTCTTCTGGCTTTTCATTTTCTTTTTTAATAGTGGTTTTTTCACTTTTGGTTAAATTACTTAATCTATTAATAGTTTCTTTAGTTGCAATTCCAGTTGCATCAATATTGATTATATTATTCGATTGAAATTGTTTAACTATATCTTCTGTTTCTGATCCATAATGTTCTAGACTAAAATCTGAACCTATTCCGAGTTCAAATTCATAATCAAGTTCTGCTAATAATATATGTAGATCATGAACTGCTTTTCCGCTATCTTCAATTTTTAATTCTGTTACATTATTTATACTAACATCTTTATTTTTTACGCTTTTCTTTTTTACGTCTTTTGATATTGTTGAAATACTACCAGTTGGGGTAATTGGTTTTGAAATTGTAGTTTGATTAGTAACACTAGTACCAACTGGAAATTTTGAAGATACGTTTAATCGTATATGTATATGATCGCCTTCGTTAATGGCTGAATCTGCAAAACTACTTCCTCCTCTGTTAATCCATGATTGAACCGCTACTTGTTTGTAACCAGAAATATCTAATGCACTAGCTAATTGATGTCTACTTAAATGTATACCTTTAGCTCTATAATTTAGAAGTACTTGTTCTCCTTTATTTATACTCTGAGTTTTTGTTTCTCCAGCAACAAATGCCGCATGCATTTCAGATGCAATAGTATCATTTACATATGTCTTTAATAGGTAACGTTTTGATCGTCCTTTATTTCTCCAATTATTATACATAACTCTAGATTGATTATATTCATCACGATATGCAGAATTAAAAGCAAATCTATCACCAGGAAATGCATTAACAAGATCTGTTAAAAAACCGTGAACTACATCCAATGTCTCTGGTACAAATACTACATTCTTGCCTATTCTTAATTTAGTTCCATTTGCAAATGTATATGATTGGCCAGCGGTAATCGTTGCAACTTTATCTGCTGTTTCTGTAGTTTCATTTAATATATTTTTTAATCGTATCATATTATGCCATTGTTTGTGTTTTATCGCCTAATTCATCACCAGTTGCCTTGTTTTTAACAAGTTGATTAAGATTTGACATTATTTCCCATAAAGAAGGATTAAATCCGTTACATGCCCAACATTTAATTTCTTGCCATAATCCAGTTTCAGATGGTCCTGGGGGCCACGATTCGTGGAATGTTTTGCTAAATTCTATTGGCTTTATAATATTGTCAGTAACAGTGCCTTTCTTTTTATAATATTTTAAATATCTTGCTGCAGCAATATCAGATATTTTTTCATTTTGATCACATGCGTAAGAACAGTCATTACCAGACATACGAATCCAATAACAAAATACTTTAAAATAATAACGGTTATTATTCTTAGCATATTTAGGTGTATAACCAGCAGCTTTATCAAATTTTTTCATTTCTTCAATAATTGGTTTAAAATATTTATTATAATGTGTTTTGTATAATATATTGACTTCCAACCAATCATCATAAAGCTGCACTTGTTTAGGATTTAATTTTTCTTTGTTTTTAACTTTATCATAAGTCCTTTGCATCTTTAGTTTAACCCCGGGTTGGCTAATGAATAAGAATTCTCTGGTTAATTTAGCTAATTTTTTTAAATCCTTGTTAGTTGTAAAAGGATTTTTATGAACTAATCCAGAAGGCCCCTTTTTATTTCTATCTCCGCCCGGAAATGATTTATTTATTTTGTCTGGTGGAGATAATGGATGATAATAGTATAATAAATGTTGAATTTCATGAACCATTACTGCTGCCATATTTTTTTTATATGTTCTAAGTTCATATGCATCAGAAATAGTTTTGTGGTGGAATAGTTGTACATAAATTTGAGTCTGTTTTTTGTCAGGAATTTTTTTAGATCGACTTTTGACATAAGCAGTAAAATCAGCATCCGGGGTATGCTTTAGTGTATACTTTACCTCTCTAAATTTTCCGTCGTAATGTACACCTGCATATTGTTTTTCTGCTATTTCATAACTCCCTGCTGGAGAAACATGTGCCAGCCGGATTATACGTAAATATCCTTTTTTAACTTTTATCCATTCTGATTCGGATTTTCCCCATGCCTTTTGCCATCGGGCCGCAATAACTGGACTATTTATATATTTTCTCCAATATTTTTTAGCTTTTTCTAGATCTCGATTAACATTACTATGTAATGCGTCTGCATTTTTCCAGTATGGCGCCGGAGTAACGGTCTTATTCATAAATGGAGGCGTAGTTGTACCGATAATTTGTTCATTCAGAACATTATATATTTCTTTTCTAATAATATTTTGTATAATATTAGATTTTTTCATAATTACGCTGTTAATCTAGGAAATATATCATCAATTTCATCTAGGCCTGTTTCTTGTTGAAATGAGTCATCATCAAAAAATATTTCGTCTGCAGTTGTTTCAGGATCATCGGTTATAAACTGGATATCATATGGTTTTTCAATTTTATCAACTATAACTCGGCCTTCTATTTTTGCTCTAACACCAGTATTGCCTTCTTCTTCTAATTGATCTTTAATATCATCTTTTAAATCCTCATATGTAGTTGTTTCATTTGGAGGTGTGATTGTGACATTGCCAATATCTACACTATCAATATAAATTTCAAATTCTGGTTTTGTTACTGAAGTCATTGTTACTCTAATTCTAGCAATTTTATTTTGAGGATGGCTACTTATTTCACTAGCTATACCATTCCAAAAATCTTGATTAGTTATATCATAACTTGGGTAGAGTCTTTTATTCTTTTCAAACTCTTTAATATCTTCTGCAGTTACTTCTACATTCTTTTCCAGTACTGGTTCAGGGTCTCCATGTTTCCATCTTTTTTCAAAACTCAGATCATATTTACCGGGTAGTGGCGTTGGAAACTCATTAAGTTGTTCTAGTAATATTTGCTTTAGTTTTATCATTTTTTATCCCACTGCAAAACCAAAATCATCTGCTATTTTCTCGAGGTCTACAGATGCTTGAAATATTTTATCTGATGCGTCTTTCATTGCTTTAATATACTCATAATCATTTAAACGAGAATCGCCTTTATCATGAACTTTTTTAGCATATGAATACATCATCGCTATATCTTCTACTGCAAAAGCAAGTTTTTCTACAACTTTAGCAGTAACTTCGTCTCCAGTTACTTTTTCATTAATAGATTCAGGCTTAGCATTATGTTTTCTTTGTACATCTGCTAATGTTGGTAATGGTTGACCTTCTTGTCTTTCCCATGCATAAGCTTCATTAAGCATTCCGAATTTTGATTTAATTGATTTTAATGTTTTTTTCATTTTTCGATTCCTATATATAATATATTAATAAATATAACATAATAGTATTTACATTAAAATTAAATCAATATACTAATATAACTAAAACGCCATATTTGCTATCTTATAACATGAATCGTGAATATGATTAGATTCTCTCAAGTTTTTACCAGAACCATTTCCGTCTTGCATAATGCAATTTTTATGAGTGCAATGAGGAACTCCCAACATGTGCATAAATTCATGAACGGTTGTTTTTGCAAAATTTTCTATTTTAGGTATTCTGTAACTAGAAATTACACATACCGGACCAGGCTTCTTGCCTAAACCCATAATACCTCTATCTGCATATACTTTCTTTTTGCCATTTCGAATTAAAGTTCTAGTAACTGATATATCTGAAGATGTTAGGCCTATTACGTGATCTATACTATCAGGTTTAATTTTAACTAAAAATTTTAATATAGAATCAGCTCTATATCTTCTACCGTTAAAACATGACTTTGGTAATTTTATTTTATCTCCCATGATAATATTAACGTTAGGAAATTTATGTTTCAACATAGTTAGTGCCGAATCTGTATATGATTCACTAACTCCATCATTTAATGGAATTACTAATACGTTTTTAACTTTTGGTTTTGGATTAAATCCATATGAATATATAAACAATATAGATACTGTAATTATAATTAATGATAAAGCTAATATTATGATATTTTTCATGATTTTTATTTTATATAATAATAATAAAAAATAATTAAAAATCCAAATATTATGTAATATCGTCCATGTTTATTTGTATACCATACTTTTGTTCCAATGACGAAGGACTTTTGCATTTACCATCTTTCTTACCACCAGCATCTAATAGATAATCGCCTTCACGACCTGGATCTACCTGTACCAGATAATCTGTTTCTTTTTCTGACATTATAAATACTGGGGTTCCACTTTGTCCCATTGCCTGCACTTTCTTATTTGTAGCAAAATTTGGATCAACATTAAAACATCCTTTAGATAAATCATATCTCCGCTTTGACTTTAAAAAGTCTCTTTCTACAACATCAACATATTTTTTAGGTATTGTACCTAATTCTTTTTGTTTTTGCAAATATTGTTTTAATTCTGCATTTGGTTTTATTCTACGCGTATCACCTGCATATAAACTATGTATCGCAGTTCCGACAGGAATTCCATCTTGAGTAGATAAAGAATATGTATTATCTCCTGTACCTATGTCTCCACTATATTTCTGTTTTCTCATTTTACTTCTAACTTGATATATTCCAGCTTTTTGTGAATCTGGTCTACTAAGAGAAGTATAATCCATTTTTATCCATTTTGCTTTACCAGCTTTAACATCTTGAATAGTTGTTCCTGGCTCATAACATCCAAAACCTAGGCCATATGGATTACGTCCTCGTTTAATATATGTTCCTTTAGATATATCGCACCATTTTTTATAACTCCATAATTCTTCTGGTTGTCTACCAGCACCAGCTATAGACTGTGAAAAATCTATCAGTTTATGATTTTTATCAAATGCAGCAACCAAGTTTAACCTAGGATCTACAATAAAAAATGGTCTTCCATTATATTCTGGCCTTGCATTTATATAAAATAATTCTTTATTCATACGTTCTGCCCATGGGCCAAGGGTTTTTGGTATCACATAATAATCTGCTTCTATTTGTCCTTTAAAGTCTGAAACGTCTGGACCAGATTTTTTTATAAACATATCTGGATGTTTTATAGCATAATATTCAAAAACAGTAACAGGTTGTCCTTTTCTTGATCCACGTGTCCATGTTAAATTATAATTAAGTGAATTAATTATATATCTATTTTTATAAACACGTCTAGATTTTTTAAATCGAGAAGATAACTTATCAGAAGAAAATACTTTATATTCTTTAGCTATTGATGGAAATGATTTATTTAACCAATCTCTATATTTTATACCTTGTTCTGAAGTAGTAAATGGATGTTTTATAACTTTAAGGCCATCTTTATCTAGAAATTTTTGTATAGAAGATTTCACTTGAAATTGTTTCACTTTTTTTTTAAGTTCCCGTTTTCCTTTAGGGGTTTTGTCGAGAAACAATCCCGGGTTGGTTTTTCGTAATCCAGCCATAGCAGCCCTAACAGTATCTCTTAGTGATGAAAAATGCTCCTTTGATTTCATGATATCCATAAAATCTTGCTCTAATAATATGTCTTTTAATTTATGCATTATTATATATAAATATAGCGTATCATGGTTATGCCATTGTTTGTGTTTTATCTCCTAAATCATCACTTCCGGCGTCATTGTAAACAAAGTTTTGTGTTTCATTGTAGATATCAATTAAGTTAGGAGCAAATCCATTACACACCCAAGCATCGAATATCCAACTATAACTGCCAGAATCAGTATAGTACCTCCCTTCAAAAGAGTTAATAAGATATTCTTTTGGTATTTCTAATGTTCCAATTCGTTGTCTTATAGCTGAAACTCTAGACAACATTTCAGTATCAGTTAGTGCATATTCGCAATTAATTTTTTCTTTTTTCACTATCCACAAACATATCATATAGACATACCAATCATCGTTAGCAATTGATTTGCCAGCAAACTTATAATATGATTTAACATCTCGAACAACATGATTGAAAAAGTTTTGCTGGAATTTATTCATGCCTCGCTTGGCGGAGATGTTTTTAAATTTATCGAAACCCATCTTTAATATGTGCTTAGCATATTGTTTAAGGCCATCAGAAATTGGAAAAGTTTCTCCAGGTTTTGCTCTTGGCCTTGTTATTTTATGAATTTGTTTTTTTGATGTTAATGGATAAATCTTAAATAAGAAATGCTGTATTTCATGTACCAATACCTTGAATAACTGGTCTCCGGAGTTCGGTTCGATAGTAATATTTCCATTTGAATTTTCAAATACATTAAACGATAGAAAAATTCCAAGTCCAGGTCTATTAGAATATACATAAGCCCACGGATCTTTTACATTTAAATCTCCTGGCATTGATTTTAACGAATAAAACGTAGTTGCTCCTACAGTTTTTGTTGGATGTTTATATTCTCCAACATATTTTTCATATTTCTTTGATATTACCCAATTTGTTTTTGGGTTTATAAATGATTTGTGAATATAAAATAAATACAATTGTTTAACATCCTTCCAATATCTCTCTGATTTTCCATGTGATCTTTGCCAACGTTTTGCTGTTTCTGGATCATTTATTTTATTTCTCCAACTTCTTTTAGCTTTTTTCAAAGCTTTGTCTATTTCAGAAATAACTTCATCAACGTTTTCAATAACTGGTAAGCTAGACACATATGCCTCTTTTTCCGAACTCCCCATTGCTTTTGTTTGTCGTTCGGAATCACCGCCTTTTCCTGTACGATCTGAGGGTAAAGGCATGATACTGGGATCAATTGGTTTTTTATAATACTGTTCTGATAATATATTTTTTAACCGTATCATATTAATTCCATTTCTTTTTATATTTAGTTCTCTGATCTTGTAAAACATATTCTATTGTGTCATGTTTTCCACAATGAGGACAATTTAAATGTTCTATATTTTCAGCTTCATTAATTTTCCATTCTCCATTACACGAACTACATTTATAAATATATGTGTGCCGTATGAATACTTTGTGTGCCATTTTATAGTTTAAAGCTTTTTTTGTGTTTTATACGCTTTATTGGAATAGATGTTCCAACTTCAAATTTGAAGTGGGTATATTTCTCGCCATGATCATTTGTTGTTTCATAATGTCCACTGAATTCAATTGGGATATGAAGTGTTTTATTATTTAATTCAAGCGACAAGTGTCCTCCAGTAAATTTACCGCTTTTTATTTCAGGTACGAAATGGGGATGTAATTTATTTATGGAATGCTCATAATGCGGAAAATGAATTTTTAAGTGAGGGGTTTCATTTTCTATATGTGATTGAACTTGACGTATGATACTTTTCTTTTCTGTTGAAATATCAACATGTTTAGGATCTGTCCCCGGATCTCCTTCTTTTAATATGTTTTTTAATTTTATCATTTTATTACTCTATAATGCCATTTTTTTTTATTTGTTACCTAAATCTTTCAATTGAGTACCAATTGGGTTTATACCCTTTTTTGTTTTAGCTGCAACACTTGCTGCATATTTCATATATACACTTTTATCTTGAGTTAATAAACTCCATGGTTCCTTATAAGGATTATATTCAATTGAATATATTCTAGCTAATTCATTATTAACACTACCGTCTTTAAAAAGATAATCCTTTTTCTTCTTATAAATTATATGAAAGTCTTCTTCCATCAACTTATTTAATAATTTCCATATTCCACCACGCCTTTTAATTCTATTAGAATCGCTTACTTTTTGAATAATTTTATCTTTTGATCCGGCTGGTATTTGTTGAAGTGCTGCAATTACATATTCTGGGGTAGATTGAAAAGTACCAGCACTTGCCATTATTGTATCTGATATCCGTTGTGGGGTAGGATCTAATTTCAATTGCATTGGTATAGAATATTTATCACCTAGGCCCCTCATAGGTTGCCCAAATCTTCTCCACATTTCACCGGGCCCGGGGGTATCAAGCCACTGCTTCGGCTTTTCCATTCCCTGCTCTTTTAATATGTTTTTTAATTTAATCATTTTATTACTCCATGATGCTATTTTTTTTAATATTTAGGCAGCTTCCATGGTATTTCTTTAGTTCCAGCTAATTCAATTGATAATTTAGATAGTTTATAAACTAATGTTTCTTCTAAACCTTTTACTAAATCATAATGTTTACCATTGAATGTAACAAAATCATCGTCTAGTGTGTCTAAATCCCAAGGACCTGGATTATCTTTATCGTAATATTTGGTATCATATATTGTCTTCCAACGAATAGGAATCATTTCTTTTTCATTACGATGATTAAATATTATTCTTCCATCTAGATCTTGAGCGCTTTTCAAATCTTTTCTCCATCCCATTTTAGATAATTCTCTTTCGAAAGCGTCTGGAGAATAATACTTCTCTTTCATTCGATTGAATTTGAATCTTTGTTCGTCAGACATTTTATTCCAATATAAATCATCTCTTTGTTTCCTTAACTCCACGTTTTGAGCTGCAGTGGCGGCTGTGCCTATATTGCTTTGCTCTTTTAATATGTTTTTTAATTTTATCATTTTATATTCCAGGTTTAGTACGTTAGTACGTTTTCAACGTCCTTTCTATTTTAATTCAGTGTCATACCCACGATCTTTTAAATACTTGTTTGAGTCAATAACATATTGTCTAGGTTCCGAACCTCCGGTCTTTGTTACAGTAACAACATATTGACCATTTAATTCGCGTCCTGTCCCATCTTGAACTTTAAGTTCATCTTTAAAAGGACCCGTATTACGTAGTAGTGAGTTGCGATTTAAAATATTTAGTTGTTGTGAGTCTCGATTTAAAATATTTATAGCATCCATTACTTCAGCTTCATCAGGTCCTACTACTTCAAATTTAACATCGTTTCCGCTAACATCAAACTCATCACCAGACATTGGTTCTTCCAAATCTAACATTTGTAATGCTTGTTTGTACGTGCGAGCTTTTTGACCACTTCTAGCTTCAGCTGCAGCTAATACAATTTCCATTGCTTTTCTACGTTCTACACCGTATTTAACATTTTTAAGAGTCTCTATAGCTTTTAACACTGACTCTTCTTTGTCGCCTTTTTCATCATCACCAGTTATTAATTCATATACACCCGAAGCCATGTAATCCAATATCTTTTTAGCCGCTTCCACATACTCAGCATCCACAGTAATATATGCAGTTTCAGGTTTACCCTCATCATCTAGAATGTCGTCTTCATAGTCTATTTTGTAGTCTATATATTCGCTATTAGCCGGAGCAAAAAATAATCCAGCTCGTTTTCGAGGCATTTTAAATTTTAATACAGAACCAACATTCCCTATTTCCGGAGTGTTAGCATTGCCTAATGCAAACGCGCTATACTTAGCTAAATCTTCTATTCTAGTTATCTCTGTTCTAGGAGCATTTTGATCTTCTTGTTCTAAACCAAATATCTTACCGGTATATGCACCCATATCATCAGCTCTACTGCCTTTTATTTTTTGGTTTAATTCGGCTCTAGCTCTTCTTTTATTGACGAAACTAATTCGTTCCGTTTCCATTAATAAATGCTTTAGTTTAATCATTGCATATCCTAATAAGGTCGTTTACTCGCTTTTCTTGGACCAAGTAATCGTAATAAATCGTTTAACTGGCCAATAAACTCGCCGAGACCTGCTTTTGTTCCCTTTATTGGTTTGTTTTTGTTGATATCGGGAGGGAAATACTCAGCTCCCGTAGTATTTTTCGGCCACGTTGGAGAAGACGTTATAATATATGAAGCCGGATAACGATCCGAATTATTCGGATTTAATGTTTCTATAGACGTTCCCGACAATGTATATACATACCATCCTTTAATTTTCGGATGGTACAATTTAGATATGTTTTCGTATAAGTCTCCTGGGCCCATTTCTTTTCTTGTATACTCGTTCTCCCATCCCTTCGATTCTAGAACTGAATCTATTTGACGTTTATCAAAGAAATCGATAGGATTTGGTGAGCCCATCAATTGACTTGCTACGCCTTTTACTCCAGGCCTTAAAGGAGGTGTTATTGGTCCCTCTTCTTGTTCCGTTAATATTTGTTTTAGTTTAATCATTTTTAACCTTTAGTACTTAAACCACTTTTAGCTAATATGTTATCATTTAAATATATTTTTTTTATTCTTACGCCCGGTATTCCTTTTGAGTGTGCCATTATCCCACCGCCATTTCTAGATACAGTTACTTTAGAGATAGGATTACTTCGATATCCATCTAGACCCGAACACCATATTGAGTATCCCGTATCTACGCCATCCTTACCCATTATAATTGCATAATCTGATCTATGAGTATCCATATTTGCATATTGGCCATCTGGTAAAAATATTACTCCGGTTGGTGATGTGAATTCTGCCCATACATCTCTGTAACCTGCAGCTTTCATATTTTGCTCAAATTTTGCACTTGAGTCTTTAGCATCTTCTTGTTCACTTAGATTCTTGGTTCTAAACCTTCTCATATTTTCTTTAAGTATATTTTCTAATTTCTTCATTATATAAATTTCCTTATAAACTGTAATACTTCTTGTTTAGGATGAAAAGAGTCTGAATGTCGGCGCATAATAGACGCAACCACGTCATCAGCTTCTGAATCCATTAATTCGTATCTAACGTTTAAAATGGTATCAAACTTTTGTTGGGGTATCATATCCCCGCTATCTACTAGATCGTCCAGATTCTCATCTAGCCAATCAATATAATTGTGTATGAACAAATCTACGTCATCACCTATTAGCTGTATAGCCTGTTGACTAACCTCGTTTGATTCTCGCAATAAGTGTTTTAAACGTATCATTTATAAATTAAGCCATTTTACACAATGCCATGATTCCTGGCATGTTTTCATCTAAATCCGCTAATAATTCTTCTTTATTTGCGCCGTTTTTAAGTGCTAACACAGCGTCTTCAAAATTATTAATTTCTGCCTCACCAGATTTAGTTATAACGGACATTCCCCATGGTTGCGATCCAAATTTAACTGCTTTATCTCGAGCGGTATCAACATCTCCTTGTGTCACATCTCTGCCGGCTGGTTTTTTTGCAAATCGACCTAAGGCCAAATCCTCTTGTTCATTAAGATTCTTAGTATTGAATCTTTTCATGTTTTCTTTTAATGTATACATTATAATTTCCTTTAATTTTATAGGTTTATTATAAATATAGCGTAATAGTATTATAGTGGAATGTATATATGCTCATATATCTTATAAAGAGGCCTCCTATAGCAAAAAATCTTTCCGTGCTATGAAAATAGGTTAAACACCCTCAAAATCACCCGGTTGAGGGGGGTGTTAATGAAACCCCTATATACCCCCCCAGACCCCCCCTTTTGACCCCTATTTAACACCCCTCCCC